>Ga0315908_10002136_pt1 | contig 14591 bp, 10 predicted proteins | sample LakEriMetagenome_12_FD_203520 | JGI IMG/M metagenome (GOLD analysis project Ga0315908, IMG submission 203520) | Freshwater fungal communities from buoy surface, Lake Erie, Ohio, United States - Buoy 4 MA124 | ecosystem: Environmental > Aquatic > Freshwater > Lake > Lake biofilm | place: USA... | reverse complement strand
ATTATTCGATAATGTGTTCTTATTTATCTTTTCGTTATAGGAAAAATGACAATGATTTACTAAGAATAGAGAAAGTTGTAATTCCAAATTTTATTTTATTTTTTAATAAATTAGGATTTAATAATCGCCAAAACAAATCAGTGATAAAATTAATTTTTGACTCATTTTATAAATTAAAAAGAAAAAAAAAGTGGAAAATATTATCCCCTTTGATTAATTATTTTTATTCATGAATGGTATTTCTATTGTTATTTGTACTTATAATGGTTCAAAAAGAATCCATGATACTTTAAAGAGTATATTAAATTTATATCTTAATCAGAGTTTTTCTGTTGAATTGATTATTTTGAATAATAATTCTAATGATGATACAATTTCTTTTTGCAATAATGTTTTAGTTAATTCATTTATTCCATTTAGAATATTGGATGAATTCAAACCAGGACTTAATAATGCAAGAATAAAAGGGATTTCAAATGCAATTTTTGATTGGGTACTTTTCTGTGATGATGATAATATATTAGATGAAAATTATTTAAATGTATTATTTGAAATAATTAATTCAAATTCACAAGTAGGTGCAATAGGTGGTTATGGAATACCTTTCTTTTTAGCACAACCTCCAGAATGGTTTTCTAATTTTTCAAGTAGTTATGCAGTTGGACCTCAAGCTCCTTTGAATGGTATTATGGAAAAGGGAACCTCCTTATATGGAGCTTGTTTAGCAATTAAGAAAAAACCTATTTTAAATTTAATAAATAAAAACTTCATATCTATAATGACTGATAGGATAGGAGAAAAATTCTCTTCCGGCGGTGACTTAGAATTTTGCTACCTAATACAATTATCAGGTTTAAGTCTGTATTACGATGATCGATTAACTTTTCGACATAAATTAGACTCTAGTAGATTAACTTGGGAATATTATAAAAAATTAAAAGCCGGAATAGCATCTGGTGTTGGTCTATTAGAGCCATATCATTATATTTTCAAAAAAAATCACAGTAATAATTTTTCATTTTTGGTATATTATATTATTAAGTTATTTAAATCACTTTTGGTTTTAACTTTTGTTAGTATAAAAACTAAATTATATTTAAATTCTAAAAGTGATATAGGTTTAATTATTCTAAAATCAAAGTCAGTCTCCTATTGTGTTAACTTACTACGATCATATATGCATTATAAACAAATAAAAAAGACTTTTGGTGCCATTGTTTAGCATCATCATACCCGTTTTTAACAGGGCTTCGACGGTTTCTTCAACTATAGATTCCGTTTTAAATCAAGATTATAATGACTTTGAAATTATTTTGATTGACGATGGTTCTACCGATGATATAGAGAGAAATATTTCAAGTTATATTGTAGATAAGACATTGATATTTCATTCTCAACCTAACTCCGGAGTTTCTGCTGCCAGAAACAAAGGAGCTTCTTTGTCTAAAGGAGAATACCTGATTTTTTTAGATTCTGATGATCAGGTTACTAAAAACTGGCTTTCAGATTTTAACACAAAAATTAAAACAAGATTTCCTGATATTCTTTATTGTGGCATCAACAGACTAAAATATAATATTTTAGTAGAATACACCAATCCCCTCGATCCTTATAAAGACGGTAAAAGCTTTGGCAATGTAATACCTGGTTCCTTTTGCATAAAAAATACCTTTTTTAATAGAATTGGTTGTTTTGATCCTAATTTAGCGTATGGCGAAAATACAGAACTTAGTTTCCGAATAAAAATGGGAAATCCTTCAATAGAATTTGTTGATTCTCCTAATCTTTTATATTTCTTGCATGAAAATAGCCATGGTAAAAATTCATCAAATAAAATGAATGGACTCATTTATACCATCAACAAGCATCCTCATTTGTTCAATAATAATAAATTAATGAAAAGAAGATTCTTGTCTATTGCTGGTGTTTCTGCAGTTCATTGCAATGAGTTCAAAATTGCAAGAGATCTATTTTTCAAAGCTTGGAAAATTAATTTACTTAGTTTAAATGATTTTCTTCGATTTGTTTTTTCATGCTTTCCAAAGCTTGGAAAATTTATTTGGGTCAATAGATGAAAGAAAATCTACATCATAATTTTGCTGCTTTTATCATTACAAAAGATCGTCCTTATGAATTGATTGAAACAATTAAATTATTATTGTCTCAATCCTTTCCTCCAATTTATATTTTAGTTGTTGATAATGGAAATAAAACAGAGAGTAAAGACCGAATTAATGTTTTGAATGATACAAGAGTTTCACACTATTCAATAGGTTACAATGCTGGTCCTGCTGGTGGTGCATATTGGGGTATGAAATTACTTTTTGAAAAGGGATATGATTGGGTGCTTTGGGTTGATGATGATGATCCTCCTAGATTTGACAACCTCATTGAAGATTTGTTTGATATTGTTCATCATAATGACAACAAATACTTGGGTATGATAGGGGCAGTTGGTGAGCGTTTCAATAGAAACAGAGGAAAGTTAGTTCGGTTAAAAGATGAACAATTGAAAGGTTTCTTAGAAGTAGATACAATTTCTGGTAACATGTTTCCCTTGGTTAGTAAGAGGACTTTTGACATTGGAGTATTACCAACTAAAAATTTATTTTTTGGATTTGAAGATTTAGATTTTGGTTTATCGATAAAGAGAGCCGGGTTAAAGATTATAACTTCTGGGGATTTACATCTGAAGCATCGAAAACTAGCAGGTAGACTCAATTTGAAGAAAAATACCAATTTTAAAAGATCTATCAATTCAATTTGGAGAGAATATTATAGTGTAAGATCTCTCATATACATTCTTTTATACAAGGAGAAATCATTGTTAGGAACTATCTCCTGCATTTCTAGAAATTTAGTTAAATGTTTTGTTGTTTTTACATATGGATTATCTTATGGTAAAAAGTCATCTTTGATGATTTTACTTGGTCTTTTTGATGGGATATTTAAAAGAATGGGAGTGAGAATGACTCCTGTTCCCAAAGCATATAAAATTAATAGTAGAATTAATGTGCGGAATATTAGGTAGGATATCATTGAATAAAAAAATTGATTCAGGCACTATGAAAAGTGCTTTGGACCTCATGATTCACAGAGGTCCTGATTCTGACGGTATGTGGATGAACCCTTCAGAAAATATTTGGTTTGGACACCGAAGATTAAGCATCTTAGATCTTTCAGATCTTGGTACCCAACCAATGGTATCATTTGATGGAACGCTTGTGATTATTTTTAATGGTGAAATATATAATTTCAAATCTATTAGAGATGACTTGAGAAAAAAAGGGTATGAATTTCGATCCGAATCTGATACCGAAGTATTGTTAAATGCTTGGCATTGTTGGAAAGAAGAAACACTCCAAAAAATTGATGGCATGTTTGCCTTCGCTATACTTGATATTGCAAACAATAATTTGGTTTTGGCAAGAGATAGGATGGGTGAAAAGCCCCTTTTTTACCAACAATCTAAAAATGGTTTCTTTTTTGCATCAGAGTTGAAATCTATTCTCAGCATCAATGGTACAGATAGGCAAATAAACCACATTGCCCTGGATTGTTTGCTTGGATTTGGATATGTTCCTGGTGATTTTTGCATTATTGAAGGTGTCAAAAAACTTCCACAGGCATCTTACTTAACATACAATATTGGAGACGATAATCTAATTGTCAAGACTTATTGGACCTATCCTTTGCCTACTAAAAATTTAACCCAAGAACAATTATTGATAGAAAAGTTAGACATGCTTTTAGGAAATTCAGTTAGATCTGAAATGATTGCTGATGTTCCTGTTGGAGTCATGTTGAGTGGTGGGTTAGACAGTAGTTTGATAACTGCTTATGCGGCTGAAGAAAATAGAGACATTTATACATTTACTGTTGGTTTTGAAGGTTATGGTGGTGCTGATGAAAGACATTTTGCAAGACAAGTTGCTCAATGGTTTGGTACAAGACACAGGGAATTAAATGTTTCCGGAGCGGATCCTGAAGTGATGTCGCTTTTAGCTGCACAATGCTGTGAGCCGAGCACAGACCCCGCTATCATTCCAGGATATTTAATTTATAAAGCTGCAAGTGAGCATTGCAAAGTTGTTATGGGCGGTGATGGTGGTGATGAAATTTTCGGTGGCTATGATCGATATGAAATTTGGATTAACCTTAAAAGAAAGTATGGCAATCTTCCAAGTTGTATTAGGTCCGTGATTGCTAATAGTGCAGAAAACATGCTTCCAATTGGTTTCAAAGGCCGACATTACCTCATGCAAATGGATACTGATTTTGAAACTTCAATACCATTGAAAGACAATCTATTTACTGTAGAAGAACGTAGAAATTTATTGCCAAATTCTTGGGAAATTTCAAATACCAATAAAGTGAAAAACAGCATGGTCAATCAGGAAATATCATTTTTGGAAAGGGCCATGAGGTATGACATGAATGGTTTTTTGCCAGATAACATCCTCACAAAGGTTGACAGGTCAAGCATGTTATCCTCTGTTGAAGTGAGGTCACCTTTTTTATCTAAAGATATTCTAGAATTTTCATTAGGTGAAATAAATCCTGAAATGAAAAGAAGAAAAAAAATTCTTCGTCAATTAGCCAAGCAAAAGCTTCCTGATTTTTTCAATTTTCAAAGAAAACAAGGATTTGTACCACCACTTGAATATTGGATGAAAGAAAAAAAATGGCAAGAATTTATAAACGATAATTTGTTCTCATCTGATTCTTTTTATAATAAACAGATGTTAAACAATTCTATGAAAATGGAGGGGAAACGTTTTTTTAACAAGAGAAGACTTTTTTCTTTGCTCATGATACAACTTTGGATGAAGAGCAACAACATCAAGAATTAATCATAACATTAAGTGAAGCTAGTTTTTACAATAGATAGTTTAGCGCAAGGTGGAACAGAGCAAAGCATTGCAGAATTAATTACTCATTTCAAGAAAGATCTAGAGATTATTGTTGTTTATTTTTACGATGCCCATCAACTTCTTGAAACTTATAAATCCTTGAATTGTAAAATATTTTATTTGGGAATAGGAGATAAATATGGTTTCTCTAAATCGGTGAAGCTTTTCTACAATTTTGTAATTAAGGAAAAACCAGATCTTGTGGTTAGCTCTCTTTACAGGGCACTCATAATTAGTCGATTAGTATGTTGGGTTACAAAAATTCCATTGGTTGGAACTTTTGTTAATGAAAGTTATAGTTCTGACAGGAAAGAAAGATTTAAAGGGTTTGATATTGTTAAGTATTACGCTACATGGCTTTTGGATAGAATCACTGCATTTATCCCTATTTTAACAATCAGCAATTCTTATAGTATTTCTGTTTTAAATGGAAAGTCTTTGGGCGTTGAAAGCAATCGAATTAAAGTTATCTACCGAGGTCGTGATACTCGTCATTATATAGCATGGAATCAACCAGAGAGCGATGGTAAATTTATTTGGATTTCAATCGGAAGGTTAATTCCTCAAAAAGGGTATGATATTTTATTGCTAGCATTTTATGAATTAAAAAAAATACATTCAAATATTCAACTTCGTATTATTGGAGAAGGACCACTCAGAAATGAATTAGATCTACTCATCAAAGAATTGTACTTAGATGATGAAGTTATTTTAGAAGGCAATATCCCATTGGGTTGGAAAAATTTGTATGATGCAAATGCATTTGTTTTGTCGAGTGTTTCTGAAGGATTTAGTGGCGCGTTAGTAGAAGCTTTATTAACTGGAATTCCCATAGTAGCTAGTGATATACCCATGAATATCGAAGCAATTTCACCAGGAAAAGATGCTTATTTATTTAGGAGCAAAGACCATCAACATCTTTATGAGAATATGCTAGCTTTGATGAATGAATATGAACATGCATGTGAATTAGGAAAAATTATGAGGTTAAGAGCTATTGATAATTATGACATACAACATGTTGCGGATACTTATATAAAAACCCTTGAAACTATAATTTATGGTAATAAATAATAGGGTTTTATTTTTAGATACGAGACCAATAAGAAGAGGGGCTCAGGTATTTGTTCATGATTTAAAGACACGATTTAAGGAAGATGGAATTGCTGTGAAACGTGTTTTTCTTTACAAGGAATTAAATTATGACAACCTAGCATTAGATGAAACAGATATTGTTCTTCCTTTTACAGATAATAACATATTTGAAAAATTTCCAACAGTTCACCCCCGTATTATAATTAAACTTGCTAAAGAAATAAAATTATTTTCTCCAGATATTATATTATGCAATGGTTCAAAAACACTCAAGTATGCAGCTGCGGTAAAAAGGTTTTATCCTTCAATTAAGTCAAAATTGATTTATCGAGTGATAGACAGTGCTGTTTATTGGAACCGAAAATCATTAACACAATTATACTATAAGTATTGGGTGATACCCGCTATGGATGCTGCTGTTGGAGTCAGTCAACGATCCTTGGTTGAAATGATTCAGCATTATTCTTTCAAAAAACCATCTCTTTGCATCCCCCGGGCAGTAGATATCGATTTTTTTGCTAATTATATACCTGAAGCTTATGCAAGGAAAGAGGTTGGTATTCCAGAAAATGCATTTGTTTTATTATTTCTTGGAAATTTTACCAACCAAAAACGTCCCGATAGGTTTATTGATATCATCAATTTAGTAAAAGCATCAATCCCTTATGTACATGGGCTAATGGTAGGGGATGGACCATTAAGGTCAGCGATTAATGAACAAATTTCATCATTATCTCTAGAAAAGAACATAACCTGTGTTGGATATAAACAAGATGTGAGGCCATGGATTGCTATGAGTGATGTGTTATTGTTGACAAGTGATACAGAAGGAATGCCAGGAGTGGTTCTGGAAGCAGCGGCAATGAGAAAAAGTACTATATCAAATAATATAGGCGGAATTATGGAAATTATTTCAGATCAAGAGAATGGCTTTATTGTAAGGAATGGAGATGTAGGTGAATTTATTAGTAAAATCATTGACTTAAATCTATCAGCAGAATTGAGATTTAAACATAGAAATGCAATTTTTGAATCTATACATTTGAGAAACAGTTTTGATATTATTTTTAAAAAGTACAAACTATTTTTTAGCAAGACAATATGTGATTTATAAATTTATCACGAATTAATTTTAATGAAGATTATTAACTCTGCATCTTAGAAATCAGATTTTCTTCATTTTATTATTCACCGAAGACATAATATATCCAGTGCTTCATTTTTAACAAAAACGTTTCTATTTAAATTTTAAAAGAATAAAATTATTAATAATAATTTTGATTTTAAAAGTATAATAATTTCAATATTATATTAATTTAATTTTTTTAATATCTTTTAATGATTAAAAGTAAAATTACATTAATTTCTGTTTGTCATCCAAAGCATATAAAAATTTGGGAAATTACATCTAAACATATATTAAAATATATCAAGGCAGATAATTATATTGTTGTAGTTCCTGATAAGAATATAAATGAATTTAATTCTTGCACACATCCAAAATTTGAAATCATTCCAGAAAATAATTTATTAATTAACTTTAATCTTGATAAATTAAGATTAAAAATTGATAAAAACAGAATTAGCTGGTACAAACAACAATTTATAAAATTAGAATTATTATTTCGATTAAAATCTAATGAAAAGGCTATTTTATGGGACGCAGATACAGTACCATTTAAGAATTTAGAATTTTTTTCCGAAGATGGGAGCCTAATATTTTATCCTAGTCATGAATTCCATTCACCTTATTTTATTGCAATAAATAAGTTGTTAGGGATGAACAAGATTATTAAAGAATCATTTATTTCACAATGTTTTCCAATTACCTATGAAATATCAAGTAATTTTTTTAGACATATCGAAAGTTATAATTCTACTTCTTGGTACGATGCTGTTATTGAATGTATTGGAATAAACGAAACATCTGGTTTTAGTGAATTTGAATCAATTGGAACATTTATTACTCATAATTATTTTGATTTGATAAGTTGGCATAATTCATCTTGGAGTCGTTTAGGTTATAATGAGTTAAAAAAAAATGGATTGATATTTAATCAAATTGAAAATAATAATTCGCTTCTTTCTAAATTTGATTATTTAAGCTTTGAAAAATGGGAGAATATGTTTGACAAGAAAGAGAAATCATTTAAATGTATTTATCTAATTATGTTTGCAAAAAAATTCATAAATTATTTTATTTTATTTTATAAAAGAAAATTTAAAAAAACTTTAGAAAAGTACGTTGATAATATAATTCTTACTGAAAATGATTTATTGATTGTACAAATAGGAGCTAATGATGGTATTCAAAATGATCCTATTAGAAAATATTTAAAATTAAAAGGTAATTATAATGCAATATTAGTTGAGCCCCTTCCTTTTTTTGTAGATTCTTTAAATCAATTATATAATGATCGAGATGACATAAAAGTCATTCAAGCTGCGGCAGGAGAAAAAAATGATAATCAAATTCTTTATTACATACCCAATCATATCGCACTAAATATGAATGGGAATGGGCCACATAATAATTGGGCACTAGGTCAAGGATCTTTTTATAAGGATAATGTTGTATTTTGGATATATAATAATTCATTTAGGGGCGATGATTACAAAAAGAATATTAAATACTGGATTGAAAATATTTCTGAAGTAAATGTATCAATAATAGCTACTAAAAATCTCATTCCTATAACATCAAAAATTATATTTCTTATTATTGATGTTCAAGGCTTTGAAATTGAAGTGTTAAAAGGATTAGATTGGAATTATCCTCCAAAGTATATTATAATTGAAGAAGATTTAAATAATATGAATGCAAGAGAATATTTACTCAATAAAGGTTATATACTGATTACTAATTGTTCAAATAATCTTTTGTTTGTTTCAAATTAGATATCGTTACTATGCATCATAAATATATATTCTTTCAGAAAATATATTATTTCAAGAATTAGATATCCATTTATTTTTTATAATTCTTTTATTTCTCATTTAGTATTTAAATTTTATTTACTCTTTTTTTCTTTTTTACTTTTCAACACTAGCAGAAGTAAACAGTATATAGTTTAGTTAAAATTAATTTTTAATATTTAGATAAAAATTTATTAAATCTTGACTTTTAATGTACACTATATTTTATTGATTAATACTTTAATTACTCATTACAATTATTATTATGGCATCCATAGATTCATTGAAATATTTTACACAAAAATTGCTTGTATTTATTTTATGCTTTACCTTATTTTAGCATTCTATATTTTAAAAAACTAAATTTCTGACAAATAGTTCATAAATTATAAGTGTTTTTATAAATGTATATAAATGATTTATTTTTTAAATAAAATAGTAAAAATAATTTGGCCAATTGTATTTAGAATTCGAAAAGTTATTTATTTTTTTCATATACGCCAATATGAGAGACAATTAAAAAAGAAATATAATGAATGCAAACCAACATTTTTTTTAACTGGTTTAATTTTTTCTATTGATGAAAATTTTCAACATGGTGGTCTTGTTGATAAAATGAAAGGAATTGTAAGTGCATATTATTTGTCAAAGATTGCAGACATTAACTTTTATATCTTTTTTTCTGATCCACTTAATCCACTAATAAATATTGTCAATTCATCGGTTATTAATATAATTACAGATAGAAAACATTTATCTTTTTCAAATAAAATATCTTCTCCTATTATTTGGTACAACTTTAGTCCCATTTCTAAAAAATATATATTGAGACGTTTGAAAAATAATATTCAAACTCATTTTTATTGCAACATAAACATATTGCCTGTTTTTAAAAAAGATCAATCTGAAATTATATTTGAATGGTCTAAAATTTATAATGAAATTTTTAAAAAATATTTAACTAATCAAATTAACCCATTGTATATTAATAATAAATATATCGGTATTCATTTACGTTTTATAGATTTATTTGGAGATTTTTCAGATCTAAAGATTTCACATTATTCAAATGAACATAAAATATTATGTTTAAATTGGTGTGTTGATAAATTAAATGATTTGTTTAATAAATATAAAAACTTTAATTTTCTTATAGTTTCTGATTCAAAATATTTTCTTGATCATTGTAAAAGATTGCCTTATGTCTCTATGAATAAAGATAAATTTATTATTAACAGTAATAATATTGGACATATTTACATTAATAAGGATCTAGATACTTTTAAAAAGACTACTTCTGATTTTATATCATTGTCTTTGTGTTATAAAGTTTTTCAAATTAGATATAGAGGTATGCACAATAGTGATTTTTCAAGGTATGCTTCATATGTTAATCTTTCTGATTTTATACTTATTGATTAAGCTGATTGAAATTCATAGTTTCATTATATTTAATAATTGCATATAATATTTATTTCCTTTTTTTAATAATCATTTAAATTTACTTCACTATATATAACTATACTATATTCCATATTTTAGACAAGATTGTTAGTTATTGATAATTATTGATTTGATCCTTATTTATAACGATGCAGAGATTCTGAATCTTTGTTACTGTCTAAAGGCTTAATTTATCTCTTAGAACTTTTACATTTCCAATAACTAGTTAGTTTTGACTTAATATTTTGACATCAGTTCTTCGATATTTTATAAACGATTAATCAATAATCTTTAAACCTTTATAAGGTGATTTTATTTGGATAATCAAATGTCTTTCATTTTGATTCAAATTAATATATTTTTCCTCATAAGTTAACTTTTTATAAAGTTGTGTTTAAAGCTGTGTACTAAATAATCTATTTAAATTATGAGTTTACTTAAGTTAATAACAAATAAAGCCATTATCGTATTTATAAAATTTATTGATTCCTTTTTAAATTATATTGAACATTCGAATTGGTATATGAAATTCTTTGGATTTTATTATTTTAAAAATAGAATGATAATTGAACAAAAGATATATTCTCAAAATGGTGAGGATGGCATTATTCAATCACTTTTTAATATGATTGGTGTTAGAAGTAAATTTTATGTTGAGTTCGGAGTTAGGGATGGAATAGAATGTAACACTAGATATCTTAGAGAAAAAATGAATTTTGATGGTATAGCTTGGGATGGCGGTCATGAAATTCATGATTTTAAATTATTTAAAGAATTTATTACTGCTGAAAATATTAACGATTTATTTTATAAATATAAAATTCCCTATGATTTTGATTTATTATCTATCGATATTGATTACAACGATTTATGGGTCTGGAAGTCATTAGATGAAAAATATAAACCATCTATTGTAGTTATCGAATATAATTGCGGTTTCCCTCCACCTTTATCTTTAACAGTACCATATGATTCATCCGCGCAATGGGACGGTCAATCTAATTTTATGGGTGCATCATTATCAGCACTAAATAAATTAGCTTTTGATAAAAAATACACACTTGTTTATTGTGATAATAGAGGTATTAATGCTTTTTTTGTTCACAATGATTTATTAAATAATATAAAATTTAAAATAGAACCTGTTAAAAAAATATATAAAAAAGGCAGATATGGTATCGGTCCATTCGGTGGTCATCTTCAACATTCTTCTGATAAAAAAATGATAGAATATTAAATTTGTTAAATTATATTCAGACTATAGTAAAATTTTCCAATTACATTTTTATATAATTTTATATATTTACAATAATAAACATTTTTAAAAAAGAGGGATATTTTGAATTTACTGAAACTTTAGTAATAAATAAAAGTATAACTCTTTATAGACCCTTTAATTTTATGGTAAAATGATTATTAGATATTGAGTCAATATTAAAAATTTTCATTTTTATTGGGACCCATTATAAGATTATTTTAGCTAAAAATTTTCCAGGGATTTTCTACTTAATGCACGATAATTTTGGTGATTTTTATACCATTTGAAATAGCGATTAATAATTATCTGTGCATGATTAATGGACTCAATTAAAAAACGCTTTACCTCTTCACGCTTAACATTGCTGTGAAGCGCTTAAATGTCGGCATTTATCTCTGGTATTGCCAAATGGGTAATACAATAATACCTTTTAGATATAAATCACCTGAAGTTTTTATATTTCTTTATTCTAAACTTTATAACGATTATTACAAAATGAAAAAAAGATATATTTTTATTATTATTTTATTTATCATATACACAGCAGTCGGTTTAATTTATTCAAATAGTCAGGGATTTTGGCATGATGAAATATATACTCTTACTTTTTTAAAAGGTATAAGTCCTTATCCTTTTGCAGGCAATACATTAGAAAATTATTTAAATATTTTTCAAAGTAATGATTGTAAAAATTTACTAAACAGTGATAATTTTATAAATAATATTTATGTGCGTATTATTCATGAAGGTCACGCACCTCTTTATTTTATTTTATTGAAGTTATGGGCAATTATTTTTGGTTATTCTGAATTAGCTTTACGTAGTTTTTCTTTATTCAGTGGTATAATTTCTTTAATAATTCTATTTCGATTTTTTCAAATTTTTATCAATAATCAATTTAGTTTATGGATTTTAATTATTTTAATTCTATTTAATCCATTTTTATTTTACTATTTTACAGAGGCACGGATGTATTCTTTAGCATTTTTATTTTCTATAATATCTTTTAAATATTGGATTTCTTATAAAGAGCATAAAAATTTTAAATCATTTGATTTTCTTTATTTTGTTCTTTCAACTGTTTCTTTATTTTATACACATTATTATGGTATATTTTTCTTTTTTACATTATTATTTTATGATATTTTTAAAAATGGAATAAATTTAAAATTATTTCACTATTTTTTTCCTTTATTATTATTTTCACCTTGGTTTATAATGATTGTAAAACAAACTCAATTACTGACACATAGCTGGACAGAAGATAGTTTAAATATTTTGAATTCATTTATTGAATTTGATAAAGGTATATTACGTTTATTTTTTTTAGCAAAACCAGAATCAAATATTTTATTGCCAGTATTTTCCTTAATATTTACTTTAATATTATTTTATTATTTTGATTTCAAATGGAGGAAAAAATTTTTGTTTATTTGTGTATTTTCATTTTATTTTTTTCAACTCTTTATTTTTGATTCAATTATGAATCAACATTCTATAGTTGTTCCTAGATATTATATTTTTATTTTAATTTTATTTTATTTGGCTATTTCTAAATTTATTGATAAAGCCCCAAAAATAATTATTATATCTTTATCAATATGTTATTTAAGTCTTGCAAGTTATCAATATTATAAAATATTTAATTATTCTTTGATGCCCAAAAGAATGTATAAAGAATTAGCAAATTATATTGATTTACAACATAATGTTGATAATACGATAATTGTCATTGAACCTGATTATCTTGCTTTTTGGGGATTATCATATTATTTAAAAAAAGATTTCAAGCTGATTTCTGCAAGATTTTTAAATAATATAAAAACTGATAAGCATTTAATTTATATTGATGTAATGTTAGGAGATAAGTTTTCAGAAAATAAGCTCAACACTGAAGCTCAAAACAACTTAAAATTAAAACGATTTGCAGGTCTCTATTTATATGAATAAATTAGTACTTTACTCCCTAAAATACAGATCAAATAATTTTTTTAATCTCAATTATAAACAAGTATTCTAAAATAAATTAATGTATCCCACAAGAAAAAATAAAACTTTAAAATATTCAATGACATCAAACCGTTCATTGAGTAATCTAAATATTTTAAATCAATTCTGTGAATATTTTATTATGGTAGATATATTTATTAAGAAATTTCGAAAGTAATTTTTTAAAAATTGGACTACAATGGTTCAAATAATTTTGTTGCCTAAATGTTGTATATCTCCATTAGTCATTTAATAATTCATGATGATTTTTTAAAATTAAGTTTAAAAAAATTATTATTATATTACAAGTATAAATCTTGTACAACCCTTTTTTCAAAATTTATTTCTGCAAACAATGTATTATTAAATTAAATTATTCTAATTTTTTTGAATCAATTTGTTATCTATTTTTTTGATTATCTCTTCTTCATTTTTTTGTTTATTTTCATACAACAGATGATTGATTCGAATTTGCTCGGTTCATTAAAATCTATATCGAATACTAGCAGCAAAGTTTGCATAATACAATTGATAAATAAATTAATAGTTACACCATCAATTCATTAAGTAAATTGAATAATGAATTATATTTTAAATAAAATTTATTTTAATTTCTTGATTTATAGTATTAAAATTTGGTAGTTTTATTTTCTGTATCCGTTACAATTGATTTATATAAAATATTTAATAACTTTTTGAAAATGAAATTATATAATCAATCTCAAATAAAGACTTCAATTGTTTTTATACACAATAAAAAGTCTAGCTATATGGCTCCTGTAATAAAGCAAGCTAAATTAAGCAATCCAGATGCAGATATTTTTATTATTTCAACTATATGCTCAAAAAATTTTTATGAAAAGTATGGAAAATTCATCGATATTAATGATTATTTTGATGAAGCTTCTTCTTTTGAAAAACTATATTTTCATTTAAGCAGTTTAGATTATAGTCTTGAATTAATTTTTATTCAACGT
>Ga0315908_10002135_pt1 | contig 14592 bp, 12 predicted proteins | sample LakEriMetagenome_12_FD_203520 | JGI IMG/M metagenome (GOLD analysis project Ga0315908, IMG submission 203520) | Freshwater fungal communities from buoy surface, Lake Erie, Ohio, United States - Buoy 4 MA124 | ecosystem: Environmental > Aquatic > Freshwater > Lake > Lake biofilm | place: USA... | reverse complement strand
GTGCGCTGCCTGCCGATCGGACACGTCGGAAAAAATTCAAAATCCCGACCTGTGAGATCCGTGAGATTTTTTCACAGCTCGTTGCCCGGTTGTCGATACAGCTTTAGAGCAGGGAAGTTCGGCTCGCTGTAGTCAATTTGTCGCTTGACGTCCTAGCATGCCGCGCTAGATTGTCTTATATGAATACATTGACTATTATTGGAATTAGTTTGATTTTGTGTTCTTCCGCTGCACTTGCGGATTTCAGCGAGCGCAAATTGGAGAGCACGAAGCGCTCTGCGGAGCGAACCGCAAAGTTGATCGCATTTATTTTTTACGATGATATCGTGGTTTCTAGAGATTCCAATGACGTCAACGGTGCTGGGGGCAAAAACAACGCGGCCAAAAGGGCCGTTCCGCGCACGGATGTGGTGATCCTTGAGATCAACAAGTCCGATAAAGAAATGGACAAACTGCCCGAATGCGTAAAAAAAGACGGGGTGCTTCCGCGGGTCGTGATCACCGACAGTAAATGCGAAGAGGTGATTACCCAGTATGAAGGCGCTCCGAGTAGGGAAAAAGTCAAGGAAATCGAAGCAAAGGTGGCCGAGGCTACCAAGTTTCTCGAAAAGAAGAAATAATCCGTTCAACGCTTAGGGTAGGGAGATTTGCCACTTGACTGCACCATTCATCATGTCATCAAAGCGCGTATGAAAATGTTCAGTTTTATTGTGGTTTCGGCGCTGATCGCTCTGACTCCAGCCTTTGGCGGGTTTAGTGAACGCAAGTTGGAGGCGGCCAGGAAATCAGCCGAGAAGTCAGGGAAGCTCATCGCTTTCGTTTTCTGGCAGGATTACTGGGATCCCAACTGCCCCAAGTGCGTGGCTCAGGTCTCCGCTAACAACAACGCAACAAAAAGCGCCATTCCCCGTTCCAACGTTGTGATGATTGAAATAGACAAGGGAGATAAGGATCTCGACAAGCTACCTGCCTGCGTCTCTCCGCACGGTAACCTGCCGCGGGTAATCGTCACGGATTCCTCCATCACCCAGGTTGTTGCGACACTGCCCGGAGCACCTGACCGCAAGCAAAGCAGGGAGTTCGAGAAAAAAGTAGCAGAAGCCCGTGGGCCTTAGTAATAAAACGCGACAACAGCGTTTTCGTGCTTGGATGGCGTTTAGAATTTCCAAATCAGCGGTATGATCGCGGAGGCCAGAATCCATGACATGATGTTCATGGGTAGACCGATGCGCAAAAAATCCGTAAATTTATAGCCACCGGGGCCGTAGACCATCATGTGGGTTTGATAGCCCATTGGCAGCATGAATGCAGTTGAGGCTGCGATACAAATGCCAATGATAAAAGGCTTGGGGTTCAGGTCGAGCGACGCGGCCAGGTTGACGACGATCGGCACCATCATTAGCGCGGTGGCGTTGTTTGATAATACTTCGGTCAGGCAGATCGTCAGCAGGATGATGACCGAGAGCGCCACATAGGGCAGGATTTCTGGCGAGGCGACTGATCTAGTTGCTGCCAAGATTACATCCGCCAGCCATTTGGCAGTGCCGGTTTTGTCCATTGCCGTGCCCAGGGCCAACATTCCGTAGAGCATGAAAATGATTGGCCAATCAACTCCTGCATAGGCATCGCGAGGGGAGATGACACGCAGCCAGAGGACTACAACCGCTCCCACGAGCGAGGCAATGGACATTGGTATACTCTGAAAAATCGTCACGGTCAGTACTACCAGCAAGAGCACTGCCCAGGTAAGAGTGGCGGTTGATTTGAAGCTAGGTGCAGGTGCGGTGGTGGCGCTGTCAGTAAGAACAAAATTGTGACTGTCCTGCAGGCTTTTCAGGTTGTTGCGCGGTGTCAATACCAGCAGGGTGTCGCCGTTTTCCAGATCGGTGGATGCCAGTTTCTCGGTGATGTTGTGGCCGTTGCGGTGGACCGCTAGTACCACGCTGTTGTAGCGCTGGCGGAAGTCCGCGTCCGCGAGGGTTTGGTTGACCAGTTCTGACTCCTCGCTGATCACCAATTCTGTGACCACACCATCGATTTTCGAGAGAGTTTGAATACCCTGCCCAGGAAGGAGCTCTTCTGCAGTTTCGAATTTGTTACAATTGCCGTGAACGCCTATGAGGAAACGGTCATTGGCGGAAATGATGATCTGATTAACCGGGGTCATCATTCGTTCGCCATTGCGGCGGATTTCCATGAGATGCATGCCTGACTTGGGGTCGAGCAGCGGGCTATTCAAGAGCGGAACACCGATCAGCGGGGAGTTTTTTTCAATCAGCACATGAAATAATGGCGTCGAACGCTGTTTGTCATCCAAAACACCCATGACCGAAGTTCGATTGGGCAGTAATTTAGGGCCGAGAGTGACCAGATAAATGATGCCGATAATACTCAGCGGAATGCCGACATATCCTATCTCAAACATGCTGAAAGGGGGAATGGGCAAGCCTTTGTATGTATATTTGTGCAGCGCTCCGCTGACGACAATATTGGTCGAAGTGCCGATCAGCGAGCAGCATCCGCCCATTATTGCGGCGTAGGAGAGTGGGATGAGCAGTTTAGAAGCGGGGATTTGCCTCGTGCGTGCTAGGCCGAGGGCGACCGGCAGCATGATCGCGACAATTGCGGTATTGTTCATGAAAGCGCTGAAAAATACCGTGACTGTGCAAAATAGAAGCAAGGTTGAACGCAATCCGTTGCCGGCCATCTTTTGAATTAGTTGCGATATTTGCAGGATTCCGCCGGTTTTTTCCAGTGCGGTTCCGATGATGAAAAGCGCGCCGATAGTCACAGGAGCCTCATTTTTAAATACCTCCAGCACTTCTTTGGAATCCAGAAGGCCGAGAATGACCGTCAGGCAGAGCACAGTAAGGGCGATCAAGTCCGAGGGGGCGATTTCCTTCACAAACGCATACAAAGTCAAGGCAATAAGCAGCAGTGTAATTGTGATTTGGGGATTCATCGGCGGCGCTCTCTAAGCAGGTTTCACCTAGCTGGCAAGAGTTGTTTAGCACAGAACCATGAAAAAACCAACCAGCTTGCTTGCAAATTTACCGGAATCCGCTACTATCCGCGCGCGCGCGCAATTTAACACGTTTGCTGCTTGATTTTTTTATTTTGTTATAAGACCATTCCATGAATACACTTCGCACATTCACGACCGGCTCCGGCTTGGAGGGCAAATTCCATTCTCTGCCCTCCCTTGCCGATCATGGTTTTCCGGGCATCAGTCGTCTGCCGATCTCGATCCGGATCGTTTTGGAGAGCCTACTGCGCAATCACGACGGACTGAAGGTCGGCGATAAGGATATTTTCAATCTTGCTTCCTATAATGCCAAGAACCCCGGCGATTATGAAATCCCTTTTGTCGTGGCGCGGATTGTCCTTCAAGACTTCACCGGTGTGCCGCTGCTGGTGGATCTCGCTGCCATGCGCTCTGCCGTGGATAGCATGGGGCTTGATGCGAAAATGATCGAGCCGCTGGTGCCGGTGGATCTAGTGGTCGACCACAGCGTGCAAGTTGATTACGCTGGGACGGGTGATTCGCTTTCCCGTAACCTCGATCTCGAATTCCATCGCAATCGCGAGCGTTACGAATTCCTCAAATGGGGCGAACAGGCGTTCGACACTTTCAAGGTCGTGCCGCCGGGTATCGGTATTGTTCATCAGGTCAATCTCGAATATCTAGCAAAGTGTGTGCTAGAAAAGAACGGAGTCTTCTATCCCGATACTCTCGTCGGCACGGATTCCCACACGACCATGATCAATGGTCTCGGTGTTGTCGGATGGGGCGTGGGCGGTATTGAAGCGGAAGCTGGTATGCTCGGACAGCCTGTAACTTTCCTTGTTCCTGAAGTCGTCGGCGTCCATCTCACTGGCGAATTGGCCGCAGGAGTTACGGCCACCGATCTGGTGCTACGGGTGACAGAACTGCTGCGTAAAACCAAAGTGGTGGGCAAGTTTGTGGAATTCTATGGTCCCGGTGCAAAGGCGCTCAGTCTTCCTGATCGGGCAACCATTGCCAACATGGCTCCTGAATACGGCGCGACCATGGGGTTTTTCGGTATCGACGAAATCACGACGGGATACCTTCGCGGCACAGGTCGCAGCGAAGAGCTTTGCCAAACGGTCGAAAATTACTATCAGGCTCAGGGTCTTTGGGGGATTCCCTCGGCAATCGACGCACTAGACTTTTCTCAAGTCGTCGAACTCAACATCTCATTGGTCAAACCGGGAGTGGCTGGCCCCAAACGTCCGCAGGACCGCATCGATGTCGATCAACTCAAGAACTGCTGGGGCGAGATTCTCGCTGGTCCAGCACCAGATGGATATGCGAAAAACGATTCACCCTCGGTCGAGGTCACAGTGGACAGCAAGGGCGGTATCGCCGATACCATCACCCATGGTTCGGTCTTGATCGCCGCGATTACGAGTTGCACGAATACTTCCAATCCCAGTGTTATGCTCGCCGCCGGATTGCTGGCGAAAAAGGCCAACACGCTCGGGCTTAAAATCAAACCATCGGTCAAAACCTCGCTTGGCCCCGGATCGCGGGTGGTGACGGATTACCTCAATAAAACTGGCTTGCAGGATGAGCTCGATAAACTCGGCTTCCAAACCGTAGGATATGGCTGCACTACCTGCATCGGCAACTCCGGTCCGCTCGACAAGGGGATCGAGGACGTGGTGAAATCGGCCGATATCATCGCCGCTTCGGTGCTCTCTGGTAATCGCAACTTCGAGGCCCGAGTTCATCAATCGATTAAAGCGAATTTCCTGATGTCGCCTCCGCTGGTGGTGGCTTACGCGCTCGCCGGCACGGTCAATATCGACCTAGCCCATGATCCTCTCGGCACATCCAGCGACGGCCAACCGGTCTTTCTGGCCGACATCTGGCCGAGCGGCAAGGAGGTTGAGGATGCACTGAATTCCTCTCTCAAACCCGAGGTCTTCCAGCGCCTCTACACAGGGTTTTCCGATCAAAATCCGAAATGGAACGAGATCAAGTCATCGACAGGAAATGTTTACGAATGGGATCGGAATTCCACCTACATTCAGGAACCGCCATTCTTTGAGGGGTTCGCGCCGAAGCCCCGTGATATCGAGGAAATTATCGATGCGAAGCCGCTGGGGATTTTTGGCGACAGTGTCACCACCGACCACATATCTCCGGCCGGTGCGATCAAGAATGCCAGTTCTGCTGGTCGTTATCTCAGCGAACACGGCGTGGAATTTGCTGACTTCAACTCCTATGGATCTCGTCGCGGTAACGATAGGGTGATGACGCGCGGAACTTTTGCCAATGTCCGAATCAAGAATCTGATGGTTCCGGGTGTTGAAGGCGGCGTAACAAAAATCGGCACGGAAACTATCGATATTTTCGACGCGGCTCAGGCTCATGCATCTCGCAATACGCCACTCATCGTCATCGGAGGTGAAGACTATGGCATGGGCTCCAGTCGCGACTGGGCTGCGAAGGGCACTAGTCTTCTCGGCGTAAAAGCCGTGATCACCAAGTCATTCGAGCGCATCCATCGAAGTAATCTCGTCGGCATGGGCGTTCTGCCGTGTAACTTTGTCAACAAGAGTGACTACGAAAAGGTCGTGGGACTTGCCGACGCCACCTTCAGTTTGGTAGGTATTAGCAACGCGATCAAACCGCAAAGCCAGGCGACGCTGGTGGTGAAACCCGCAGTCGGTGAAAGTTTTGAGCTGCCTGTTGTCGTCCGACTCGATACGCCGGTGGAGATCGATTACTACCGGGCAGGCGGCATCCTACCTTATGTGCTGGCTCAGATCATTGCCTGAAACGCGCTATTCCTTCACGATTTTTCCACCGAGGGAAAGGATGCGTGCGTTGCCCTTGGAGGCCTCTGCTTCACTGATCTGCCCGTCCTTGACATACATTTGTGAGAGAGCCGTCCAGGCCAGCAGGTCGTTCGGTTTGAGTGTTGTGGCTTGGAGTCCACAGCCAATCGATTCCTTGGTATGACCGAGTTTCAGCAAGGTCATACCGAGTGCATGCCAGCCGTCGAAAAAATCGGCATCCATTGCGACGCAGCGACGGTAATCGGCTGCAGCCAACTCCAATTCGCCAAGCGCCAAGTGGCCGTTGGCACTGTCAAATAGCTCATCTCTTTCGTTCACGGGAAAAAGCCTGATGCTCAGGAGGAAACTTTCGCGCTGGTATTCTTTTCAGCAAGCCATGCCTGAAACGCCTGAATTCGCAGGGTGTCTTTTGCTTGCTCGACCCTGCTCTCGATCATTTTGTCAAAATTGGGATCCTTGTAAATCTCACGCTTGTCTACTGAGATGATCAGAGTCTCTGAGTCTGCGATGAGGTTCTCGGTGAGTGCACCTGGGTTGGTGTGTTTTGCCGCCGTAAAAATCGCCTGGGCATTAGGCTGCCCAGCAATTGTCTGGCGGTCTGAGATTGGTCCAATGGTGACTGCGTTGTGTCCCGCTTCCTTTGCTGCATCGGCAAACGATTTGCCTTCTTTCATGCTGGTCGCAATCTTTTTATGAGCGTCTTCAGCGGCTGTTTTGATTGCATCACGCGCGCTCTGGTCAATCAACTGTTTGCGAGCATCTTCTTTGGCCTCATCGTAGGTTTTCACGCGGGAGACCTCTTCCGCATCGAGACGGGCGATTAACCATTCAGCCTCACCCACGGGGAAACTAGTGGTGAATTTTGAAAGCGGATCTGCCGTAGTTTGCAGGGAGAACAGCAATTGCTGGATTGTTTTCTGGGTTTTGCGTGGGGTCAGTTTCAGTAGTTCATCCGGTATGGTGCTGGAAGTAAATAGGTCGGTGACCCGCAGTTCCCATTCCGCTTTTTTGACCTGCTCCTCAAAGTCGCTGCCCTTGCTTTCCTCTATTGCAATACTCAAGTCATCCATGGTTACGGCGACGGCGCGTTCGGCTACACGGCGATCCTCGGTGATTTTTTTGTCTGCAGCCGACGGTTCAGGTGGAGCTTCGCCGGGCTTGCTAGGCATCGCCGGTGCAGGCGCCTTCTCGGCACCGGCGGGGTATTTCGGCGCGCCGATGAGATACGAAAATTTCCGGCGGTTTTCAGTGTTGAAGCTGTCCTTGCGCTCTTCCCAGAATTTTTTTACATCCTCTTCGCTGGGATCTTGCTTGCCGGTGAAATCGGCGAGTTTCAGGCTGACATATGAGGCGCTGATTTTTTGGCGCTCAGATTGGACGGCTTCTACGATGTCGGAGGGATTTACATCCAAAGATCCGGCGATGACCGTCGACAGCTTTTCGTAGATCAACATATCCTTGATCAGAGCAAACAGGTCTTTTTCCGACATGCCATTCTTGCCAAGACTGTTCATAAGAAACGCATCGTATTTCTCCTTGTTAAAACTTTTTTTACTCGGATCCGACGGGTCGCTGTCGGTGAATACCGAGCGGTCGCGGATGAATTCTTGGATTTCTGCTTCACCCGCTTCGTAGCCGAAGTCCTTGCCGGCGTCTCGCAAGAACAGCCGGTTTATGAAAAAGCTTTTCTCCGCTGCCTCCTGCGTTTTGACATCTCGGTCCAACAGAGCCATGGAGAACTCATAGAGGGCCATCGATTGATACGTTGTCAACATTGAGCATAGTTTCTGGGAACTCGGGCCGAGACGGTTATATTCATTGACGTCATAGGAAATCCCGTTGATAGAGATTGTGTTACTACCGCCCTGGCGGAAAAACCTTTGGGAGTCCATTAGCAGGAAACCAATAAAGACGGCGACAAGGGCGGCTAGGATGACTCCTGGGTATTTGCGTAGATTTTCAATCATAACTTCAGCGGGACATCGCGCGCTTGGCGGCGCGGACGTTAGTAAATCTTGCCTTACGATTTATCGCAATCACAAATGATCGGCAAATTTGGGGTTTTTTTGCCGAACTGACACTTCACCGTGAAAACCGCATTTCCCTGCGGGCATTGAGGCACAGTCGGCATTATTCGCCCGCAGGGGTCCTCCACGGCGATTTTCGCACAGCTTTTGCTTTTATTCGTCGGGCAATGGCCCTACTGTGGCTGCGGCACATGGATGAAGTGATTTTGGCGAAATTCAACGAATTTGTGAAACGCCGTTCGTTGAGACGGACGACGCAGCGCGACTCGATTGTGCGGATCGTTTTTGCCAAGGATGAACATTTCACCGCTGAGGAGTTGTTTGAGTGGATTCGCCGCACCGAGTCGCAGGCATCCAGGGCGACTGTTTACCGGACCATCAGCCTGCTCGTTGATGCGGGCCTGCTGCGGGAGATCGATCTGGGCGGCGAGCAAAAAACCTACGACCCGAATTTTCTCGAAAAACCCTCGCACAATCACTTGGTCTGTGTCGATTGCGGCAAAGTAGTCGAGTTCGAGGACGCCCATGTCGATTTACTCAACGACTGCATCACTCGGCGCCTGGGGTTCCGGGCGATCCGCCAGTCAATCCACATCGAGGGCGGCTGCGAGCAGTTGCGACTGAAAGGCCGGTGCCCGAACCTCCTGGCCACTCGGCTATCAGGCAAACGAATCAAAAAACGTTAGAAACACTCATGAATCGCATTACCCAGACATTCGAGCGGCTGCAGGCCGATGGAAAAAAAGCCTTTATCGCTTACGTGGCGGCGGGCGATCCCGATTATCATCGTTCACTTGAAATCCTCGTTGGACTGGCTAATGCCGGTGCCGACATCTTAGAATTGGGTTTGCCATTTTCTGATCCTCTAGCCGATGGTATCGTCAATCAATTGGCGGCCGAACGCGCGCTCAAGTCCGGCATGAGCACCGCGCGGGCGCTGGACTTGATCCGCGACTTTCGCAAAACACATCAAACGCCGCTAGTGTTGTTCACCTATCTGAATCCGATCTTTGCTTATGGATTTGAAAATTTCCAGCGCGATGCGGTCGAAGCCGGAGCCGATGGCATTCTGCTGCTGGATTTGCCGCCCGATGAAGCGGAGCAAAGTAGTGGTTTTTCTAATAATTGCGACCTGCTACAGATCCGCTTGATTGCGCCTAATACCCCTTCGGAGCGTAAGAAGATGCTGGCCGCGAAAGCGCAGGGTTTCATCTACGCATTGTCCCGAACCGGGGTCACGGGTGCTCACGGCGCGCCTTCGGCACACATCGGCTCCTTGGTGGCGGAACTTAAAAAACATTCGCAAGTGCCGGTCTGCGTCGGTTTTGGCATTTCCACGGCCGAGCAGGCCCGCGAAGTAGCCATGACGGCCGATGGGGTGATTGTCGGCTCGGCACTGGTGAAGCAGGTGGAACTTCATGCCTTTGAACCGCACCCGGTGAATGCTGTTGTAGCTTTTGCGAAGGATCTGATCGATGCCGTGCACGGTGTCTGACAGAGGGGTCGGAATTTCCATCATTGCACATCATGCAACTGAAATTCCGTGACCGCTGTCTGGGCTTTGCCGGAAGACCGCTGGTGATGGGGATCGTCAATGCTAATGACGATTCCTTTTCCGCCGATGGAAGTCTGGAAAAAGACAAATTAGTGTCGATCATGCAAAGTCACATCCGCAACGGCGCTGATGTCATCGATATCGGCGCTGAAAGCGCGCGCACCAATCGGGCGGTCATTTCGGAGCAAGAAGAACTGCGTCGATTTCGACTGGTCATGGATATATGGGAGGATGTCTGGAGCGCGATTAGACCAGTTGATGCTGCGCAGGTCTGGCCGCCGGTTCTTTCCGCCAACACTTGGCGCCCGACGGTGGTGCGCGGGGTTCTAGAAATGGGCGCGGACTGGGTGAATGACATGAGTGGTTTGCCCGATGGCAGCAATGCGCAGCTCTGTGCAGATGCCGGGGCCGCGTTGTTGATCATGCACAGCAAGGGCGAACCTAAGGTGCCTCATTTTCATCAGCAATGGCATGATGTAATGGCTCAGATGATGTCTTTTTTTGCGGAAAAAATCGCCCTGGCACGGGACTGCGGTTTATCCGAGGAATGTATTTTGTTAGATCCCGGGATCGATTTCGCCAAGCAGATGAACGACAATCTAACAGTCTATCGGAATCTTTCGATGCTCGGGGATTTTGGCCGTCCGCTGATGATTCCGGTTTCGCGAAAAACCGTGATAGCCGACGTGCTGGGAATAGCCGACCCGAAGGAGAGGGATGCCGCGACAATCGCCTGCCTTGTCTGGTGTATGCAACAGGGCGCAAACATTTTCAGGGTGCACAATGTCGCTGCGGCATCGCAGGTCGTTCGCTTATTTTGACGAAGCCAGATACGCAATCAGGTCGGCGAGTTGGGCGGGCGTAAGAATGCCATCGTAGCCCTGCGGCATCAGAGAAGTGGCGGCAGGTTGGAAAGAGAGAACGTCAGCGCGCGGAATGCGGGTTTCCACTCCCGGCGCGGAGCGGACTACGACCTCCTCGGGCGTGACCCCGATGATGATTCCCAACGCGCTTGTGGTCTTGCTTTTGACTATGGTGGGCTCGTAGCTGCGGACAAAACTCGAACTCGGATAGACGATAGCTTCAAGTAAATACTGGGCGGTGCGGATCGCTCCGATCTTGGTAAGGTCGGGGCCTAAGTTGCCGCCATTTTCCCCTTGTGCGTGACAGGTGGTGCAGGCAGATTTTGTGTCGAGGAAAATTTTTTTACCGCGCTCGGGGTCGCCTTGATGGTTGACGGCGAGAAGTTCTTCAAGTCGGGCGCGCTGGCGGGAGAGGGTGAGGGCATCAGGACCTGGCAAGGCAGCTTCAACGGGAATTGGTTTCATCGCGGCTGCGGGTTTGATTGTCGCGCTGGTGGCAAGCATTTCGCGGGCGACTTTTCCTGGCCCGGCGGAGGCGTCGGCCAGGCTAGCGGCGTCACCGATTTCGAAGAGCGCGTAGGCGACGCTGTGATCAAGGAAGCGGTCGCCTGCAGTTTCGGTGGCGAGCAGTGTTACGACGGCACGCTTTTCACCGATGCGGCCGAGTGCCTCGGCAGCGGCACGGCGTGTCTGCAGATTGTCGTCCGCAAGCAAGGGGATGAGCGAGTCGGTGGCTCCCTTGTCGCGCCAGAGCGCGATGCTGCGGGCGGCGGCGGTGCGTATCTCGGCGTCCATCGCTTTCAGTCCGCGACGAACGGCTGCTCGCGCTGCTTCGCCGGGCATGCGGCTGAGCACCCAAACGCATGCGATTCTTTCTCCACGTGGGCGAGCAGAGTCTGGGTGTTTACTTTCGGTCATCACTTTGACAAGAGCCGGTATGGCGCTGTCGCCGTGCTGAACGAGTTGTCGTGCAGCAGCTTCACGTTGGGCGGCGGTCGCTCCGATTAGTTCCGGAATCAAGTGCGAGCCGTCGGCGAGAGGCTTGGAGAGTTTGATCGGCGGGATTGAATCAGCGTTAGTTTTACTCACGCGGTAGATCCCCCCCAGCACCTCAGGCTTCACGAGCTGCGACGTGGGGCAACAAATCTTATATCAACCGCCGGTGTCGGCGATGAGCAGAGAGCTGTTAGCGCGTGCATCTTCGACGACATCCGTCGGATGAAAGTCTGTCTGGTCGCTGACGAGTAGGTCGCTGTCAGCGGTTCGAAAGGTCGCACCGTCTGGCGTGAGGATGTGGCGGGTGACTTTGCGGAGATTGAAATTCGTCGCGAAAAGATTGTCCCGCCATTCGTTGCCCCATCCTGTGAGACGCGCCATTTCCAAGCCGCACGCAGCAGCTGGCCCGAGCTGGGTCATCACGGGCATGAGTGGCCCGGTGCGGGGGTGGCCTTTGAGACTGCGGTGTTCTTTTCCCCATACGCCACCATAGACCGCGTGGTAGATGCCGTCGCGTTTTCCATTCGCGGGATTTTGCAAAAAAGTGCCGCAGACAAAAGGCTCGCCGCTTGGAGTGAAAACGACATCCACGGGGTTGTCCATGCCAGCCGTGATAACCGCCTCGAAACCTGTGCCGTCGGGCCGCATTCGGAAAACATGCGAGGCGCTGCTGACAAAATCTTTACCATCCCCGAGCGTGAATCTCTGTTCGGCGAATCCGCCTTTGCACCAATAAATGAAGCCGTCTTGCCCAGCATAAGGGCCGTGGAGATCGTTAGCGCAACCGGTGAGAGTCTTGCCATCGAACCACACTTCGCGTTTGTCTGCTACGCCGTCCTTGTTGGTGTCGGTGAGCTTCCAGATTTGCGGCGGCGCTGAAACATAGAGCGAGCCGTTGAGCCACAACGTTCCTTCGGGAAACATCATTCTGTCGGCAAAAACGGTGCTCTTGTCGAACTTGCCATCAGCATCGCTGTCTACGAGACGCACGATCCGATGCGGTTTTTCGGCGAGCTGCTTTTCGACAGGGTCATTCGAGCCTGAGCTGTCGGCCACATAAAGCTCGCCCTCATCACCAAAGGCCATTGTGATCGGCCGGTCCACGAGCGGCGGTCCAGCGGCGAGTTCGACCGTCAGGCCGTCGGGTAGTGTGAAAGTGTGGAGACCGATTTTGATTTCGGCGGCGCTGGAAACGCTGGCGAAAAGGAGGGTTGAAAATAGCACACGCATGATCCGAGGCAGTGGTTTTAGGTCAATCAACGCATCGGGTCAAGATAAGCATTGGGTTAATCGATCATACTCGATGACTTACACTGTCACCGTTGGAATCTTCTCTAGGCTGTGAATAGAGGCTTTCCCACTCTGGGAAAAGAATGAATGCGATCCCGTTAAAACGACATCACCAGCACGCGCAGGATTCCTGGAGTGTTGCGGAGGGTTTCCAGCAAGTCTGCCGGGGGCTCCGAGTCCACCTCGATTACGGTAACGGCACGTGAACGGTCAGACGTGCGGGACAACGCCATGTTGGCGATGTTGACCGAAGCTGCGCCGAGCAGCGTTCCGACGGTGCCGACCATGCCCGGGCGGTCGTCGTTTTCGACAAACAGGAATTGCCCCGAGACGTTGGTTTCTACGTTGTGGCCGGCGATGTGAACGATGCGGGCTTGAGTGCCGAGGAATGTTCCAGCGACGGCGATTTCTTCGCTGCCTTTGATGATGTCGACCTCGATCAATTCGTTGTAGGGCGTATTGATAGCGACAGATGATTTTTGCACCACCAGTCCTAAGGCCTTAGCGACGGCGGGCGAGTTGATCAGGTTGACTTGGGCTTCGTTGCGGGCCGACGAAAGATAGCCCGTCAATACCGAGCGGGTGATTAATTCTGTGTCCAGTTCCGCCACGGGTCCGGCGAACGACACCCGGATCGCATCGGCCTGGCCTGGACCGATCTTGGCAGCAAGTTTGCCGAGGGAGGCCGCTAGATCCATATACTTGCCGACTTCCGCGATGGTCTTTGCATCGAGGTTCGGCATGTTCACTGCATTGCGGATTTCGCCGCTGATGAGGAAATCGCGCACTTGGTAGGCAACCTCGATGCCTACATTTTCCTGTGCCTCGGCTGTTGACGCGCCCAGGTGCGGGGTGAATACGGTGTGCTTCGCTGCGAATAACGGGTGATCGGCGGGTGGGGGTTCTACTTCATAGACGTCGAGCGCGATCCCGGACAACTGCCCCGAATCGAGTGCGTCCTTGGCGGCTAATTCGTCCACCAGACCCCCGCGTGCGCAGTTTACCACCAAGGCACCTTTGTTCATTAGAGCCAATCGTGGGGCGTTGAGGATGTGTTTGGTCTCGTCGTTCAAGGGAATATGCAGTGTGACGACATCGGCACCAGTCAATGCCTGCTCGACAGTCTCCGCCAGTTCAACCTTCAGCGCATGGGCGCGTGCGGCAGTGAAGAATGGATCGTAGGCAGTGACATGCATACCGAAGGCTTGGGCCCTTTTGGCGAATTCTGTACCGATTCGCCCCATGCCGAGAATGGTGAGGCGTTTGCCGTTGATTTCGCTGCCTTCGAAAGATTTGCGATCCCATTTTCCGGCGATCATCGAGGCATGGGCTTGGGGGATGTTGCGGGCAAGCGAGAGCATCAAAGTGAATGCGTGTTCAGCGGTCGAAATGGTATTGCCGCTGGGAGTATTCATGACAACCACACCGTTATCGGTGGCGGCTTGCCGGTCGATATTGTCGACTCCTACACCGGCCCGCCCGATGGCTTTGAGATTTTTGGCGGCGGCGAATACTTCGGCGGTAACCTTCGTTTGTGAGCGAACCACCAGACCGTGGTAGTCGCCGATGATTTTTAGCAGTTCCTCCGGCGGCAGACCAGTAATGAAGTCGACGGAAATTTCCTGGGCGGAAGCGAGTGCTTCAACACCTTTTTCAGAAATGGGATCGGAAACGAGGACGCGGAATTTTGCCATGGCGCGCGCACGCTAGTGGGGGAAGCATTGATTGTCGAGTGACAAAAGCGCATTTTATGCTCACGCGATCTAAAACGCAGGGAGCTTTCTCCAAAAGTTCTGGCGGGGGGCGGTCGCTTTCACCCTAAAGCAATCTATCTTCACCCCACGATCCCGTTTAGAAAGAAAATTGGTGATTCAGGAAGATCCATCAATACCAAAACCAATCTTCACCCAACGCTTCGCGAAACACAGCGATGGCGGCCATTTCCATAATAGGAATTGCGTATGGGGTTGGGCGATTGCCATTGTGAAGAGGAGCGGATGCTGCCAAGATTTGCTGGTGAACGATGTAACTG
>Ga0315908_10002133_pt1 | contig 14596 bp, 6 predicted proteins | sample LakEriMetagenome_12_FD_203520 | JGI IMG/M metagenome (GOLD analysis project Ga0315908, IMG submission 203520) | Freshwater fungal communities from buoy surface, Lake Erie, Ohio, United States - Buoy 4 MA124 | ecosystem: Environmental > Aquatic > Freshwater > Lake > Lake biofilm | place: USA... | reverse complement strand
TAAAATCAATAATTAAATAATTACAAATAAATTAGTAATTAGAAAATACTCTTTCAAAAGGTATTTTTTATTATAAAAATATTTAAATATAAATAATTAATAATAGAATAATGAACTGAATACAAATATTAATAATATTATTGAAATGAAAAAAAAATATGTTTCTAGAAAAAACTTAAAATACAAATAATCTATTCATTTAAAATCTTAAAATGAATTATAAGAAGAAAATTAAATTAAAGTAAAATCCATAAATTTTTTTCTTTATTTATACAATTATAAAATATTTATTTATAATTAAAGGTTACAGAATAAATTCAGACTTAAAACCAAATTGAAGAATAAATAAGTTTACTTAATTTAATATAGTTTAAAAATATTCAAAAAATAAATGAATCTAAATAAAAAGAATAAAAACTCAAATTAATATCTTTTAAAACTATAGAAAAAAAAAAAAATTGATTATTATATTAACTTTTAATATAGAATAAAATTTATTTTATATTAAATTTCAAAATAAAAAATACTAGACAATTATTTATCAAATAAAAAAAAATTTATAAAATATTATTTAAAAAAATTTTATTTGAAAATAAAAGTTTTGATTTTTTTAATAATTTTTAATTTATTTCATCTATACAATTTTCAGTTAAAATATAAAATAATTAGAATAAAAATATTTTAAAATAATATATTAGTCATTATATGCTCTAAATAAAAGTGGAAAGCTGCTGAGCTTCTTACCATCTAGCATTCATAGATTTACAGTAAAGTAAGATAATAATATAAGACTTATTGGAACAGGAAAGACAAGGACCTGCAATATAAGTGATTCCTGTTTTGAGTCCATCCCATTAAGACTATTCCTCTAATAATTTATTAGTATTGACCCAATTATGCTGTTTCCTGAGTCCCTCTTTGTCAAAAAAAGAGCAGTTGTAATTTATAGTACTCACTATTTCTCGAAATTTCTCATTTTGCATTGCTTTCCAGCTTAGCTGAGCTAAATCAAAAGCACTACTTTTATTTAGCCTGTCAGCTAAGCCATGAGGGTTATTAAATCTCGTATCGTTTAGTTTCAATAAGCTACATTCATTATTCATAAGTTAAATAAATTATTGGCTATTAAACTAATTTTAGTTAAGGAAAAATCTTATATTTCTATAACAATAATTATTATTATTGTTTTTATTGTTGTTATTACTTTTATTATAATTTTAGGTATTTAAATTGTAATTGTAATTTAAATATTAAGTGTTGTAAGTTACTTAATTATTGCTAGATAAAAATAGATCATCAAAAGAGATGAATTTTTTTTTAAAGTCTTATTTTTCCAATTTGGAAAGGGCTCCTAAATTTTCAGATAAACAAATAGCACAATCATTTCCACTAGGCAACATTAATCCATACATCAGATCTAAAATACTAATCCAACTTTATTTAATTAAATTTGCTGTTGTTCCTATCATTCTTGCTGCTTTTTTACTTACTTGAAAATAAGTCAAGTTTATATTGATGTTAAGTTTTTCGCATAGTTATAATGTAATGTAGCATGTCATTATTTTTGTTAGACTTGCACATTCTTTTTGTATGTGAACGTTTCTGCCTATTATTTAATGGCCAGTTACTCTGTCTATTACTATGAACTATTTTGCTGATATTTTGCTCATTATTTGTTCTTTCATTTAATCATTTTCTATTCGTTATTTTTAATTCTATTAATATTATTTCTATTAATATTACTATTCTTACTATTATTATTCTTATTATTATTATTATTATTATTACTATTATTAATAATATTAATCTTATTATTATTATTACTATTATTAATATTATTAATCTTATTATTATTATTATTATGATTATTAATCTATTAATTTCAAATTATTTTCATTTTAAATTTAATCCTATATTTATATTTATTCTTTTTCTTCAATCTATTAAAATTAGCAAGAGTGTTATTACTATGTTTATTAATATTATTAATCATATTGTTAAATCTCATTAGATCATTCTTCTTCTTTATATTTTTATTTTATTTCTATTAAATTTTAGTTTTAATATTAGACATTTAATTCCTCTTTATTATATATTTATTATTATTAAAACAATAATTATGATTAACTTTTATTCTAAAAATCAGTATTATTTTATTAATTTAGATTTTATACATTCATTTTGAATTTTTAAGATTATCTTTTATTAATAGACTTAAATTAGTTTTAAATAAATCTTCATTATTTATATTCTAGTTTTTCTTAAGATTAATTAGAATTCAGGTTTAATTAAGTTTATATGTTTTAATTATTTTATTCATAAATTAATTCTAAATTTGTATTAATAATATCTTACTCACTTTTCAAATCATTTAATTTTATATCTTTATTGTTATTTTCTTAAATAAAATAATATAATTACCTTCATAATTATTTATTGTACATGAATTATTATATATTTTATATAAAGCACTGCTTTAACAAACATTATTTCAGTTACTATAAATAAATCGATTTATTTAATTATCATCATTTTAAATATTAAATTTATGTTTAAAATTTATATTTTAATTTATCTCTGTTATTAATTATTCTTTTGTAAAATTTTATAAATTTTAAATATTTAAAAATTATTCTTGATTTAGTTTATTTTCTAATTAATTATTACTGTTATATATTTTTTAAGTTTTATTATCTTTTTATAATAAATATAAACTTTAAGGTCTTTTTTTAGATGGAAACAAATTTTAATTTTAAATTATTTTTATATTATTTTAAGTAAAATTTTGAATATTTAATAATTGATATCTTTAATTTTTGTTTATATCTTTATTAATAATTTTGATATTTAAGTTAGTGTCTTTATTAATTTAATCTATTTTCTTGACATTAACTTATTCTGTTTATTAAATAAATTAAATTTATTATTATTAAATAGGTATTTACTATTTATTGTATTATATTTGAAGCTGTTAAAGACTTTATATTTTTTACAAACTTTTATTATCTCTCTAAATTCTGATGATTTTATTAGGATTTACGTTTTATTCTATTTGATTTCTTGGAGATTTCTATAATAATATTTATTAATGGTTTAATTATTGATTTTAACTATTATTATTAGATCAATTATTATTTGAATTTTATGTTGAAGATGATATTTCAACTAAGCTTGTTAATTTCTTGTAATTAGAAGATTAAAATACATCTTAGTACTTTTTTACTTATTTATTTGTAAGATTATTAATAAATAATATTTTGAACATATCGTTTTATTTTTATTATTATTTTTAAATTTCTAAAATATATTTTTACTATATTTATTTTTAAATAATTTATTGTTTAAGTCTAAATTTTTTAAAATTTTATTAATCATGATTATTAAATGAATGATTTTGCATTATATAATAAGAAAAAATAAATAAATGAGAAGTAATAATTTATATATGAATATAATGTAATTTAAATAAGCAAATCAAGTATATATATATAAATAAAGAATAATAAAAGAATATTAAAAATATAATAATAAAATAACTTAAATGTAAAATAGTAATCATTAACATTGTTTCAACTGTACTTATTGTTAAAAAATGATAATGCGTCCTTTACTTCTACTTTGCTTCCACCCTCTTTGTCTGAATTGTGCGAGCACGAACCACGTTTTGGATCAAATTAAGTAATAAATATAATATAATTTAATATAAAAGTGGTTAGAATTTTGCTAAGATAGTGTGTTAAAAGTGCAATGTGGTCACTTATTTCCTTGAAGATTTTTCAGAGAAGTTTAGTGAAAAAGATATTCAAGAATTTCTTTAAAGTGATTATAACACAATGGAGCAATTCAAGCAGATGAATTTAAATGAGAATAATGACAATAAAAACAATGAGAATGAAGATGAAAATGATGATTAATATAAGAGTAATGTGAGTAATATAGAACAAGAAAACATGAACAAGTAAATGGTACATTAATACCGAATGAGTCCTTCTTTACTTCGAAATAATCAAGTGAATAAAGAGTAACTAAATGAAATAATGTAACTTAAACAGGCTGGAGGAAGTATGGATCAATAACAATGGAATGATAATAGATAGAAATATTTACATAATAATAATGAAAGTCATATCAATAGAGATATTCATAACACTAGTAATGATACTGCTAAGGAAATTTTCGAGTAGATTGATAGCAATAATAACAATAATATCATTCATAATTATCAGACTTCCAATTTCAATTAGAATAATCATGATAGTAAATAAACTCAATATCAAAATAGCAATAGTAAATATTAGAAATAACACTTTAATACTTAATAAGTCACCAGATTGCCACCTTAATCTAATTTGAGTAGTGTTAATACTAATAACAATAACAATAATTACAAAAATAAAAGCAAAAATAAAAGCAATAATAAAAGTAATAACAAAAGTAATAATAAGAAAAACTCAAGAAATACAAGTAATAATAAACGTAATGATGATGAATTATACAAAGTTCCAAAAACATGTGATGCTTGTCATTAAGTAGAACAACTAAATAGCGATAGTTACTTATTCAATTATACAAACCATGCAACAAATTAGAAAAACGTAATAGATTTATTAGATACAGAATTCCCAAACAAACTTGAATAATTATATAATCATAGTGGATTATGCTAGATTCATAGTCCTGATTAAGCTTAATTATTTTGTAAGGATTGTAAATAAATAACTTGTTTAGATTGTCATTTTTAGAGAAAGGAACATAATAATCATACAATATTACCTATTAAGTAATGTGCAAATAATTTGTAAGCCCTTTATAATAATATTTTTAATAGTTTGTAATAGTATGAAGTTGATATTAATAATTAGATGAGTTATACTTAGTTTAATATTGATGCTTATTAATAGTATCATTAATAGACTATGACATAAATGACTAGTTTGTTTAAGAAGGTTTATTTGTAGATTTAGAAAAAAGAGTTGGAGTTGACTTAGTAGATTGATTAATTCTTCAATTAAAAAATTAATTAATATTCTATTGTTTTGGATAATCTTTAGGCTTTTAGAGCTAAATTGCCTTAAGTTCATTAAATTGCTCAAGATTATGATGAAACTAAAGGTAATATATTATCATTTATCATAATCTAATAATAATTATATAATAATTTTATCATATTATTGTAGTTAATAATATAATGAAATTATAATATATAATTATTATAAATAAATTTAGTGGGTTCTAGCCTTCACAAATTGCAACTATTTGCTTCTTTTGCTTAGAACATTCAGAAAGTGAAAAAGATAGAACAAAAAGATGTTCCCTAGATTTAAAGCGACCCAAAAATGCGAGTACTTTCTGAGCTTTAGAATTTCGCTTACTTCCAGGCTATAAATGTTTCTCACATGTTTTCATTCGAAAATAGCAAATAAGTTCATTCTCAAAGTTATTGTCAAATGACTCATACCAATCTGCTGACTTAAAACATGCCCGATTTGAAACCCAATGTTAATTAGGAGTACAAAAACTATCTAAATAAGCAAAAGGATAGTATTCAAGAAACCAAAAATAAAATTAAAGTTTAGAATTAATTTTCTAATGTATTCATTATTTATTATTATATTTCCTTATAAAATTGTTATCTTTATAATATTCATTTTAATTTAATATTTATATTTTTATCTTATTCATTTTAGAAGAAAACCACTAATTCCGATTATAAAAAAGTCTAATCATCACCTCAACATAGGAAGTAATAAGCTCAGATGAATGCTGAAGTGCATTTTAATAGGACTAACAAAAAATCAGATATTTGATATCACTATTATTTATATAATAAATTATTAATTAGTTAACATAAATTCAATAAAATTATATATTTTATAATTATGATTTTTTTTGAATTATATTTTCTTTTAGTTAGTTTTGATTTTATGATATATTTTTGATTTATAACATTAAAGAATATTTTTTTTTTAGTTAGTTTTGATTTTATGAAATAATTTTGATTTATAAAACTAAAGAATATATTAAATATAAATGGAATAGAATTACTTATTATTTGATTTATAACAAATGAATATAATAGTAAATATAAATGGAATAGAATTAGATATTATTCAAAATATTATCAGTAGGAGATAGTCAAACTGGAAAATCCTGTATTATAAAGAAATATTGTGAAGGAAGATTTGTTTAAAAATATATAACAACAATAGGAGTTGACTACGGAGTTAAAAAAATGTAATTGAGGAACAAACAAATTGCAATCAACTTTTTTGATCTTTCTGGAGATGAAGTCTATTACGAAATCACAAAAGAATTCTTTAAGGATTCTTAAGGAATTTTACTTGTGGTTGATTTGGGAAATAAAAAGTCATTTGAAAATGTTAAGAAGTGGGAATAAAGGGCTTTTCAAAATGGATGCGATTTAAAAAAAATATCTTGTATTTTAGTGGCTAACAAAAGTGATATTTCTAAAAAAGAAATAGAAATAAAAGATATTTAATCTTATGCTTCTAAATAAGGATATGAATTTATTGTCACATCTGCTGCTACTGGCGATAATATTCAGTAGACTTTTGATAAGCTATTTGAGAAAGTAATGGATAAGCATGAAAAAAAAATTATTTGAATTAGAACTACTATTAATCATATTATATTTATTTTATAAATATTCAATTTATTTATATTCGATTATTATGTTAAATTATTAATTTTTTAATTTATTATATTCATATTTTTTTGATTAATTATTTTTATATAATTTAAGAAAAATATAAATTTGAATTTATTTTGATGTGTTATTTATATAAATTTATAATCAATTTTACATTATTTTAAATTCAAATATATAATTTTTAAAATATGGGTTTCAGAAATCAAAAAAGCAAATAAATTTAAAAAAAAACTTTGAAATAATACTTTAATAAAAAAATAAAATCTTCATAAAAAAAATTTAATAGAAATTAATCTAATGGCAAGACTTAAACAAATTCAAATAATAATAAATAAGCATTATAAAATATAAAGAGTATGACAAGCTAAATGTTATAAAATATTACTCAATTAAAATAGAATTAAAAAATTAATAAAGAGCTAGTGAATAAATTAACTGATTTTTAAATGGACTATAATTAAAATACAATATAAATTTAGAAAGATGTAAAATTATTAAATTATTTAAGGAGGAAATATTTGGAATTTAGGAATTTATTCAATATATAAATGAAAACTCTAATTAAATGATAGAAAATATAAGTACTAGTAATAAATCAGAAAAGGATTTGAAAATAAAAAAAGTTATTTTCTAATTAGAAGAAGAATAGGCTGATTATTAAATTAATAAAATTAACTTATTAAGTTCCAATATAACTAGAAAAAGTTAATCTTTGAACAAAAATATTTCAGAAGATTTATCTAATAATTAATGGGTTTTTTCAGGATTAAACTCCGAAATCCAATCAAGTTTAGCAAAAAATGGTAAAAAACTAGAAGAAATTTCCAATACAGATAGCGAATTTAATTTTTTAAATTATAGAATTAATGATTAAGATGTAATCAGAAGTAATAAAAAATCTACTTTGAGAAATTTTACTAAATTATGAATTTTTCATAATTCATTAAATATCTATTATAATATTATAATAATAAAATATTTACTTAAATTATATAATAATGCAAAAAGAAGATATTTAAATGGATATTCCTGAAAAAGATATTGAAAAGGAAGAAGAACTTAATGATGATATAGAAATGGAGGATATTGAAAATTTTTAATAGAATCTGGATTTTTAAAAAAATGATTAAATTGACAAACAAAATAAAAAAAAAGTTGAATTAAAAAGGATTCCTGTTCCTCCTCATAGAATGACTCCTTTAAGAAATAATTGGAATACAATAGTAAAAACATTAGTTGAGCAAATGAAATTATAAGTTAAAATGAACTTGAAAAGAAAATGTGTCGAAATAAAAGTATATTAAGATTAATTAATAAAAATCATTAAATGAAATATAATAATAATGATAATAATATTGATATTTATGATAATAATATTTAAATAATAATTTGTTTAAAATAAATCAATAAATATATTAAGAATAGCCAACATACACTAGATAACAACAGTTTATAAAAAGGAAGTGATTTTTTAAAATCTTTCATGTTAGGATTTGAACTAAATGATGCTATAGCAATGTTAAGATTAGATGATCTTTTTATTGAATCGTTTGAAATAAATGACGTAAAAAAATTGCAAGGAGATCATTTATCAAGATGTATTGGAAGAATCAGTGGTGAAAAAGGAAAGACAAAATTAGCTATTGAAAATTCAACCAAAACCAGAATAGTATTAGCAGATTCAAAAATCCATGTAATGGGAAGTTTCAATAACTTAAAAATAGCAAGAAATGCCATTTCATCTCTGATTTTAGGATCTCCTGCAGGGAAGGTTTATGGATAATTGTCTTACATTTCAAAAAGATTAATGGAAAGACCTTGATATATTATTATATTTAAATTAAATTAACCAATATTAAAAGTTATTTAGTAATGTAGTAAGAGATTTAAGATTATATATTGATAGTATTTCATATCTTTTTTACAAATATGCTAAATAATTTGATTAAATAACGAAACTGTAATGTTAATTATAAAAGATTAATATGAATAACTCCTTATTGATTGTGATATTAGTCATTAATATTTTTATCAACCAGAGCTTCAAACATCTCATCGAAATTAAGAACGAGAATGAAGAATCCATAGTTGTAAATATGGCAAAATATTTGTAAAGTGATAAGATAATTCTAGAAAGAAGTATTCAGATGGTAATAAAATAGTTAATAGATGATGAAAATCATGATTTAATAATAGAAAACTATTAGTTGTAGGAGATATTAAGCTTAGAAGAAAAATAGAAATAATTGTTTAATTGGCTAATCAAATTTAGCGAACAAATCTACGTATTCTTAAAGACTTGTGTTGAAAATTACAATCATATTAAAGCTAAAATCCAAATTGGTCTTATTGACAGAATCGAACAAATTAGAAGAGACGAAGGAAAAATGGTTTATAGTAAATTCAAAACTTATTCTTAAAAAATGTTATAATATTTCAATAAAAATACATTAAATTAACTTTATAAATACTTCTTTAATTTCAACTCCAAGAAATCTTGGAATACATTTTAATAAACATTCTAACAATAACATTTAATTAAATAATTTCTTATTTTATTAAATGATGAGACAAATAGGCTCTTATTTTTTAAAGAAATATAAAAAAATATATTATATTTTTTAAAAAGAAAAATAATTAAATTTAATAATCTTTAATATAAAAATCAAAATAGATAAAACAGATAATTTAACAAAGGAATAAATATAAAAGAATGATTTTTTTTATATATTACATTATTAAAATATTAAATTATTATCATAAAAATTGCTATAATTTTTATTAGAATTAAATCATTACTTTGCAATGAATTCTCTTAGTTGATTAGCTAATTCTTCTAAATCTTGATTTTATTTAAGAGATAACTGAAAACTGATAAAAAAAATAAAAATACAGAGCAGGAAAATTATGAATATGATTATAAATATAATCATTATCTGTGAAATCTTTTTCCTTTCTGGGAATAATATGGACAAACATTTATTGTTCTTCTATAAAGTTCTAAAATATAGAAATAAAATTATACCTATACAAAAACTGTGGATGAATCAGTTGAAAAATACATTTCCAATTTACTGGCCCAATAACTGATCTGCTACTGAACTTCAATTAGCTATTAATATTAATGAATAATTATTAAAAATAATTTTTATATAATAATATTAATGCATATTTATTTATATACTAGTATTAATGAATGTTTATTAAAATAAATTCATAAATAATATTAATAATTCATGCAGAGTTAACTTTAATATAAAATTATTAATATAAATAAATAATAATTAAATATTTATTACTTCTTCTTATTACAATTGATAGAACTAATTGATATTTCTTTTAGGGATGAGCAAAATATCTAGATTATGGAAATATAAATACGTCCAGGAAGAATAGGCAAAGAAGATAAAATAGTGAAACAATATTTTTTGTCTAATAATATAAGTGAATCAGACACTCTGATTTTGTTTATAAACATTATATTTTATATAGTAAATAATTGGCTCATAAATTATATTTGAATTATAATTATGACTGATATATCAGAAAAAATCTGTGCAATTTTTCATTAGATTTAAATAGAAAATAGTGTTGCTAATAAACTAATTGTTGAAATCATAGAAATGTTATCGAAATAGCAGAATTAAATGAAAGTAATTTTCGGACTCCAATAGTGTTATTTAAAGATTTGTAGATAGCTGAGTCTGATGAAAAATATAAACAGGAATATAATAGACAACTACATTAAGTTTACTGAAAAGCTGTTTAGCAAAATATTCCATGATTATGTAATAAGTCAGAGCAGAGATTGCATTTAAATGGAAATTGAGGAAGGAAATAATAATAAAAATAATTATAATAAAAAATATTTAGATATTGAGTTTGCAATCGGTCTGTTTCCTCAATTCTTATAATTTTTCAGTGAAGGAACTGACACAATGAAAATTCAATAATAATCATTCTGTGTAAGAAACATTACTATTCTATTATAAATAATGTAGAAGAGTAATAATTATTACAAGAATATAAGTCAAATAATAGACAAGAAAATAGCAACAAAATTAATAGAAAGCACAATTGAATTAATAGAAAATAAGTATTTCTGAGTGATGGGTATAAAATTAGGAAGTTACTTACAGAACTATGAGAGTACAGACCAAGAAGTAGATGAACTTATAAAGAAACTTTAATATTGGATAATAAAGTGTATGTGTGAAGATGAATCCTAATAAGTGAGAAAAACAGCTCTTCAAAATTTAAGCACTAATAACCTAACATCTCTAAAATGGATATTATCTAAAACCAGAGACAATGATAAAGAAATAAGAAAATTAGTATTTGATAAGATCAGAGTGGCTAAAATATATTTAGAAAAGGTTAATAATTAAAGTATTGTATATTAAGTGATGATGGATGGATTAAATAGTAGGGTAGAAAGTGTATAAAAGAGTGCTATTGGGTATATGAAGAGTAATTTTAATAGGTTTAAGGATGGAGCTGAAAGGGAAAATGAGGAAGTTAAAGAAAAGATTAATGACTTTTTGAGGTAATTTGATGTTGAGTGTATGTTAATGTAGAGAGAGTTGGAAGAAGTTGTTTAAGGTCTTATTTAATAAATGTTGTTAGAATTTATTGAACCTAGTTTATTATAGGATTATATTTCAGATTTGCTTAATTAAATCACTAATAATAAGTAGTTTAGAATTTCTGATCAGGAAATACTCTTACTTAAAGTAACTACTTATATACATATATAAATATATACATTAATTAATATAAACAAACACAAATATATACAAATTTATATTCTTATTTACATGTTTACATATATTATTATTTTCATAAATATATAATAATATCATATTATCTTATTATCATAATATTATATTAATATTTTATTATATTATCATAATATTTTAATATCATTCACAATATTATAATATTAGGTTCTTTTAAACTTGAGCCTTTAATACTTCAGTTAAATTCAATAACAATAATTATCTTCAAGAATAATAGTTAATAACCAACATCTAAAAAATGTTTTTGAATTAGTAGACGACAGATTTCCAGGTGGTTAACTATTTTGTAACATTTTTTACCAAATGTACTAAGAAAAAAGACTATTCGCTTTAAAATAGGCACTATAAATTTGCTAAATGTTTTAAAACTACGATTAACAAGGTCGCCAACATCTGCTTAATACTTTAGAAACAATTCTATTGAAAATCCATCCAATCACATTAGATCTCAAACTCTATAATCAAAAACATTGTTAACAGTTTAATGACACTTTATTATAATTAGATAAACAAAAGATAGAAATTGTAAAGTTATTGGAGAATAATACTGTTAATTAAATCACTACTTCTTTTGAAGATCTTATTGATCAGATAATTAATATATATTCGCTTATTTTGCATAATGAAACTGAAACTGTTAGGCTTTCCACTCTTATTTAATTGATCACTAACTTGTAATTGATGCAGAAGGAGAATTAAGATGATATTGATACTACTGAATAGCAATTAAATAATGTGATTAATAAAAGAAATAGTAATAGTAATTAAGATAAAAATGAAAAGGTTTATTTTGATTAAAAGATATAAGAAATGGAGTAATACTTAATAGGATGTAGAAAATACAATAAACAGCTTAAATAAAGAATAGTTTGTGTAAAAATAGGAGTATTGAAGAACGTACGAATGAATTATGAGAACCCAACATTAAACAAGATGGCAAATGAATTGATAATGAGCATTAAATAAGATAATGAGTAATTAAAGGTGTGGAACATAAAGGCATTTGGACTTTTCATGCTTTTAAATGTAAAGACTGTGAATGAGTATTACAAGTTGTTTATGTAGATATTGGAGTAGCAAATGAATGATGATAGAAATGAAGATGATGATGAAGGAATGAAGATTTAACATTCAGGAGTAAGTTTGACTGCTGTTTAAGTATTATTTGATGTTATGCTTATGTATTAGGGTAATGTCGAGTTCAAGGTAGATTAGTAGTAGCTTATTGAGTTGCTGAGTCAGATCATGCTTAAGGCTGATGTTAGGGCTGTCTATTATTATGTTTCAGGTATTGCAACTCCAAATCTATTATCATATTAATATCATATTAATATCATATTATTATAATAATTTTATATTTATAATTAAAATAATAATTAATTGTTAAAATATATAGGGTTCGTCAAACTAATTCTCTAGAACAAAATTCAATATAATATTACTACTATATTAACATACTTCTTATTAATCTGGAATGATACTACTCTCTGCCATCATTAATTTTTCGGCAATAAGACAATTTAGACTCTTACCAACTTCTTCAAGCTTTACAAAACTTAAGGCCTATCCCAAGCTTACAATTTGGAATAAGCCTTCGAAAATATGTTCGACTTTGCTTCTTACTTTAAACTTAATGAGCAGTCTAGCTTTAACAAGAATTTTATCAATATTAATTACTCTAAGTCAGTTTTAGAAAAGAATGTGCTTATTGCTATTTAATTGTTGAGTTATAAGGCTAATAAAGATTCCCTTTATTTGGAGCAATTAGATAAGTATTAATAGTAGTTTATTAATAATAATTATTTGTAAGATTATTAGTAGCTTAAAACCTAGATTAGTATTCCTTAAGTTTAGTAGATGTATCAATTACCACCTTTAGAAAAAATGTTGCTTTATTTTTTGCATTCTTTATGGCTTAATAAAATTCATCATGTTTTTACTGCACTTGATAAAAATCTTCATGTTTTTGATTTTATTGATCAAGTTAATCAACTTTTCACTTAAATTTGTATTATTCTTTTATAATTTTTATTATTATCATTATTTTTAATTTTTACAATTATTTTTATTATAATTATTATTATTTTTTTTTAGAATCAGAGTCTGTTATCGGAAATACAGATAATTTAATAAACTAATTAAAACTACATTATTTAACTATTTGCTGGATAAAAAATTATTTTAAAAATTTATTAAATAAATATGAGAATAATTCTGAAAAAACTTTAACTATAATCATAAATAATTTTAACAATTATTTTAAAGAATTGGATGATATTTTACTTAAAATATAATAAATTGTCAATTAGAATTCAAAAAAAAATAAACGTAAATAATATAAATAAATTTTTTAGAAATTTTTAAAAATGAAGTATTAATTTTGTTAAATCAAAATTGGCAAAAAGAATTCGGATAAACTAAATAAGAGTTTTTACTGCTTGTGAAAAATTTAAATATTTAGAAAATATTAATAGAAAATAAGGGGAAAAATTAGTCAAATTAATTTTAATAAGAATTTGATTTTCCTGATATTTAATTCTTCTAGGAAGCATAAAATTCAGCAATCAGATAAGTATTTTTAATATATAATTTTAAAAAAAGAATAAACATGAAATATAAAGTGATAATGAGAGTGAATCTGAATAAATAATTTAAAAAGATTAGCAAATTAATAATCTTAATAATTAATTAGAAGAAATAATAATTGTAAATTATTATTAATTTATTTTAGGATGATAAAAAAAAAATAAAAAAAGTTATTGTGAGCAAAACTTAATAATAAATAGAATAAAAATAGATATAGCTTAAAGAAGATTAATAAAAAGATAAAAGATAAGAAAAATAATCAAATATTCGTTAAACAAGATAAAGTAAAAAAAATTGAAATTAAATAAAAAAATAATTATCATTAAATTTATTTTATTTAATTAGTTATTTTTTATTGATTCATATCATTTTCTGATTTTATTTGTGTTTATATTGAATTTTTTCTTATTTGATTTTGCTTAAATATTAAAATATACTTACTATAGTATTTATTGCTTATTTCATCTTTAAATTGTCTTATTCTAAATCTATTATTTTACTTAGTTTTTATTCTACAGCTTTTTGTTTTAATATTTCATTT
>Ga0315908_10002132_pt1 | contig 14599 bp, 8 predicted proteins | sample LakEriMetagenome_12_FD_203520 | JGI IMG/M metagenome (GOLD analysis project Ga0315908, IMG submission 203520) | Freshwater fungal communities from buoy surface, Lake Erie, Ohio, United States - Buoy 4 MA124 | ecosystem: Environmental > Aquatic > Freshwater > Lake > Lake biofilm | place: USA... | reverse complement strand
ATTATTTTAATTGGCCCACCAGGTGCAGGAAAAACAATGCTTGCCAAAAGATTACCAAGTATATTACCACCAATGACTTTGCGAGAAGCATTAGAAACTACCAAAATCCACAGCGTGGCAGGAAAATTAAAAGAAGTAGGATTAATGAACCAACGCCCTTTTAGAAGTCCCCATCATACGATCTCAAATGTAGCACTCGTCGGAGGCGGTAGTTATCCTCAACCTGGCGAAATTTCGATGGCGCACAATGGCGTTTTATTTTTAGATGAATTGCCTGAATTTAAAAGAGATGTATTGGAAGTTATGCGCCAACCTTTAGAAGACCGGGAAGTGACTATCTCTAGAGCTAAATTCACTGTTACCTATCCTTCCTCATTTATGCTAGTGGCCAGTATGAATCCAAGTCCGAGTGGTTTTTTTAACGACCCCGATTCGCCACAAACCTCTTCGCCACATGAAATGCAACGGTATTTGAGTAAAATTTCAGGGCCTTTATTAGATAGAATCGACATACATATTGAAGTTACACCCGTGCCATTTGAAAAATTATCAGATGATAGAAAATCAGAATGCAGTATTGATATTCGAAAAAGAGTTACCGCTGCTCGTGAAATTCAAACTACCCGATTCGAATTAATGGAAAAAGTACATTATAATGCTCAAATGAGTTCCAAGCAAATTAGAGAGTTTTGCGCCTTAGATGAAGTTTCAAAACAATTATTAAAAACCGCCATGGAACGATTGAATCTTTCTGCAAGAGCCTACGACAGAATTTTGAAAGTAGCGAGAACAATCGCCGATCTGGAAGCAGCAGAAACCGTAGTTTCCTCCCATATTGCAGAAGCAATTCAATACCGAAGTTTGGATCGTGATGGTTGGTTGGGATAAAAAAAACCGCTTTGTAAAGCGGCTTTTTTAATTTTATTCTAATACAAACTAGGAAATTTTGCAGGATTGTCTTCGTGCATCATTTCGTATATTTTTTCATAAATATCTTCAGTGGAAGGTTTTGAAAAATAATCGCCATCAGTTCCGTAAGACGGACGGTGTTCTTGTGATGTAAGTGTTTTCGGTTGGCTGTCCAATTGGAAATAACCTTTTTGAACCTCTAATATCTGTTGTAAAATATAAGCAGAAGCACCACCCGGAACATCTTCATCGATCACTAATAAACGATTTGTTTTAGAAATACTCTTAAATATATCGTGATTTATATCAAATGGCAATAACGATTGAACGTCAATAATTTCAACATCTATTCCCACTTCCATTAACTCTTTTGCTGCTTGCTCAACCAATCTTAAAGTAGATCCATAAGAGACTACCGTAATGTCTTTTCCTGATTTTATGGTTTCCACCACACCAATTGGAGTTTTAAATTCACCTAAATTCAAAGGCATTTTTTCCTTCAATCGGTAACCATTTAAGCATTCAATTACTAATGCTGGCTCGTCTGTTGTTAGTAAAGTATTGTAAAATCCTGCTGCTTTAGTCATGTTTCGAGGAACCAAAACGTGAATTCCACGAATGGCATTTATAATCATTCCCATTGGGGATCCTGCATGCCAAATTCCTTCTAAACGGTGGCCACGTGTTCTAATAATTAAAGGTGCTTTTTGACGTCCGGCCGTTCTGTACTGTAGCGTAGCCAAATCATCACTCATGATTTGAATTCCATATAAAAGGTAATCCAAATATTGAATTTCAGCAATTGGGCGTAAGCCACGCATAGCCATTCCAATTCCTTGACCAATTATTGAAGCTTCGCGAATTCCAACATCGGCAACTCTTAACTCTCCATACTTCTCTTGCATTCCTTCTAATCCTTGGTTCACATCACCAATATTTCCTGCATCTTCACCAAAAACTAAAACCTCAGGGAATTTTGTAAATAAGGCATCAAAGTTGTCTCTCAATATCAAACGTGCATCCACTTCGGCAGCGTTTTCATCTACCTCAGGCAAAACTTGGTTAACAGAATGAATATTAGTATCTGAAACAGAAAACAAGTGCGAACTAAATTTAGGTTGGATGGTTGCCGTAGCGTTTTTAATCCATTTTGATAAAGTGTTTTTCTCTGTTTCGGAGCTTAATTTTCTAAGTATTTTTCTAGCAGTTGAAAGAAGGTCTTTTCGAATAGGTTCTTTAATGGTAGCCAATTCATTTGCCAATTGGTCAATATAACTGCTATTCTGAGATGATTTTGCAATTTCTTTTAACAGTGAAACCAATTCGGTTTGTTCTGCTTTTAAGGGAGAAATAAATGCATTCCATGCTGCTTTTTTACCTTCTAGTACCTCATTTTTTGCTTGATTAGAAAGGACTTCAAGTTCTTCTTCAGTAGAAAAACCGTTTTCAATTAACCATTTCGTCATTTGCTTTAAGCAATCAAATTCTGCCTCCCAAGCCAATCGCTCTTCATTTTTATATCGTTCGTGAGAACCAGAAGTCGAGTGTCCTTGGGGTTGAGTTAATTCTGTTACGTGAATTAAAACGGGAACATGTTCTTCTCTTGCAATTTCAGCTGCTTGTTTATAAACACTAACTAAAGTAGCATAATCCCAACCATTTACCGTGATAATTTCATAACCGTTATTATTCTCATCACGTTGAAAACCTTTTAAAATTTCAGAAATATTTTCTTTCGTAGTTTGATGTTTTGCATGTACAGAAATTCCGTATTCATCGTCCCAAACACTTATAACCATCGGAACTTGTAGTACTCCAGCGGCATTTATTGTCTCAAAAAATAATCCCTCAGATGTGGAAGCATTTCCAATTGTTCCCCAAGCAACTTCATTTCCTTTGTTGGAAAAAGAATTTTTTTGTTCTAAACCGTCAACGTTTCTATATATTTTTGATGCTTGTGCTAAACCAAGAAGTCTCGGCATTTGCCCAGCAGTAGGGGAGATATCAGCACTAGAATTTTTAATTTTTGTAAGATCATTCCAATTTCCATTTTTATCCAAGGAATGTGTTGCAAAGTGACCACCCATTTGACGTCCGGCACTCATAGGATCGTGCTCAATGTCAGTGTGACCATACAATCCTGCAAAAAATTGTTGAATGGATAATTGACCAATAGCCATCATAAATGTTTGATCGCGATAATATCCAGATCTAAAATCACCTTCGCGAAACGCTTTCGCCATTGCTAATTGTGGAACTTCTTTACCATCACCAAAAATACCAAACTTGGCTTTCCCAGTTAGTACTTCGCGTCTCCCTAATAAACTGCATTCTCGACTTATACAGGCAATTTTATAATCGTTTAAAACCTCGATTTTAAAATCTTCAAAAGTCATCGCTACAGTTTCTGATTGCTTCATATTTTATTTCTTTAAATTGAAATCGTAACAAAAATATACAAAAAGGATTGATTTACATAATTCTTCACATAAAATACAATTAAATTATCTCTAACGATATCTTAATATCAAGACCAATAATTATTAATTCTTTAATCAATAAGAGTGTTTACTAAACAAAACCCAATTAAATTGTAAGTTTCTATCAATTTAATTGGGTGTTTAATCTAATTTAGTAATCTATATTAATCTAAAAATTCGGTGATAAATTGTATTTTTTATAGAAATTATCTAATACTTCAATCACTTCATCTTCAGTATCTACAATTTTTATCAAATTTAAATCCTCTGGACTTACATTCTTGTATTGCTCAATTAATACCGTTTTTATCCATTCCATAAGTCCTTCCCAAAATGAGCGTCCAACTAAAATAATTGGAAATTTTCCTATTTTTTTAGTTTGAATTAAGGTAATCGCTTCAAACATTTCGTCCAAAGTTCCAAATCCTCCTGGCATAATAACAAAGCCTTGGGAGTATTTAACGAACATCACTTTTCTAACAAAGAAGTAATCAAAATTTAAGTTTTTATCTCGATCGATATATGGGTTATAATGCTGCTCAAATGGCAAATCGATATTCAAACCCACCGAAGCACCACCACCTAAACTCGCACCTTTATTACCCGCTTCCATAATTCCAGGCCCACCACCAGTAATCACACCGTAGCCCGCTTTTCCAATTTTGAAAGCAATTTTTTCAGCCAATAAATAAAACGGATCGTCTGTTTTGGTTCTCGCAGATCCAAATATGGTAACGCAAGGCCCAATTCTACTCATTATTTCATACCCATTCACAAACTCCGACATGATTTTAAAAATTCCCCACGAATCATTGGCGCGAATTTCATTCCATGTCTTTTGCTTCAGTTTGTCCTGAATTACTTTGTCCTCATCATTATTAAAATCTTCTAATTTCATAGTATTATTTTTTGGAGCTATTCCCGCTGTTCGTTACAATCCACGCTAAAAAGCGTGGGATTTTCACTGCCATCGGGGCTAGGGGATTAGTTATTATACTCGTTTACTATTTAAAAATACGAATTTTTTTAAAAAAATCAGCTTACTAAAGTAACTCTTTTTTTAAAAATTGAGCAGTGTAGCTTTTTTTATTTTTTACAATTTCCTCCGGAGTTCCTTTGGCAACGACTTCTCCGCCACCTTTTCCACCTTCGGGTCCAATATCAATAATATAATCAGCCAATTTAATTACGTCCATATTGTGCTCAATAATTAATATAGTATTTCCTTTATCAACTAATTTATTGATGACTTCCATTAATACTCGAATGTCTTCAAAATGAAGTCCAGTGGTAGGTTCGTCTAGTATGTAAAAAGTATTTCCAGTATCCTTTTTTGATAATTCGCCAGCCAGTTTAATTCGCTGTGCTTCACCACCTGAAAGGGTAGTACTTTGCTGACCTAGAGTAATATAGCCTAATCCAACATCCTGAATGGTTTTAATTTTTCGATGAATTTTTGGTATCATTTCAAAAAATGGAACTGCTTCATCAACAGTCATATTCAATACATCCGATATTGATTTTCCTTTGTATCGAATCTCTAGCGTTTCTCTGTTAAATCTCTTTCCTTGGCATGTTTCACATTCTACATAAACATCGGGTAAAAAGTTCATTTCTATTGTTCTAACGCCTGAACCTTCACAAGTTTCACATCTTCCACCAGCGACATTAAAACTAAATCTTCCCGCTTTATAACCGCGAATCATACTTTCAGAAGTCATCGCGAAGAGATTTCTGATTTCTGTAAAAACCTCTGTGTAAGTAGCAGGATTTGATCTTGGTGTTCTTCCAATTGGACTTTGATCTATATCAATTACTTTATCAATATTTTCTAAACCTTCAATTTTCTTATAAGGTTTTGGCTTTTTCACCCCATTAAAATAATACGCATTTAATATTGGATAAAGCGTTTCATTAATCAATGTCGATTTTCCACTTCCTGAAACTCCTGTAACGCAGGTAAGTTTTCCTAAAGGGATTTCTATAGAAACATTCTTCAAGTTATTTCCAGACGCACCAGTTAATTTTAGAGTTTTTCCATTTCCAGAACGCCTCTTTTTTGGTACTTCAATTTTCATCTCCCCATTTAGATACATCGCAGTAATAGTATGCTCTTTCAATATTTCTGCCGGTGTTCCTTTACTTATAATTTGACCACCAAATTTACCTGCTTTTGGACCGATATCAATTACATAATCGGCACGCTCAATCATGTCTTTATCGTGTTCAACCACAATAACAGAATTTCCAATATCTCGTAATTGTTCTAAGGAATGAATCAATTTATCGTTGTCTCTTTGGTGCAAACCGATACTTGGCTCGTCTAAAATATACAAAACACCTACAAGTTGCGAACCAATTTGCGTAGCCAATCGGATGCGTTGCGCCTCACCACCCGAAAGTGATTTTGAACTTCGACTTAAAGCCAAATAATCCAAACCTACATTCATTAAAAAGTTCAACCGATCTTTAATCTCTTTGATTACCTCAGAAGCGATAAGTTTTTGTTTGTCAGATAAATGGTTGTCCAAATCATTAAACCAGTTCGTTAAATCGGAAATATCCAAATCACTTAATTCAACGATATTTTTTTCATTTATTTTGAAAAATAAAGATTCCTTTTTTAATCTCGATCCTTCACAAACGGGACATTTCACTTCGTCCATAAATCCCGAAGCCCAACGCTTAATTGTTGCTGAACCACTTTCATCGTGTTGGTTTTTAATAAAGTGAGAAATCCCTTCAAAATCTATTTTATATTCTTTGGTAATCCCCAATGTTTTTGACTCCACAGAGAATTTATCTTTACCGCCATTTAAAATAATTTCCATGGCTTCCTCAGAAATTTTTTCAATTGGATCGGTAATTTTGAAATTATATTTCTCACCGATAATCTCCAATTGCTTGAAAATCCAAGTCGATTTGTATTCGCCTAAGGGAGCAAAACCACCACTTTTTATCGATTGTTTAGGATTTGGAATTATCTTATTTACGTTGATTTCATTGACTGTTCCTAAGCCATTACAGTGTTCGCAAGCACCTTTTGGAGAATTAAAGGAAAATAAATTTGGCTCTGGATTTTGATAGGAAATTCCGGTGGTAGGACACATTAAATTCCGACTAAAATAACGTACAATAGCAGAATCTTGATCCAATACCATGATCACATTTTCCCCGTGATGCATCGCTGTTTTGATACTTTCTAAAACTCTCTTATCGTTGTCTTCGGTTGAATCTATTAGCACTCGATCAATTACGATCTCTATATCGTGAGTTTTGTAGCGATCCAATTTCATTCCCACAGTGATGTCTTTTATTTCTCCGTTGACACGAACTTTCAGAAATCCTTGTTTGGCAATTTGTTGGAATAACTCACCATAATGTCCTTTTCGTGCTTTAATTATCGGTGCTAGTATATTAATTCGCTTTCCATTAAAATCTTTAATGATCAAATCTTTAATCTGCTCATCATTGTAGGAAACCATTTTTTCTCCTGTATTATAGCTGTAAGCATCGCCACCACGAGCAAAAAGCAATCGAAGAAAATCATAAATTTCAGTGATGGTGCCCACAGTAGAGCGGGGACTCTTGCTAGTGGTTTTTTGTTCAATGGCAATTACCGGGGAAAGTCCGTCGATTTTATCTACATCAGGTCGTTCTAAACCGCCAAGAAATTGACGTGCATAAGCCGAAAAAGTTTCCACATATCTTCGTTGTCCTTCGGCATAAATGGTATCAAATGCTAGTGAGGATTTTCCAGAGCCGGAAAGCCCAGTGATCACAACTAATTTTTCTCGTGGAATGGAAACGTCAATATTTTTCAGATTATGAACTCGCGCTCCTAAAACTTCAATTGTATTCTCTTTATCTAGCATATTTTTCATCAAAACGCAAAGTTACCATTTTGAATTAAACTTTCGTTACAACGCTTATAAAGATTTAGTTAAACTTAAACTTCAATTTACTCAATAGTCATTGTTTTCAACATACTTCGGTAAGCTTCAAGTGCATTCGATTTGGATATAAATCCGTGGTATTTTCCATTTTTAATTACCGGAAGGAAAACCACTTTTGTTTTTTCAAATTTATCCATTACCGTTTCCATGCTATCTGTTGGGTAGATAATTTCTTTCGGCGGATTCATTACTTCATTTATTGGAGTGTATTTTACTTTAAAATCGCTGAATATAATATCTCGAATCTCATTAAAATAGATTACCCCAACTAATTCTTTATCGTCATTTACAACTGCAAATACCACCTGTTCTGAATGTGAAATTAATTCCACCAAAGCCAGTAAATTATTTTCCAATTTTACGGTTAAATAATCCGTTTGAATGATTGTATTGATTTCCAAAGTAGCTAAAATATTAGTGTCTTTATTACTTGTAAATGCGTTTCCTTTTCTAGCTAAATTTTTGACATCTAAGGAGTGTTTTTCAAATCTTTTTGAAATCGCAAAACTGATTGATGATACGATCATCAAAGGAATCATCAGGTCATAGCCACCTGTAATTTCAGCTATTAGGAATATTGCAGTTAAAGGAGCATGGAACAAGCCACTTAAAATTCCTGCCATTCCCACCATTGTAAAATTGCTAATAGGCAACTTAGTAAACCCCGATAAATTAATTAATTTAGAAAAGAAAAATCCAGTGTAAGATCCTAAAAATAGTGAAGGAGCAAAATTTCCACCGTTTCCACCACTACCAATTGTAATTCCTGTTGCAAATACTTTTAGTAACATCGTTGCGCCAATGAATAGCAACAATACCCAACTATTGTTTCTAAAATCACTGAACAAGGTATTTTCTAATAATTGCCCGGGATCATTTTCTGATAATATTCTAATGCTTTCATAACCTTCACCAAATAATGTGGGAAAAACAAAAATGATGATAGCCAATAACGATGCACCAAAAATTCCTTTTTTATAGGGGCTTGATTTTAATCTTCCGAAGAAATGTTCTACTCTTTGAAAATTTCTTGAATAATATATTGCTATAAATCCGGTGAATAAACCCAGTAATATGTAATAAGGTGTAAAGTGATAATTGAACGATTGCTTTTGATCGAAATTCAACAAAACGCTTTCGTCTAGTGCCATTTCTGAAACTAAAGCACCTGTTGCTGCAGCGATCATAATTGGGGTAAAAGCGGAAATACTTACATCCACTAACAACACTTCTATTGCAAATAAAACGCCCGCTATCGGTGCGTTAAATGCTGCTGCAATTCCTGCTGCTACGCCACAACCAATTAATAAAGTTCGGTCTTTATAACTCAGTTTGTACCGTTGGGAATAATTCGAACCAAAGGCTGCACCTGTAATAACAATTGGACTTTCTAGCCCCGCAGAACCTCCTAAACCAACTGTTAACGAGCTGGTTACAATTTGAGCATACATTTGTTTCCTAGGAATAATACTCGATTTTTTGGCTACAGCGTATAAAATCTGGGACGTACCTTTTTCAATAGTTCCGCCTAAAAGTCGTTTTACAACTAATAGCGTCAAGAGGATTCCAACAATTGGTAAAACACTATTAATAAAACTCAATTTTAATATTCCGTTGATTTCTGTGGCAAATGAAAACACTGAATGCGCAAAACTCTTTAGTATAATTACGGCTATTGCAGAAGAGATTCCAACCAATACACTTGACATAAAAATAAATTGTTTTTCAGTCAGTTTTGATTGCGCCCAGCCTACAGCAGACTCCAATTTATATACGATTTTTTTCAGCATTTTCGTTTTGTAATATGCGAAATTAATTTTATTAAATGGTTATATCAGTTTTCTTATAGCTTCTTTTCTGCTCAACGGTTTCAAGTCAGTATTATTAACAAAATTTAGCACCAAACCCGGGTTTACACTTCCGTATTCTCTTAGCGCCCAGCCAATTGCCTTTTGGATAAAAAACTCTTTTGATTGGGAGTGTTTCACACATTCTGAGAAAAGTAATTCGTAATTGGTATTCTTTTTATATCCCAATTGGAAAATAATCGCACTTCTATTCAGCCACATATTATTTGAATTAGAAAAGCGCTCGATTACTTTTTCGGTTTCATTTGGAAATTCCATTAAATACTGTCCCAATAGGTATTTCGAAATAGTATCTACGCTGTCCCACCAAGAATTGGTTATCAAAAAGGTATCTATCAACTTAATATCGTCTTTACGATAGTTTTTTTTCAAATTTTTTATCAGAATTTCAATACCACAATAATGCAATTCACGATATTCCTTGTTCAATAATATCAAAGCGATTTCCCTATAATTCTCAGAAATTTCTTGTTGGTTTGATTTTAATAAATCGAGGAAAATAGCTCTTCTTTCAGTTGTTTTAATGCCATAAAATGAAAAAAAGTCTTTCATATACTTCTTCATTTGAAAGGCATTTTCCTCGTTTTTATTTTGATTGAAAGTAGTTTCTAATTGGGAAATAAAATCCATTTTTTTCTTAAAAAATTCGATTTACAAAGTAAGTAATTTTTTCGAAGAAAATTCCTTTAATTCTGCAAAGAAATGGATGAAATCTTGCTCAAATTCTGAATAATAAAGGTTTAATTCGGTAACAGAATTTCGCATCATTGAAACGTTTTTGGTGCGTCGGTCCATTTGCGTAAGTATTTTCTCAATTCCATCAATAGACCGGTAATTTAACAACCAGTTTTGCTCAATCATAAAGGGTTGCATTAACTTCGCTTTTTCGGTTAAATGCGTTTCGTAAGTAGTTAGTGAAAGATAGAATTTTTGAACAAAGTCTTCTAGCAATTCTTCGGAATAGTGATTCCAATTTTTTGCCAAAAAGTGATCGAAAAAGACATCTACAATCACTCCGGAATAATGGTGGTAGTTTGAATGTAATCGTTTAGTACATTTTCGAAATAGAGGATGTATATCCGTGAAAGTATCAATGGCTCGGTGAAGAACAATTCCTTTTTGTATTTCTGAATCAAAAGAAAGGTATTTATTTCCGCGAACGCCATCAGCAATAAAGTTGCCAATTTTAATAAAATCAGAAGGTCCCGAAAGGTAAATGTGCGCTAAAAAATTCATTCTTCGAAAGTAAGAATTTTATTCCAAATGAATCTGAAACCTATATCAAATTATTATATTTGCACAAATATTTTAAATCATGACTTTAATAAAATCGATATCAGGAATTCGCGGAACTATTGGTGGAGTAGTAGGTGATAATCTTACTCCTGTAGATGCAGTAAAATTTGCTTCTGCTTATGGAACCTTCCTTAAAAATAATAGCAATAAAGATAAATTAACTGTAGTTGTAGGTCGCGATGCTAGAATTTCAGGCCCTATGATTCACAATTTAATTACCAATACTTTAATAGGTTTGGGAATTGACATCATCGATTTAGGTTTGTCAACCACTCCTACAGTTGAAATCGCAGTTCCTTTAGAGAAAGCAGATGGTGGAATTATATTAACCGCTTCTCACAATCCGAAGCAATGGAACGCCCTGAAATTATTGAATAGTAAAGGGGAATTTTTGAGCGCAGCAGAAGGGGAGTTGATCCTAAAAATTGCTGAAGAGGAATCGTTTGTCTTTTCTGAAGTCGATGAGCTAGGTACTATTTCTGAAAATGAGGCCTACATGGACATTCACGTTGACGAAGTTTTAAACCTCCCTTTAGTAGATGCGGAAATTGTAGCTAAACGCAAATATAAAGTTGTTGTTGATGCCGTAAATTCTTCTGGTGGAATCATCATCCCTAAATTGCTTGAGCAAATGGGGGTAGAAGTAGTAAAATTGTATTGTGAACCCAACGGACATTTTCCCCATAATCCAGAACCGTTAAAGGAGCATTTGGGTGATATTTGCAAATTGGTTTTGGAAGAAAAAGCCGACTTCGGAATTGTGGTTGACCCTGATGTGGATCGTTTGGCATTTATTTCAAATGATGGCGAAATGTTTGGAGAAGAATATACATTAGTGGCTTGCGCCGATTATGTGTTGAGCAAAACTCCAGGTAATACGGTTTCAAATATGTCGTCTTCAAGGGCTTTACGAGATATCACTAACAAACACAATGGTTCTTACCAAGCAAGTGCTGTTGGGGAAGTAAATGTAGTAGAATTAATGAAAGCTACTAATGCGATAATTGGTGGTGAAGGCAATGGTGGAATTATTTACCCCGAGTTACATTACGGTCGCGATAGTTTGGTGGGTGTGGCATTATTCCTAACTTACTTGGCTAATCAAGAGAAAACTGTAGCGGAGTTGCGGGCGAGTTATCCTCAATATTATATGAGTAAAAATAAAATTGAACTAACTCCTCAAATAGATGTAGACGCCATTTTAGTTGCCATGACTTCCAAATATAAATCAGAAGATATTACCACAATTGATGGAGTGAAAATAGATTTTGCTGAAAATTGGGTGCATCTTCGTAAATCCAATACCGAACCTATAATTCGTATTTATACCGAAGCCAAATCCCAAGAAGAAGCTGATGCTTTAGCATTGAGAATTATAGCTGAAATTAAAGAGATCGCGGGGATATAATTAAGGTTCATAGCTCTAAAGATTGAAGATTTAAGTTGCAGTGATCATAACTCCTTATAAAAAAAATGCCTTCATTTCTGAAGGCATTTTTTAATTGTTGTAGTTGTAGTAGTTTATATTATAAAGCAGATTTAACTGTTTTGATAATTCTTGCAGCAATTTTATATGGATCACCGTTTGATGCTGGACGACGATCTTCCAACCATCCTTTCCATCCTTTTTGCACAACCATTAATGGTATACGGATAGAACAACCTCTGTCAGAAACTCCATAAGAGAAATCGTGAATTGATGCTGTTTCGTGTTTACCAGTTAAACGTTGGTCGTTGTAAGCTCCATAAACCGCGATGTGCTCTGCAGTTACTGGGCGGAACGCTTCGCAAATTCTTTCATAAGTAGCTTGATCACCACATGTTCTTAATACCTCGTTAGAGAAGTTAGCATGCATACCAGAACCATTCCAGTCAGTATCTCCTAGTGGTTTTGGGTGGTATTCAATATAGTATCCGTATTTTTCAGTTAAACGATCTAATAAATAACGGGCAACCCAAATTTCGTCACCTGCTTTTTTTGCTCCTTTAGCAAACAATTGGAATTCCCATTGTCCGCAAGCAACCTCTTGGTTAATCCCTTCAAAGTTAATTCCAGCAGCGATACATAAATCGGCATGTTCTTCAACAAGAGCTCTACCGTGAGTGTTTTTTCCTCCTACTGAGCAATAGTACATTCCTTGTGGCGCAGGATATCCGCCTATCGGGAAACCTAATGGCAATAATGTTTTAGTATCCATTATAAAATATTCTTGTTCGAAACCGAACCAGAAATCACCGTCATCATCAATAGTAGCTCTACCATTTGAAGAGTGAGGAGTACCATCAGCATTCATAACTTCTGTCATTACTAACCAACCATTTTTTCTAGTAGGATCTGGGTAAATAGCAACGGGAACTAACAAACAGTCGGATGAACCACCTTCAGCTTGTTTTGTAGAGGAGCCGTCAAAAGACCAATTTCCGATTTCTGCTAAAGTTCCTTGAAAATTCTCATGTTCTTCCACTTTAGTTTTACTTCTTAAATTTTGCGTTGGCTCGTATCCATCCAACCAAATGTACTCTAATTTAATTTTTACCATGGTTTTTTAGTAATTAAGTTATTAATTATGGCGCAAAAATAAATAATTTATTCATAACTCCTAAAAATTAGGGGGTATATTTTATTAACAATGAATTATTTTGGTTAAGAACTATTTTTTAGGGGGGTATAATAATTTTAATTTAGTTTTTAAGAGTATAATTTTTGTAATTCATTAATTAGGGTGTTTATAATTTGAACATTTTATTATATTTGTAATCAAATGAACTAATTTATAACAATAAATAACAATTAGTATGGCAAATTTACGTTTTCAGGCTCTGAGAGAAGCATCGAATAGATCAAGTATTAAGTTTGAAGAAACCAATAAAAAGTCAACCATATTTGGTTCGAATGTTTTTAACGATAAAGCGATGAAGCAGTTTTTGACTTCTGATGCGCACAAAGCGGTTAAAGATGCCGTTCAATTTGGTACTAAAATTGACAGAAAATTAGCCGACTACATTGCCATGGGAATGAAAGAATGGGCCTTGTCTAAAGGAGTAACTCATTACACCCATTGGTTTCAACCTTTAACAGGAACCACAGCGGAGAAACACGATGCTTTTTTTGAAACTTCCTATGACGGTAGTGATCCTGTAGAGAAATTTGGTGGAGCACAATTGGTTCAACAAGAACCAGACGCCTCTAGTTTTCCAAATGGAGGAATTAGAAATACGTTTGAAGCTAGGGGATATACTGCTTGGGACCCTACCTCGCCAGCATTTATATATGGTACCACATTATGCATTCCAACGGTTTTTATTTCGTACACCGGAGAAGCCTTAGATAATAAAATTCCATTACTTCGTGCCTTATCTGCCATGGATGAGGCAGCTACTGATGTATGTAAATATTTTGATAAAAATGTAAAAAAAGTTACCGCAACTTTAGGTTGGGAGCAAGAGTATTTTTTGATTGATAAATCGTTATTTAATTCGCGTCCCGATTTAATGATGACCGGTAGAACGTTAATTGGTCATACTTCTGCCAAAGGGCAACAATTAGACGATCATTATTTTGGTTCAATACCGACGCGAGCTTTGACCTTTATGCGAGATTTAGAACAAGAATGTATGCTTCTTGGAATACCGGTTAAAACGCGTCATAATGAAGTTGCCCCAAACCAATTTGAGTTGGCACCAATATTTGAAGAAACCAACCTTGCTGTTGATCACAATTGCTTATTGATGGATGTAATGAATAAAGTGAGCGAGCGTCATGACTTAAAAGTGCTTTTACATGAAAAACCATTTAAAGGGGTTAATGGCTCTGGAAAACACAACAATTGGTCGCTTGCAACAGATACGGGAGTCAATTTATTAAGTCCGAGTAAAACTCCGATGAGCAATTTGCAATTTTTGACTTTCTTCATTAATACTATAAAAGCGGTAAACGATTTTGAAGCTTTATTGCGAGGATCGATCGCAACTGCAAGTAACGACCATAGACTTGGAGCTAATGAGGCTCCACCGGCAATTATATCGGTATTTATAGGAGAACAACTAACGAAGGTGTTGGCAGAATTAGAAGGCGTAACTACCGGTAAAT
>Ga0315908_10002131_pt1 | contig 14600 bp, 19 predicted proteins | sample LakEriMetagenome_12_FD_203520 | JGI IMG/M metagenome (GOLD analysis project Ga0315908, IMG submission 203520) | Freshwater fungal communities from buoy surface, Lake Erie, Ohio, United States - Buoy 4 MA124 | ecosystem: Environmental > Aquatic > Freshwater > Lake > Lake biofilm | place: USA... | reverse complement strand
CTGCAAGGGTTGGCTGACAGCCGCGCGGCCCCCCCCCCCCCCCCCGGTCCTTGTGAGCGCAGCCTGCCACCGGGTCGTCCCAGGTGGACAGCAGCCTCAAGGCCATGCTGACGGCGTCGCTGATGCTGGCGGTGCTCAACATGGTGCAGAAGCTGGCCTGCTATGTGTGGGAGGCCAAGGTGTGGGGCAGCGCATGCCCCGACCCCTGCCTGCCTGCCATGCTCAGAGGCAGGGCTCCAGCTGCACCTGCCTGCACCGGTGTGGCAGCAGCAAGGCTGAAGTCAAGGGCACCGCTCAACATGGGCTGCCCTGGCCTGCAGTTTGCTGGGTCGAGTGTGTGGAGCCAGGCCAGCAACCTGGGCTCCCTGCGCGGCGCATTCCGGGTGCCGCACGCAGTGGTGGAGGATGCGCTGGCCACCATGCACACCCAGGTGCGGCCTGGTGTGGGATGCGGGGACGTGGGATGCGGGGAGAGTGCTGTTGTTCTTGCATCACATCCTCCGATGGTTCTGCCCGGCCAGCCTGGCTGGCGCGCATCCAGGCATGGTGTGTGCCAGGGCGGGGGATGCAGCCCTCTGCCTGTGCTCATGCCCCCCCCCCCCCTTGTGGCTGCCCGGCATCCCGCAGGACGGCACGCGGCTGCGGCTGACCAACATCTGGTGTGCCAACGACCACGACCGTGCGCCTGATGGGCTGCGAGATCGCATGCCGCTCGTCCCCAGGTGGGCAGTGCGCAGGGCCGCTCTCAGCATGATTGCACGCATGCTCTGGCCTCTTGTGCTTGTGCTGCAAGGGGCGCGTCACCCGCCCTGCGCAATCAGGTGATGCCGGGCATGGTTGCGGCGCACTGTGCCCTGCAGGTACCTGTACCCCGCAGACGGCGCCTGGCTGTCCCCTGGGCAGATGGCGCTGCTGGCTCGCCTGGCCTTCACCATGCACACCGGCTCGGGCGTGCATGAATGGGAGGTGGGATGCACGGACAACAGCTTGCCAGGCCATTGCGTGGAGCTGCCGCGGAGTGGCTGTGCGCATGCTGCTGCCCGCCTGCTCCAGTGGCACATGCTGCGGCAGGCAACAGCCGGCAGCCTTCCTGCGCGGGGTGGGTGCAGGTGGAGCACCTGGGCCCAGGGCTGGAGCTGGGGGCGCAGCTGGTGGCGGGGCTGCGCCCAGGGGTGCTGCCCCAGCTGCGCAGCTTGACCCTGAGCTGGTGCCAGCTGACCAGCAGGTGGGTGTTGCCGTCCGCCTGCATCCCGGCTGCTGCAAGCCCACACACACGCCGTTGCCTTGGCGCATGGCGCTTGCATGCAGCGGCGTGCCTAGTCTTCTCCCAAGATGGGCCCCACATCAGGATTTCAGGGTTCAGGGTTTCGTGCCGTGCCCTCGCCCTGCAGGTCCCTGGACAAGGCCCTGCCCCTGATTGTGGCGCACCCCACGCTGCGCCGCGTGCACCTGGTGCAGTGCGACCTGTCCAGCGGCGCCATGCGCCTGCTGGCACAGCTGCTTGCAGCAAACACGCCACTGGCGCGGCTGCACATCGTGCGCTGCCAGATGTCGCAGCCAACCAGGTGGGCAGGCGCGCGATGGACAGGCGCATGCAGCCACAGCTCAAGTGCCGCACACGGCGCTTTGACCTGCCGGTCCCGGCACCGCCCTGCCAATGAGCTGCCAGCCTGGCTGCTGCCAACGCCGTGGCGTGCCTGCAGGGCTGCGGAGTGGCTGGCCGCTGGCCTGGCCACCAACAGGCGCCTGCTGTCCCTGAACTATGCCGCCAACGGCGCGGGCGAGGAGGGCGCGCTTGCATTCGCTGCTGCCCTGCGCATGAACGGCACGCTGCGCCACCTCAACCTGTCGCTAAACCGGTGAGGGAGAAAGTGTGGCTGAACCTGTGGGGTGGGTTGATTGGGCTTGCATGGGCGCAGCCGCGTGGCATAACGTCCATCGCACCCTGGGCACAGCTCTGGCTTTGTGTACGTCAATGCCCTGATCCCCCTTTGTGTACGTTCATGCCCTGATCCCCCTGTCGCCTGTCGCGCCTGCAGAGTGGGTGTGCGCGGCGCCTCCGCCCTGGCGCTGGCCCTGGCTTCCAACCGCAGCCTGGAGCGGTTGGTGCTGCAGCGCAGGGAGGCCGGCGAGGCCGGCATCACAGCCCTGGTGGACATGCTGTCGGCCCGCATGCGGCACACAGGTGCGGCGGTGGCGACCACCCTGCTGGGCGCGTGCCTGACTGGTGCATGGTGGTCACAGCTGTGAGCCTGCCCCACGGATGGCAGTGTCACTCGGCCTGCCTGCCCGCCCTGCAGGCCCGCTGACGCTGGCAGCGCACCCCACGCAGCCCAACGCGTTCAGGATTGACGAGCTGCCGCTGGACCTGCTGTGCCACGACAGCCTTGATGTGCTGGTGTCAGAGCGGTGGCTGGAGCCGGCAGCAGCGGTGGTGGCGTGCCTGCACCACGGTTCCGCCGCGGGGGTGGCGCCTGCGCTCGCAGGCAGCGGCCTGGCGCGGGTGGCCCCCACCAGCAACCTGTCGGTCATTGGGGAGGAGGGGTCTCTGGAGCGCTCGCTGTCGGCTGGCGATGACAGCGCCCAGGCCGCCCTGCCGGCGCTGCCGGCCATTGTGGATGTGGAGTCACCCGCCGCCAGCAGCAGCTGCTGGAATGCGGCGCAGCCCCGCACTGCAGCGGGCGCCAGCCTGGCCCATGGCGCAGCCAGCGGCGGCTCCTGGCCTGCAGCTGGCGATGGGGCTGAGGGACCCGACTGCTACCCAGCGTCCAGCGGCGGCCGCGACCAGCAGCGCCAGCGGAACCAGCACCCGCTCCCATGCCCGCAGGAGCAGCAGCAGCAAGCGCTGGAAATCTGCTGCGGCCCCGATGTGCGTGCCACTGCGGATCAGGGCCCAGCCGCCGTCGCCGCTGGCACCGGCGCCGGCGCGACCGGTGGCAGCGCTGCGGCGAGCGCACGCGACAGCCTGCCTGACGTGCCCTGCCCGGCCGTGGTTCTCGTCAGCCAGGCGCCCGTGGTGGAGTCTCTGGTGCTGCTGGCGGGCTGCCTGGAGGGGCGGCTGCACGCCCTGGACGCCAGCGGCCTGCAGCTGGGCGACAGGGTAAGGCGGGCGGGGGGGGGGGGGCGCACACGCCACACATCATGGCATTGATCTGCGCTGCATTGCATGGCTTGGGCGGACTGACTCGCACTGGTGCCTGGCTGGCATGGTCCCAGGCGGCTGGTGGGCTGAGGGCCCTGCCCTGCTGCTGTGGCTTGCAGGGCTGCTGCTCCCTGGCGGCCGCCCTGCCCGCTCTGCCCAGCCTGCGGCGCCTGAATCTGTCGGAGACGGGGCTCTACAAGGAGGGCCCCCTGGCGCTGGCCGCCATCGCGGCCCGCTGCAGCCAGCTGGTGGAGCTGGAGCTGAGCAGCAACACCGTGTGCGACGAGGCGGCCCAGGCGCTGGCGGGGGCAGTGGAGCAGGGCAGCTGGCCGCACCTGGCGCGCCTGATCATGCGCAACAACCGCTGGCCATTTGGCGGCCCTGCTCTGGCCGCGCTGAACCAGCTGGCGCGCAAGCAGCCGAGCCTGGTGGTGGACCTGGGCCTGCCGCTGCCGGAGCGGCTGGCCGCGCCTGGCGCTGCAGCAGCAACAGCAGGCGGCGGCGCGGCGCCTGCCAGCCCCTTTGCAGCTGCCAGCAGCATGGGGATGGGCAGCAGTGGACCCTGCAGCAGTCCGCGCGTCAGCAGCCCCAGCGGCCGCCACCGCCGCTCCTCGTCCGTGGCGTCCTCCGTGGGCAGCGAGGACCTGTGCGGCGTGTGCTTCGACGCCCCCAACCAGGTGGCGGTGGCGCAGTGCGGGCACCGGCTGTGCGGTGAGTGGGGAGCACGCATCCAAGGGACAGCAGATGCCTCCTGGGTGCCCCCTGCCGTCCTGCAGCCCTGGGGTGCTGTGTGGGCAGTGTGCGCGTGCCGCCCGGCTGACCCCGCCCCCCGCTGCTGTGCGCGCGCTGCCCCGCCTGCAGTGGAGTGCTACCGTGAGGTCTGCAAGCCCCGCAGCCCACAGGAGGGCTCTACCAACGCTGCACCTGCGCAGCCACTGTGCCCCTTCTGCCGCTCGCCCATGCGTGGCTACGTCTACTGCGGGGACTGGCTCAGCACGCTGGCGCACGCAGCGGCGGCGCCGCCGCTGCCCGCCTGAAGTTGCGTCTCGTGCACAGCCAGCAGCACCCTGCCGGCCTCATTGCCCCTGCTCAATGTAAACTATCGCTTGCGCCTTGCCGCGTCCGCTCTGAGTTTTCAACGCAGAAGCGCGCCTAGATCGCCATGGACTGGGCCAACAGCAGCCAGAGGCAGCGCTGGACGTTCGACCATGACTTGCTGGTGCGTTAGCCGTGACGACCAGGCTGCTGGATCGCAGGGAGCTGGGCTTGACCGCGGGCTGGAGATCGCGTCGGCTCCTGCAGGCCACCAGGCACCGGGAGGCACAGCAGAAAGCGCTTTCAAGCGTTAAGCGAGCACGGGACAGCTCTCCAGCGGACGTGGATGCTCCGCAAGCGAAGAAAAGCAAGGGTGCGCGCGCTGGCGTGCGCTGCATGGCGAGCGATTGCACCTGCAGGCGCCCACGCGCGCCCGTTCCCCTTGCAGACTCGCCCATCACTGAAGCAGAGGAGGCGCTGGTCAAGTGTTACTTTGAGCGCAAGCTGCCACAGATCTGCCGCACACTCAAGTTCCCTGTGCGAGTCATGGTGCGCACACGCTGCATCCGCGCTGCCTGGGCCGCGTTTATCCAGGCTTGGGGGGGCTGCGTCGCCAACCCAGGTGTATGGTGCGCGTGCAGGCCACAGCACTGATGTACTTCAAGCGGTTCTACACGGTCCACAGCTGCTTGGAGTATGACCCTGCGCGCATCATGCCCACCTGCGTGTATGTGGCCTGCAAGGTGGGTCGACTCCTGGCCTGCTGCCTGGCTCTGCCGACGCTGCTGGCAGCAGGGTGCCACACCATGCTCGCTGCACAAGCCATCACGCAAGCCATCACGGTGGTGGCCACCAGGACAGCTGGCGCATGTTGGCCTCGTCACCTGAGGCCTGGTGTCCATGTCGGCCCCGCAGGTGGAGGAGTCGTACATTTCGGCAGACGGCCTGTGCAAGCAGCTGCAGTTGGGGGATGCCTCGATGGTGCTGCGCTTTGAAGTGCCGTTGCTGCAGGCGCTGGACTTTGACCTGATGGTGTTCAGCCCCTACAGAGCATTGCGAGGCCTGATGCAGGTACAGGGCTGCGGGCGGCAGCACCCTTGCCTGGGTGAATGCCTGTATGCCGCCTCCCCTGGGCTGCGTGTGTGCACTGCTGCCTGCTCGCTGCACACTGCCAAGCATGCCACCTCATGCCGCAGGAGTTGCAAGCCCTGCGGTCAGCACAGCAGCAGCAGCAGCAGCAGCAGCAGCAGCAGCAGCAGCAGCAGCAAGGGCCGGTCACTGGGCTGGATGCTGGCCTGGCCGGCGCCAGCCCCGAGGACATCCGGCAGCTGGAGGGGCGCGCCCAGCGCAGCGTGGACGCCATCATGCACAGCGACGCCCCGCTGCTGTTCCCACCAGGCCAGCTGGCCGCCGCAGCCCTGCGATCGGCGGCTCGCAAGAGTACGCTGGACTGCTCGCAGTTCCTGCAGCACATTGCGGCCAAGGGGGCGCAGGACAGCGCGGCCGCCCTGGGGGCAGCCCAGCCCCTGGGCCCTGAGGCAGCGTGGCAGCACATGCAGGCGGCGCTGGCGCGCATCGACCAGCTGGTGTCTGCCAGCATTGACACCGACACCCAGGCGCAGGCAGCCGCGACCGACATCGATCGGCGCATCAAGCTGTGGAAACGGGGGGACAAAGCGGATGGGGCGCCAGCAGGCCAGGCAGCCGCCAGCTGACGCATGCTGCACAGCGTGGCGTGATGTGTGCTGCAACACTGCACACAGCACACAGCAGTTCAAGTAAACGGAACCTGGCTACTTTACAAATCCTGGCCTGGGCTGCTCTCCACCCCTCACGACATGAAATGGCTGTCGTGCATGCAACGTATCACGAGACGCGCCGCAGCGCCCCTGTCCCCCCTGCACTCCAAGACGTGGGCATCTCTCACACCCAGAGGAGCCAGGCAGGCAGCACGCATCACTCAGACACTGCCCCTCAGAGCAGGCGCTCCTCCAGCCAGGCCGCCGCCCGCTCCACAGGGTTGCCCAGGGACCCCTCCTCAGACAGCAGGTCATCACTGCTGGAGGGGCTGCTGCTGGGCAGGCCGCCTGCCCGGGTGCCCGTGGTGGCCACCAGCCCGCTGGCGTCCACCTCGGTCATCATGGCCAGCGGCCTGCCAGCCACCACCTGCAGGGCCGCAGCAGAGCAGCGTGACAACATTGTACAGCACAGGCATGGCTGGACAGGCGTGCGGCCTCAAGCAATGCGAAGCCGCCTGCTGCACCGCCAGTGCCCAAGCTGGTGCCGACTCCCCTGGCCACCCACGGGCACCGGCCACGTCTGCCGGCACCGCTGCCCCCGCACCTAGCCCCCAGGTCCTCACCTGCTGCATGAGGTCGCTGAGGGCTGGGATGCTGAGGCCATTGGGCCCAGTGAGCTGGGCCAGAGCTGCTGTGCCCACTGCGCGCTGCAGGGCTGCTGCTGACGCCTCGCCCCCCGCCAGGGACATCATGGCCAGCGCCGCCAGGGACGCGTTGCCAGTCACCAGGGCGAGCGGGGATGTCTGTGCTCTGCTAAGCTCCACGACAGTCACGTTTTCGTCCTGCAGCCGGCCGCCACACACATCAGGCGCACCTCAGCAGGCTCATCCCAGCGCCACCGTGCCCAGCCCCACTTCCAGGCTGCAGGTGGTCACAGCAATGCCAGCACCGGCTTCTGATTCTGGCTGAGCCCCCGTCTGCGCCTGGACCCACCTGTGCAATGCCTGCGGCCTGCTTGGCGACGGCAATGGCCGTGGGCAGGCCACCCAGGACATCCACCAGCCCGCGCTGCAGTGCTCGCTGCCCGGTCCACACCCTGCCCTGGGCCACGTCCTGCAGCCGGTTTGCAGCAGTGACCAGGCCTTAGATTCGCCTCAAGGGCACAGTCTGCGCCGGTGCCCCCCCCCCCCCCCCCCGTGCCTTGCCGCGCTGGCTGGCCAACAGCAAGGCAGCGTGCGGCCCAGTTGCTGCCGTTTCCCGCACGTGGTCACCTGCATGTCCTCCTCACTCATGCCGCGGCTCTCAGCCGCCTTGTTGCGGAAGGACTCGTAGGCAAACATGGCACTGCGCTCAAACAGGGCCTGCAGGGCGGGGCAGCAGCAAAATTGTATAATCAGCTTTGGCGCTGGCCGGCGGCAAACAGCATACTCGCATGGTGGCAACATGCACTGGCTGGCGTTGCTGTGCCCCAAAGCACACACCTGCTCCTCAGGGGTGAAGCTGCGGTTGTCTGCTGCCAGCAGCTGGGCAAACTTGCCCCTGCTGATGATCTCCTTGTTGTACCTGCGCGTGCAGAGGTGGAGGCCAGGTGGGGACAGGCACCAGCACCACACCTTCTGCAAGCCTTGCTGGCGCAGCGCTGCAGCCTCCCCCATGCGCCCCACCAGTGCACAGCAGCAGCCTGCTCACCCAATCTTGGCGTACAGCTCCGCCAGGCTGATCTTGCCCGCCACCACGCCAATGCTGCCCGTGATGGTCAGCGGCTCCGCCACGATCTTCTGGCAGGCCATGCTCATGTAGTAGCCACCTGCGCCCCCAGCAACCAGGCGTGCACAGCAGGCATGTCAGCGTGCAGTCCCAAGCTCGGGGATGTGCTGCAGCCAGACAGGGTGTGGCATGTACCTGGGGCTACTGCAGCAGCAGCACTGCCCAGTCTGCCCACCTGAGGCTGCCACGTCACCCATGCTCGCAATGACGGGCTTCTTCTGGGCGAGCTGGCGGATCTCACGCCACATCAGGTCGGAGGCCAGGGCATCACCGCCTGCAGGCAACCACACGTGCAGGCCCTTTGCTTGCGTGCGTGCATGCATGAATAGAGGATGGGCCCCATGCTGGATGTGGCGATCAGCGGCTGGGTGTAGCCAGGGGGAGGAGAGCTGTGACTCTGCATGTGCTGCCACAATGGAACCTGCGCACCAACGGGATTCCATGCGCTTGCCCACCTGGAGAGTCAATCCTGAGCACCACAGCCGCCGTGCGCTTGTCCTTGGCCAGGGCCCTCAGCTTGGGGATGATGGAGTCGGGGGTGATCACGCCGCTGCTGGTGTTGCTGCTCGCGCCTGCAGGACACGGCGAAAGTGGCGATCAGGCTGCTGGTCGCACCCTTCCACAATCAGCAAGCAAACGCCTTGCTGCGTGCCCCTTCCGCCGCCCAACATGCAGCCCGTGCCTGCCGGAGCGCAGCGCGCCGCTGCCACGTACCCAGGATGGCGCCGCTGGCGCGCAGCACCGCGATGACCTTCTTGCCGTGCAGGCCAAAGGTGGAGCGGTTGCAGGCCGCGTACTTGCGGATGCTCACACGGCGGAGCTGCAGCAGTGGCAGCAGCAGATGTGCTGATGAAGCTGCTGAGGCGCCAGAATGCAGGATGAGCAGCAGCTCCTGGTTGCAGGGCTGCTCGTCAGCCTGTCTGTTGACTGCCGCCCCCCCTGCACACACCTGCTCCTTCTCCTGCCTGCCGGTGCGCTTTTTCACATCGGCAAGCACCTCATCCTCGTATCTGCAGCACAGCCCATTGCAGAGCCAGTCGCCACACGGACAAGGACCAGCAATGCAGCGCCCAGGCACATGCGTGGTGTGCCGAGTGCAGGTGCCTGCCTGCCCTGGCGCACTTGACGCACGCCACTCCAGTTGAGCTTGGACATCGACATGCGCCAAGCCCCCTGCGTGCCGCGCCCACCTGAGGCCATCCACCCAGCCGCCCTCAGCCAGGCGAGCCATGTCGTACACGCCCTCGTCCAGCAGCGCCACCACATCCTGCACACATGCAGCGGGCGGGAGAAGGCATGCGTGTGGGCAGCTGGCGCAGGGGATGATGTTCTGGGTTCTGGGTAGGGCCCGCCTGTGCTGCGCAGGCAGCTGTTGGCGCGGTCTGCGCCAGCGGGTGCCCCACCTCCTTGGTCTTGCCGCGCGCTGCAGCCACGCTGGTCAGGAAGTTGTCGTACACGTCCTCCACAATCTCGCCTGCATGCCCGGGGGTTAGGAGGGGAGGGGAGGGGGGGAGGGGGGGGGTTCGGGCGCTCTGCCTCGCTGCCGCATGTGCGCCAGGCAGCAGGGCCGGACTGCGGCTTGTGAAACCACCCCAGGTCCCAGCGTCTGCAGAGCATGCATGCTGCTCCTGCCATCTGCATGCACACAACTCACTCAGCTGCTGGCGTTGGGGGGTGGACATGGTCCGGCGCAGCAGCTGGTCGCCGGCGCTCTTGAACTCGCCGATGCGCTGCACCTGCGGCTCCACTCCCACCTTGTCCAGCACACCGCGCAGGAAGGTGCCTGCGCACACACACAGGGGGGAGGGGCGTGTGAGTCGACCTGGTATGGCCCCATCCAAGACACCAACCAGGTGGGCCAGTGGGCTGCTGCAACCTGCGCACAGGGGGCCTCCTGCGGTTGCTGCCAGCGTGGGTTGGGACGCCACACGGTGGATGCGCCACCTGTGCCACAGCTGCTCAGCTCCTCGCTCACCGCTGACACTGAATCCAGCCAGGCGGATGTTGGCGGATGGCGGGATGTACACCTCCTTGAACCCGGAGGCCAGGTAGTACTCCTTCTCACCTGCAAGCAGACCTCAGCTTGCTGCTGACACAAGCCACACCGAGTGATGCAAGGCTGCCTGCTTGCAAGGCTGGGCTGCTGGGCTCAAGGTGGGGTGGGGGGGGGGGGGGGGCGCACAGCGAACACACCAGCCAGCGTCATGATGGCAATCGAGAACTTGCCGCTCTTGTTGAACAGTTCCAGGTAGGAACGCAGCTCTTGCAGCTTTGCCCACCCAGCCTGCGGGTGGCATCACAGGTGCTGAACAACTGAAGACCAGCAAAGGCCTCGCATGGGTGCAGCATTTGCAGCACACGACGTGCCTGCGACACCACAGGATCGCCCCAAGCTTGCTGCTCAGACCTGCTCTGCCCTGCCACTGCGCAGCCCATGCAGCAGCAGCTCACCGCCAGGGGCCCAATCTCAAACACCACGCCCTCGATGCGTGGGTCATAGGCAGCCTTCTCCAGGCAGTCCTGCGGGGCGACGCAACGCACAGCTTGAGGATCTGCGGGGGGCTGGCGTTGGACATGGCACGCCAAGTGTACTCATAGCCTGCGGCTGCCACGGCTGGCAAAGCCCAAAATCCTCCGCTCCTCCGCCATGATTCGATGGTGCAGGTGCTTTGGTTTAGGGTTTAGGGTTTGGCAGCAGGCCACCTGCCTGCAACTGTGGCAGGCTGAAGCCGGGTGCAAAGCGCCCCTTCAGCTGGTCGCTGATCTCGCCATCCAGCTGCAGTGCAGTGCAGCCAGGGCTTGAAATGAGTGAGGTGAGAGGAGTGAGCGTATCGCCTGTACGCATGCAGCCGTGCAGCTGCGCAAGCGTGCTTCCAATCACACAGCAGAGTGCGGCGGCAGCGGCAGCCGCACCCACCTTGCATGTGAGCACGCTCTGCTTCTTGAAGCGCCTCCACGGCAGCGCAAAGATCAGCTTGGCGCGAGACAGGGTCTTCTGTGCGTCTGCAAGCATCGACCAGGCGGCTGGTGTGGCCGACGGCAGCCAGACACGCTTCAGCACAGGCCTGTCGCCCTGGGGGACGCGGGGGGCAGTGCCGGCCCCCCACCCAGGTGGCGCCGCGCGCATGCACACCCTCGCCCCTGCTCTGTGGTGCACAGCCTCACTCACTTGTCTGCTCCTTGTAGTCCAGAGCGCCCAGCGCATCCACGTCCAGCTCCCAGGATAGGTGCGCCGGCTGCTCGTCTGCCTTCTGCGTGCTGTCCGTGTTGTCGGCGCTGACCGCTGCCACAGGCTCGGGGGTGCCGTTCTGCTCCGCGTCGATGGGGCTGCTGGTCTCAGGCTTGGTCTGGGTCAGCGTCTCATCGCTGCGTGCGCTCTGAACAACGATGCTGCGCACGTACCGCCGGCCGCTGGCAGGGCGGCCAGCGTAGGCGGGCCTGGTGGTGCGGGGGCCGCCTGCAAGCGCATCGAGGCGCATGCGTCCTCAGAAATTCTGGCGATCGTGCGGGCCCACGCATGCTCCACCAGGGTTGAGCGGCCGGCGGCAACAAGCAAATTGCAGCGCGGGAAATCGCCAGCTGTATCGCCCGCGCCACAAACGGCTGTTTGCATGGACATGATGCGCGCGGGAGGCCGCACCTGCGCGCGCCACCGCTGAAGAAGGAACGGATGTCATGCTGCGAGCCAGCATCAGCTACTGACGTCGACCGCGGTCGGGGGACGCGGGTGGGCGGGGTGTGGCGCGGGTGTGCCACGGCTCTGCTGAGTGCTTGAGCGGGCGCTTGAGCTTTACTACGGTGACCAGCGACGTGGATCTGACGTGGTTGCTCCAGCTGCCCCCCGGATCACGCGGCCGCGCCTCCGCCAGCCGGCAGCGCCGCCACGCAGAGCACGCCCCAGGAACCCAGGAAACCCAGGTGGGAGTCCCACCCCCCAAGAATGGTCACACCAGCGGTGCATCGGCCGTCGCATCGTCAGCGGCGCCCACCAGGCTGCTGCCAGAATCCTGAGCCCAAGCCCTGCTGGTGGGCGGCAGCGGCGCCGCGCTGGCGCCCTCGTCAGAGGTGGGGTCGTCTGCTGCGCCCACGAGCGCGTCCTCATCCTCTGACGAGGTGGCCCTGCCCCCCTCATCGTCGGACAGCTCCTCCCAATCGCCGTCCACATCCTCCTCCTGCAAGCCGTGGGGTCAAGGTGAGACCACCTGCTGCTGCTGAGTGTTGGGGCCACCAGCGCCACAGCGCGCCCCGCCGCCAACGACCCGTTGTTTGTCAAACGCCAAGCAGCGCAACCCACCTGCCAGTCATGGCCGGCGGTCAGCAGGTCCTCCCAGGGCTCGTCGCCATCATCGTAGTCGTCGGGGTAGGCTGCAGCCCAGCGAAGAGGGAAGACCAGGCAGGTTCAGGGTGCGGACCCGCGGACGCGGGTGCGCGCAGGGGAGAGAGGACACCTGCGGTGCGCCCTCACCTTCCAAGACTTGCACGGCGGACATGGCAGTCATCTCCTCCACCTGCTCCACGGCCCAGTCATGCGCGTGCTGCTCATCGTGGCCCAGGTGGCTGCACGCAGGGGAGGGTGCACGCCACAAACACGCTCAGCCGCGGACCTGGTGTTGCGTCGAGCATGCGGGCAACCGTGGCAAGCAAGGCAGGCAAACAGCGTGACAAAAGTGCACCGCCAACACGCCGAGGGCAGGCGCCATAACACATCACAGGCTGGCCGCCGCACCCTTGCACTTGCAGCAGGCGCTGCATGCGCAGCACCAGCCGCACGCGCTTGTCCAGCGTAGAGCCCCTGGCAGGGGGCTCGAAGTCTACTGCCTCCTCCTCCTGCACAGACGAGATGCAGGTGCCACAACAAGCAAGACCAGCAGCCGTCTGTGATCAATGGCGTCACCAAGCCCATGCGCAGTCACAGGCATCCAAGGGAGCATGCGTGTGGCCAGGAATGCAAGGGCAGCATGCACGAGGCAGCAGCACCACTCAGATGCTGGCATGGCCGCTTGCCTGTCCACACACCTGCTCATCCTCGTCCCCAGCTCCCAACGCCTGCGCTGACGAGCCCGCCTGCAGGGTGGTACATGCAGGAGTGAGCATGGCGGCTTGGATCTCGCAGCTGCCGCCAGCCTGCATCACCCCCGACCAGCAGCAGGGCCCACACGACTGCTGGCTGGGCATAGCCCCATGTCGCACCTGTGTCATGCTGCTCTGTGCTGCCTCCGCCATGTCCATCCAGTTGCTGAGAGCCAGACACTGCCAGTACTGCTGGTGCACCTGCACAGTCCGGAGCGCTGACACCCAGCCTGCCACGCCAGCTGCCCTGCTGCTGGGCAGTGGCGGTGGCTGCTCGCCCAGCAGAGCACGAACGCACAGCTCCACGCAGCGCGCCGTCATTTTCAGGTTGTAGCCGCCTTCAAGCACCAGCATCTGCAGCCCCGCATCAAACAAGCATGTGACGGGACTTGGCAGCCACTTAGGCAGCCATCACCAGTTTGGCTGCCATCGCGGCTGCGGCTGCTGTTGCTGCTGCTGGGTGTGTGTGTGTGTGCTCCTGCTTCTGCTGGTGTTCCCTGCCGCAGACGCCACTCAAGCACAACTGACGCAAGGCAGACTCCCGTCTGGACTGCCCAACGATCTGACAGCCAGCCAGCCACTGTCGCTGAGCAGCGCACCGTGGGCGCAATCTTCTGCAGGTGCGCTGTCATGTGCGCAAACAGCTCGGGCGTCAGGCGGGCCTGGCCTACTGGGTCGCCGACGGCAGCATCAAAGCCAGCCGACACGATGATGATGTCTGGTCGGAACTCCAGCGCCTGCGGTCAACGCAAGCAATGGCAGGCGTAGCAGCAAAATGAGTGTGCAGCTGGGATGGAGGGGGGGGGGGCAATCACAGCCATGGTAGAAGTGGTGAGGCAGCGGCAGCAGGCCTGCCATCGCCGCAGCTTACCACAGGCTGGCAGATGAGGTTAAAAGCCGTGATGTAGTCCCCATCACCCACAGGAGGGCACTGGACCTGCATGTGCGGCATCGTTGTGTCTGGCTGCCTGACAAGGGCAGGGCGATGAAACCAGCAGGCAAACCCCCCCGCTGCTGTCGACAGGGCATGCCTGCAGAATGCCCAGGTACTCACTGCCAGCAGCCTGCCCCGCTCATCGCGCAGCATGGGCGGCTGGAACGCGATGTTGATGTGGCGCCCCTTGCCTGGTCCTGTGCCTGATTCCTCTGGAGGGCCTGTGCCAGGCCAGAAGCCGCTGCGAGGGCAGGCGACAGCTGCTTCAGCACACCAGGCTGGAGGAGTGTCATGTGGTGCCTGCTGCCAGCAGCGCAATTGCGCGCGTCATGCATGACAGGTGTGCGCCGTGCCCTGGCTACCTGGTGGCTTTGTGCATGTCAATCACACAGATGCTGGGGTCGGAGTAGAAGATTTCTTGGGTGCCCCTGCATGCAGGCCACGTGTACATGTGGGCAGAGGCCACACCAGCATGCAGCTGTGCCCACATATTGGTCGATTATGGCGGCAAACGTGACTGGTGGCAATGCCCGACGCACAAGCTGCAGGCATCTTCATTGCAGAAAGCGAGGATCACAAGGGACTGTTGGCAGATGGTTGCCCGCCTTGCCCCGCGGGTGCACTCACTTGCCGTGATGGCAGTCCCAGTCCACAATCAGCACACGAGAGGCACCACCTGTCCTCTGGGCAGCTTTGGCTGCCACGGCCACGCTGTTGACGTAGTTGCCTGCCTCTGCGTGCGAGCTGCTGGCCAGGTGGCCGGGCGGTCGCACAACAGCAAAGCCGCTGGCAGCTTCACGCTTTGCCAGGCGTATGGCCATCTCAGCGGCTGTGCCGGCGGCCAGGGTAGCTGCAGAGCGTCGCGACATGCAAAATCTTGGCCATGCTGGTGCACTAACACAACCGCGTTCCA
>Ga0315908_10002127_pt1 | contig 14619 bp, 14 predicted proteins | sample LakEriMetagenome_12_FD_203520 | JGI IMG/M metagenome (GOLD analysis project Ga0315908, IMG submission 203520) | Freshwater fungal communities from buoy surface, Lake Erie, Ohio, United States - Buoy 4 MA124 | ecosystem: Environmental > Aquatic > Freshwater > Lake > Lake biofilm | place: USA... | reverse complement strand
AATTTTATTATTATAAAATTGATTTATTTTTAAATTATTTACTAAATATCCAATTATAAAATATATTAATATTTAAAAATGGCAGTAGAATTTAAATTGATTAAAAAAAAAAACAAGTATTTTAGATTAGATGTATTACCATTTATTATAATATATTCTATGATTATTTATGTTTACAACTTTAGTGTGGAGGAAGAAATATTTGGAAGGTTAATTCTTCTTATAATATTGTTATTACACATCATAACATATTTATGCAGTCATTGGTCCGTTCGATTTAAAATTATGAGTCAATTCTAACAATCTAAAGAGATCACTAATGCATCTCATGTTTCAATTATTAAGTCAAAAATAAATCACAAGAATATATACGATATTTCAGAAATTCATATAAAACATAAAAAGTAAAAATAATTTTATGTGCTATACTTTTAAAACAAAAAATACATTTATAACGAAGATAAAAAACAATTTTTCAGATTAAAAGCATTACAAAATTTAACAATTGATAAGTACCTAGACTTAAAATTAAATTATCACGAAAATAATAGAGAGTATTTCGAAGAAAACGATTTAATAATTCCGATGAAATAATTTGGAGAACTATTGAAGGATTAACTACTTGAACCATTTTCTTTCTTCTAATTTTTCAGTGTAAGTTTATGGTTGATGGATGAAAATCGATTTTATTCTTTGATGACTTTAGTAATGCTATTCATGACAAGCTGCACAGTAGTATTATAACGAATTAGAACAATGATGACATTAAGACAGATGAAGTTGAATTCTTGTTATGTGAATGTATTAGAAAACAATAAGTGGGTAAAGACTTAAAGCAATTTATTAAAACCAGGAGATATCATAGAAATAGAGAGTAGTTCTTGTGTGAAGCCATATGAAGATATTCATACTCAAGAAAAAGAAGAAAAGTTTTATAAAGACTTAGTTCCTTTCAGTCACAAACTTCCCGAATAATTTTTCAGAACCGAATAAATGAACACTTAGAGTTATAAAAAATTATAATGCGATATTGTAATGATTGAAGGAAACTGCATTGTAGATGAAAGTATACTAACTGGTGAAAGTATTCCTCAAATTAAAGACCAATTAGAGAAAAAAGAGAGTAATAGATAACTAAGCATAAAGAATACTCATAAGAATAATATTTTATATTGTGGCACTGAAGTTCTTCAAACTTTTAATGAAAATGGTAAATGTTTAGGGAGAGTTTTAAGAACAGGGTTTGATACGAGCAAAGGAAAACTTATCAGAACAGTGCTATTCAATAATGAAAACATAAATATTAAACAATATGATGCTTACATTCTAATTTTTATTCTACTGATTTTGAGCATATTGTCCAGTAGTTATGTGCTGTATCAAGGATTATAAGACCCAACTAGAGACAGAAACAAATTATTCTTAAGATGTATTTTAATTATCACAACTGTTGTTCCACCTGAACTTCCTATGATACTAACTATCGCTGTTAATGGTAGTCTCATGTACTTGTAAGGTAAAAAGATCTTTTGTAGTGAGCCTTTTAGGATTCCTATGGCAGGATAATGTTAATTATTGGCCTTTGATAAAACTGGTACTCTCACTCTCGACTAGTTAAAGTTTAAAGGCATTGTCTAATCTACTGATCTTAATTATTTAAAAGACTTGAAAAATATTAATTTACAAGTATCCTAGGTCATGGCAGGTTGTCATTCTCTTCTTGTTTAAAATAGAGAAGTTATGGGAGATCCTCTTGAAAAATTATTCTTTGAAATTAGTGATTGGACTTATTCCAATATTGACAAAACTTCTATTTAAAAAAATACTAAAAGTTCTGTCAAAATCAGAAAAATATTCTATTTCAAAAGTGAGCTCAAAAGAATGACCACTCTTGTTGAATGTAACGATCCTATCCTAGGACATCAATTCAAAGTCTTAACTAAAGGAGTAAAATTATATTATTATAATGTTATTAATTGAAAATATTTCAAAATTATATTAATATATTAAATTAATGATAGGCACCTGAAACAATAGATAAATTATTGGAGGTTCCAGTAGAAGGTTATTAGGAATGTTATAGAAGTTATGCTTAGATGGGAATGCGAGTGTTGGCACTTGCAAGCAGAAAAATAAGTAAAGAGGAACTAAATATAGAAGATCGAGAATTCTTTGAACAAAAACTAAAATTCGAAGGGTTCTTAATCTGCGAAAGTCCTTTAAAATGGGACACAAAATAGAACATGTAGGCACTATAATCAGCAAATTTTCAAATCATAATAATCACAGGAGACAACCTGCTTACAGCTATTGCTGTAAGTAAGGACCTAAAACTTAATAACTCTTATCCTTACCTTTAGATCACTTTAAACCATTAATAATAACTGACTTTACAAAATATTAATTAATAACTTATCACAACTTTTGAACACAATGTCAATGACAAACTATCAATTATGAAATCAATCATCTCTTACTCCTAAACTAACAATTTATCAATCGATGGAGAATGCTTATAACATTTAATTAAAGATATGGATTAGACTTATTTACGATAAATATTATGTAAAATAACAGTGTTTGCTAGAACTAGTCCTTAATAAAAAGAGTTCATAGTGTAATAATTAAGAGAACTGAATATTGGAGTATTAATGTGTGGAGATGGGACTAATGATGTTGGTGCACTGAAGAAAGCTGATGTAGGGATAGCTTTAGTAGGCCTGAAGAATGAAGATGAAGCTTCTGCTCTAGAAAGAAAGTAATAAAAAAGAATGCGTAAGGAAGAGCAAAAGAGAATGAATTTAAATTAACAAAGACAACATTAATAGATGAACATGAGTGAGTTATTAGGTGAAGAGTACAAATTCGGAGATGCATGTATCGCTGCTCCATTTACTTCCAAAGTTAGTTCGAGCATCAAATGTGTATTATAAGTGCTAAAATAAGGTATCTGTACTTAAGTGACTTCGATTTAGACATATAAGATCTTGACCCTGACTTCTATAATCTAAGCCTACAGTTTTACAATGCTCCACCTATAGTCCCTTAAATTCAGTGAATCATAATCCACTATATAGGGAATTCTAGTCACTGTTAACTACTTCTATTTCTCCAATAACAAACCACTCAAAACTATTGCCAAATAAAGACCTCCTAAAACTATCTTTGAACCTTATTTTATTATCTCAATTCTTCTTTAACTTTTTATTCATCTTTATGGTATGGAACTTGCATTTTCTATTGGGTAGAAGTACGATCAACAATAAGTTAATCATGATGAAGAATTCAAACCCACTTTTCTTAATACTGTTGCTTTCTTTGTTAATTTTGTTAGTTAGTAATGCATTTTCTTATTTAATCATGGAGGCTTGCCATTTAGCACTCCTTTATCTCAGAATAAAAAATATCTTAAATGGTATTTTAATATTATTATTTAATTTAGGCTTATTTATCCTCTTGTTGCATCATTGCTCATTTCTCAAAATGTTAATGATGATATAAATTGGTTTTTACAATTACATTATTAAAATGTACCTTAATAAGCTCTATCTGAGTTATTCATGGTTATGTTTTCCATGATATCTTTAAATTATCTGGTTGAATTTACACTCAAATTTTTGAAATACAGATAAGTTTATGATTATATTTGATTTAGATTTAATTAAAAAAATATCAAATAAATATTAATTATATTTATTTTAAATAGTAAATAATGATAAAAATTCAATTATCAAATAAATTATTAAAGAAATTTACAGGAATTGTAATTGATAAAAAATCAATAGATTTAAAAATAAGATAAAGAGAATAAAGATAAAAGGATTTACAAATGAACAATTATGTAATAAACTAACAATAGAAGTTTACTGATAGTCTGGAGAATTTTGAGATTTTCAAATAAACTGACGGAGTAGATGGATTGGGAATGAAACAAATGTAATAATAAGTATTAGGGATGGAAAATGGTAGATTTTTAGTAAATGATGTTTGGTATCAAGGCAGTCTTATTTTATTTCCTAGACAAGTTTTTCTTTGGGAAATTGATCATCCAGACCAAATCAGACCCCATTCTTTTGATATTGTTAATTTCATCAAGCCAAAACCTTGTATTTTATATTTTATTTTTGCAATATTCTTCATATTGTATTTTTATTTTATTTTTAGAATATTGTATTCTTGGAACTGGAAAAGAAAAAAGATTTTTGCATAATTCTTTCACTTAAAAATTCAAAGATGATAAAATAAATTTTGACATTTTACCTACTTTTGAAGCTGTAAGTACTTTTAATGTTTGTTCTGAAGACAAGTTAAATGTTATCTGTTTTTTAATTCCTAATAACATTTGAATATAAATCAAAGAAATTATTATAATATATAATTTTTATTTTTATAAACAAGAATATAATTATGTAAGTAAATTTTTAGATTTAAATATTGAATAAAATGAATAAAATAAAATCTGAGTTTTAATAGAGCATTTAAAAGGTAGATTAAGAATTGGAAAACTTAAACAGTATAATTTATGAATATCTGGATGAAAACTAAAAGATAGAAAGAAAGACTATAAAGAGTATATTAGTTCAATGAAACCAATTTTTTTAATAATAATAAAACCCGTATAAAAAATTTAATAAAATATTTGGTTTAAGTAATAAAAAATATTAGCTCTAAAAAATAAAAAGTCTATTGACTATAAATAATAGCAATTATTAAATGCAAGGATAAACCAAAAAAGATTTATTAGACAAAGTATTTGGAGATGACACTAAATACAATTGTTAATAAATATTCACAAATAATAAATCAGTTGAAAAATTTAAATAAGTAAAAAAAGACAATTAATTATTCTAACAAAAAGTTAACATTCAAGAAAATTAATAACAAAACTAAAAAAATCAAAAAAATAAATTTTAATCGTAAGGACTAGAATAAAGATTAAAAGTATTAAATGATAATCGGAAAAAGTTATAAGATAATTTTTAAAATAGAAAATTTTAAAATGAAAATATCATGAATAATAGTAAAAATAATAAGAAAAACTATATAAACATATATCATAATTTAGAAAAATGTAATTATTTTAATAATATAAAATAAAGATACATCAGTACCATAAAATAGTTAAAGATAATCATATACAAATAACTAGCTAATAAATTCTCAGATAATAATTTAATAAAAATATTGAAAATAATAATTAATAAGCATGAAAATGTTATATAATAATAAAGATATATATATATATATATAAAGATATAAATTGAATAAAGATAATAGTGATAATAATAAATAATAATATAAAAGATGAAGATAATAATAGGTTTATTTTTAGTAATGCTATGTGGAATGAGCATTTAATTCAGATATAAATTAGGACAAAGACAGAGAAAACACAGATTGAGACACAACAGAAAGGAAGATGATGCTCCAGAATTGTTAAAACTTGATGTAAGATTAGATGAAGAACACATGGCAGAAGTATTAGGAGGTACTGATTATGTAAATATGGAAAAGTTTAGAATTCTAATGAAAAATAGAGGACTTATTCCAGGAGAAATTTAATTTTTGTTCAGCACTGCAGATCGAACGAAATCAAACAAAATAAAATAAGTAGAATGGACGTCATTTTACAGAGTTTTCATTGAACCATTCGAAAAATGCGACGAAGACAAGAACTACTTACTAAACAAGGAAGAAACAGCTAAATGTTTAGATGAAGATGAATATTTAAAAGAATTGAGGATTAAGGATGTGAATGTAGATAAACTAATGGAATTATTGTATAAGGATGAGGACCATTTGATAAATTTCGCAGATTATATGTATTTAAGAAGAGTAAACGTAGCTTGGGGAGATTGTGCAGGAGGAACCATTATGAGTAGAATTTAAGTGCCTTGTGGATTCAAGGTAGTAGTACCAGGACTTATAGCTACTGAGTAAGATGTTAAGCAAGTATTTGATATTGTCATGGCCTTCTCCACTGGAAAAGCAGCCAACATGGAGCCTTATTTATAATTGGTAGATTTCATCCAGACCTCATACATCTACTATTTCTTCTATGCTTTTCAGATACCTTATTAGACTGGACTTGTCAAAAAATCAGATATGAAAAGAGCCGTTGATTATTAAATAGTCTAGATTGGTTTGAATGCCAAAATTATCGATAGTATTTATGGAGAACTCACTGAACTTAATTTCAAAACTTTCTCAGTATCTCTTATTATCTTCCAACAATTCAGAAAGTATGCTAAGGCTAATAAATATGGAATGAGTGAAGAGGAATTCATTGAATGTCTAAAACAACATACTTTTAATAGTAATTTTCTTAAGAGTGTTGAGAATGTTTACATTCCTGAAATGAAAGAAGTCGAAGAAGCTTCATTCAAACCAGAAGTAGAATGGAAAGAAAGAGACTTTTTGGTGACTTTCTTATAAACTGGATATAAACAAAAGAAGCATGCTAATAAGAAGCATCATCACTAATTGAAGAGCAGACAGATCGACATGGACACTGATGCTTACATTGAGAAGAATGTCAACTAGTTAAGGTTTAAGACAAAAAAGGATGATCCTTCTTATGATGAGGATAAACAAAAGATAGTATATAGATAATTTGAGTTCAAAAACAAGTAGACTCTTGATTTCCCTCATTTCCTTAGATACTTTAAGTTTACCTGGCTTTTTATTAACTATGACACCAATGGTAATGGCTTTTTGAATTATTAGGAAATCAGAAATGGTATTGAGCAATATGAAGCTCCTATTCCTCTCTCTTTACAGGAAACTTAATGGCTATAATGGTCTATGGATTTCGTTGCCAATCCAGTATTAGATGAATTCGATTTAAAATAATGGTACAGTTAGGCTCAATTCCATGATGTGTTTGATTTCTATAAATAAAGTGCTTTTACTAGTTTCATCACCGAACCTAAGTTGAAGATGGCTCTTTATCAATTAGGTTATAAAACTACTCCTATGACTCTTGATTTAAGTAAAGCTAGCAAGGATCCTACTACTCAAAAGCCATTATACAATTACTGGACTGCCTTCAAAGCGTATAATTATTATTTAATTTAAATAGTTCTCTTAAGGAAGAAATCATTGCTCAAAAACATAACAATTTCAAAGTTGTTGAAGAAATGGTCAACGAAGTTGTCAAGTTCTGATCCTTAACTATATCTATTTATTCTCATCATCATCATTATATTTTATTGTATTATTCTCATATGTCATAATATGTGATAAATAAATTTGTTTATATAAAAATACTCATTACATTATGGAACAAAATTAGATAGAATAAAATTTAGTGGTAAGAGATCCAATTCAACATGAAATGCAATAATCAAAATTCATAAGTAGTTTCCAGATTATAGACTTGTTTTCATTCCTTCCAATTCCTAAAACTAACAAAGTATCTACAAAAAGAAGTATCATTGGTTCAATAATACTAATAATAATATTTGTTTCATATTTGATAACAACTCTGGTACAATTTATAAAGTCTAATGCTCCCAAAATCGCATCGTTAAATATCCCAATTGATGATAATTTATATAACGTTCCAGATTTTGCAATCAATTTTGTATATGGGGACGATTTGACAGTAGCTTTTGAAGATGAAAGATATTTCACTTTCTAATTCCAATAAGTGACAGTTTTCAAAGACACATCTCAATAGAGAAAATATGAAAATAAGAATTTAACGAATTGTGATAAAAATAAATTAAAAGAGTGGATGGGAAAGTTGAATTATAATAAGATTCTTTGTCCTTCTGAATAAACTAAAATGTAAGGAAATTTGTATTCAAGTGATATTCACAAATATGCAAGAATAGTGATGTATAGATGCAACTCCAATTTAAGAGGAGATTGTGTTAATGATACTGAGTTAAACAGAGTATTAGGCGGAGGGAGGATATTTCTGTTTGTGAGGAAAGATAAACAAGTGGATGTTCTAAAATAGTAAAAAGAAAATATTCTTAACTAATTTAATTTGTTAAACTTCTTTGTGATTAATGGCATATATTAAAGGAATGAAATCGTCATGAGGCTTAATAAAGACATTATTCATCCAGATTTACTAACAAGGTTTGAAGATTAGTTATATTCTTCATTAAATCTTGAAAAGAACTTCTATTATCAATCCAAAGTTCCTAATGCAACTAGTCTCTATTTAATTTGGTTTAGAATAGATTAAGACGTTAATTTTTAGGAGTTCTTCTTTAAATCCTCTATCGAATTAATTTCTTAGTGGGGAGCTTTGTGGGGTGTTTTATTTGCTCTTTTTGCTTTTTATCTTATGAGGTTTAATGAAAATAAGTTTTATAAAAATAATTAAGATTGGGAAGATTTTCATAAAGATTATTATATATTATAATAAAAAAATAAACAAATGTTATAGGAAATCGAAATATATAAGAGTAAAATTACATTTTATAGATAATAGTCTAAAAATCATAATGGAGATGAAGATGATTTTGATGATTTTAAATATTCAAATAAATCTCTAATTTCCGACTCTTAAATTGAAATAAAAAAGTGAAAAAATTAAAATGATTCTATTAATTTAAAATAAAATCAATTTTATAAATAACATATTAAGTTTTAAAGAATAATAAATTTAAAATGCTATAAATAATTTTGAAAAAAAGAATAATACATTTGAAAAAAATAATAAGAATTATGTAAAAATTAAAAATCATATATATATTATAATTAAAATAATTCATTGTTTTAAGTAAGTAAGTTCGTCATCAAACTCATCATCAAAATCATCCAAATTTCTCTAGACTTTGATAAAATAAGAAAAATACGTTCAATTTAATCCATTATTTGATTAAAATGTAAATCAAAATCTCTTACTTTTACATTGGATACATTCATAACATATTTCCATCCATTAACTTTAATATTTTAATTGAAGTACCGAATTCAAAATCTAATTTACAGCCGTCATTTGTTGAGTCATCATAAATCCATTGATATTCGAAATCTAGTTAATTTATTTATTTTATTGTTTATTACTTGGCTGCAAATAATCAGGTTTAGTTTGAAATGCCTATCTATAAATGTTCCTTAAATGATTATATTTATATATTTTACTCGCATATTATCAGTCCTTTACTATCATAAGGATGAGCTATTATTTTTAACTTAACTACATATCTTAATTAAGGCTTAATTAAAGATCCTGTCAAAGCGAAAAACTTTTATTTTTTAGGCATTATTTATTTATAATTTTATATTAATATTTTTATATTTATTATTATTATTAATACAATAATATCTTTTATTATATTTATTATTAATTATATTATAATTGAAAATTCTATTTTTCTTATTAATAAATGAGTTCAAATAATTTTGCTAAGCTAGATACCTGTTTATTCAGCTTTTTCATTAATTTCATCTAAAAATTTTGAAATATTATCCAATTATTAAAAGGTATTTATATAACTTTTCTAAATTATTTATTATTAATATTCTTAGCTATTATGCTAATGATAAATATTAGTTTTATTATTATTAACAATATTTCTATGATATTAATATTTATTATTTTGATTGCCATTATCTTCTTAATATCCACTTGAAAAAGATAACTCTTGTAAATCAACTATTAAATTTTGATGTTATTATTAAATTTAATTTTAATTAGACTAATTTTAATTATTTTATTTAAAATGATTCTAAATTTAAACCCTATTTTCTTTGTCTTTTTTACATGATTAAACTTATAATGGAGGCTTATTGTCTTTGTTAATAAATTACTTTTTATTTTTTAAAGGGTTAGAAATTTATTCTGGTTAAAATTAAAGGTTTTGTTCTACTTATTAATTTTAGTCTTATTATTATTCGTAACTTTTTTACTTACTAAAATTAATATCTGAGTTTAATAATAGTGATTAATCATGTAATTTTTAATATTTGTATTGTTTATTAACACTTTAAAAATACGAATTATTGATATTTTATTTGGACTTATCAAATATTTAACTCAAATTATAAGAATTTTAATTTGAATCTATTATATTTTTTTTGGATGATAAAGGTTTTCTTTTTTTAGTTTTTCTATAAATATCATTTGACAAATTTATATTCATTTAACTGATTTTTAAGAAATATAAAATAAATATTAATAAATCAATTATAATAATATCTTATTTAATAATGAATTACTTGTAATCCAAATGTACTGATAGATCTGTCCTTTATGACTGAAATATAATCATTTTTGGAAAATTAATCTAATTATTAGCTTCAATGTACACTATAAATAGGTGCATTTGAAAACTTATAATTGAATATTTAATTTTCTACTTATATATTTATTATTTTAAAACTTTATTCTAACATATTAAATTTTATTATTTAAAATGACTGATTTCCTTTACATTAATAATTTATAAATAAATATGAATAATATTTATATTAAATATTATGTCATAAATCATCTTAAAATTCATTATGAAATTATTGTTATTATTATTATAACTATCTTTTTCTGGCTATATAACATCTTATGTAATTTATGATAAAAAAACACATTCCCATTAAAGCAAATATTAAAAATAAGTAAGAATTTCTTTTAGCAATTTATTTTTAGTCTTCATTATTCATTTGCTTTTTATTATAATATAAACTATTACCAATATTTATAAAAATCGATTTAATATTAATTATAATTTAATGAAGCTCTGTATATATTTAATTATCATATTCATTTGTTATGTATCGTAAACAAATTCAAAAGCATATTTGAAAAAAATAACAGATTCAAAAAAATTTTACTGTAATCAAAACTATACAGAAGAAGAATAAAAAAAACATGAAAAATTTGTAAGTATTGGAGAAATAGGTGGTAAATATAAAATATCAAAAGTGTAATGGTATAATGAAGAAGAAAAATATGTTAGATTATATTCTGATTTTGAAGGAGAATAATATATAATTAAATTATTTTTAAGAAAAAACTTAGAAGATTTTTTTAAAAGCAAGGATGGATTTAAAATAGCGAAAGAAGAATGTGAGCAACTAAAAAAATTACAGGAACTGGTAAATTAAATATAAATAAAGACATAAGATTGAATATTCAAACAACAAAAATATAAAGATAGAGAAGTGCTTAGAGGACTCAAATATAGAAGAATCTAGTTCGTAAAAATTAAAATTCATTGAAATTTTAGAAACATATTAGTATTTAGTGTTATGAAAGAAGCAGAAGGAAAGAGACTTTCGGAATTATGTATGGTAGAAGATTGCAGAGGAGAGAAATTAAAGAAGATAATTTTATACTTTTTGTAACTATTACAAGTCTTGAACACTGAATTTTATTTTTAGGCAAAGAACATCAACATTGATAGCATTTATTATTATGAAGGAATGTAATAGAACTATTTGACAATAGCCGATTTGCAATACAATTAGTTTCCTGATTATCAAAAGACAAATAGACTCTTCTAAAAGGATTTACATGATTTTGCAATCGTCTTATTATAAATTCTCACTTCTACTTGCAATATTAATAATAAAAATATTTAGCACATTCCTTATCTTAATTATAAACAGTAGCAATCATTACCTTTTTCTTTTAATAAGAAAGATTTACATTCTCCTATCGATATTTTCATCAAAATTCATTCAAATTAGTAGTATTATAATGATGATGTAGATGTTGGAGTTCTAATAGGAATTTATGAAATGAAAGACTATATGGAGACATAAGACGAAAAGAATATCTATTTGGATAATAGCATTTATCATTTCATTTATAAAATGTTGTAAGGTCCTAATCAGTTTATTAATATTTAAGATGCAATTGATCATCCTTTCTTGCAAAAAAAAAAGTGATTTTTTATATATTTAATATTTCAGATTTTACCATAATTATTATTGTTATTATTGTTGTTTTTACCTTCTTATTCAAGACTTAATATAATTTTGCCATCCTTTATCAATTGCTCTTCACTTTCACTTTTTTGTATTTATTCATAACTATTAAAGTAATCATATATATTGTAAATGAAAACAGCAATGAAATTAATCGAAAGACTAACAATCATAGTAATAGTGGGATTAATATCTTCAAATAGGAAAATATCTAAAATAGCAGCAAAGAAATCTCTAATATTATAAGAACTTAAAACCTGAAAAGCATTAGAATACTTAGTAGATAGAAATAAGGAAATATAAAAGATAAAAGAAAGGAGAGAAATAGAAATAAGAGCTAGAAAAAAGACAAGGTATTAATGTTAAGAATATTGATGATTGATAAAGTTAGCATAGGATCCATCAATAAAGATCAAGAGAAGAAGTGGGATAATAGCTAGAAAAGTCTTTTAAAAGAGAAGAAATAAGGAGTCAATTTTGAGATTCTATTTCTAAGTAACATCTAATAACTCAGTGTACATAACTGATCCTGCATTGACAACCGACAATAATAAAACTCCAAGCCACGCATCACTCTTCAGTTCTTCATGAATAGCAATGCAAAAAGTAATAAACATTACTAGTCCATATATTATTTAAGCTTTATCTATTTTCTCTTGCTCATTCTTTATCCATTTTAATAATAATAGGAATAGAATTCGTACTCTTCTCCCTGCCAAAAATACTGTAACACTAACATATTAAAGACACTTTATTGACAGAACTCCTGTAATTAAGTAGCATAAAACCATCAATATTATATTCTTTTTCACTCTCATTACTTTTCTCAATATCGTCTATAATGCTTAAGGTTTCTTTTGCATTAAGTCTCTGATTAGCAGAATCAAAAAACTTAGCAATAATACTACTATCACTTGAAAAAATACTATTATTGTGCTAAAGTTAGCTTGAAAATAGTTCTGAAGGCTCTTTATTAAAATGTTATTCCCAAGCGCTGTTAATGTTAAAACACTTAGAATCATAAAATTAAATAAGTTCAGTCCCATTTTATATTTTCGATAATATTATCAATATCAATTTATATTTACAATCTTATTTTTATAATTTTTATTACAAAAACGTAAATATCAATTATCAGTTAAATTTTTCATAATATAATAATGAAGAGTAACCAGAATAACAAAAAATTGATATTAAAAATAAATAGTAATTCTATAGACAATGAAGATGTTGATTGTCTTTATATCTAAATAATAAATAAGAAAGAAAGCAGCAAGATAATGGATATATTTTTAATAAACAATTAAAATGAAATAGAAATATAGTAAGACTAATTATTGGATCTATAAATTATTGATAGAGATTAAAACATTTATTGGTAAACTAATTTAGATATTAATTAAATGATAAAAATATTTAGAAAAAAAGAAGATGTTTATATTTCTTAGTTTAATATTAATATATAAATTTCATTAGAAATAAAAATTATTTAGTTTTTAAATAATTACACTCATAGTAGTATTAATAATAACAGTATCACCAATAATAATCACGAATTAAATAAAGTTAATTAATTATATTTGTATGATAAAAATAATTAAAATGATTAAATCTATTCCTAAAATTAAAATGAAAATATAATTAAAGGATAAAATAATAATAGTTATAATTCTTAAACTAATTAAAGTTTAGATTAAAATGCAATACAATAGGATTATGAAAAAATAAAAAAAAATGTAGAAAGTAATTAATAAAAAAAATAGATAATTTCAGAAAATTCATCTGATTCTTAAAAATATGATTAAGATTAATTGAATGATTTAACTGAAATAAATATAGTTAAAATAAAAAATGAAGATTTTGGTGAAATAATGTAACTATTACCAGATAAAAAAGTAAATTATCAAAATCATGAAAGTAAGAAGTCAACTAATCATTAAAGTATATCTAATAGTCAATTTGATTCTTTGATTAATGAATAAAAATTTTACCAATTTTAACAGTAATTCAAACAATTTTAAGAATAATATAAGTAATAATAACAAAAATCGAATAATTAAAGTGAATCGTATGAATAAATGCAATCGGAAAAAATTTAGAACATAAATTTAACCAAAGACATTTACTTAAAAAAAATAGATAAAGAAATATAATAATTAAATAACTATAGTTCTAAATATAGTAGTAAATAAAATAACAAAAAAAATATTGATTACAAAGAGTTATATTTAGAAAGTGAAAAAGAAAAATTGAGTTTATAAAAGCAATTATAATAAATAGAATTTGATTTACTCTAAATATAAAAATATTGTTCTAATTAAAATAATAATACAAATAGTGATGTTTTTAATAACAACAGTAATAGTTTATCAAGCAGTTTGGATAAATTAAGTAATTTTGATAGCATTAAAAATGATATTATTAAGTAAACATTTTAAATGGTCATTTAAACTTAAAACTAACATTAATAATAATAAATATAATAATAACTATAATTATAATAATAGTAATAGTAATAAAAATTTTAACAAAAATAACAATAATAATAATAACAATAATAACAAATTTTGCTATTACACTAACAACAATAATAATTATAAAAATAATCAGAATTAGAATAATAATTTTGTTAAAATAATATTTTTCAAAAACAATAATCTTAAATATAAAATTAATTACAATTTTAAGATATTAATTAAAATTTGATTTAATCAGATCAGTAAAACA
>Ga0315908_10002126_pt1 | contig 14621 bp, 13 predicted proteins | sample LakEriMetagenome_12_FD_203520 | JGI IMG/M metagenome (GOLD analysis project Ga0315908, IMG submission 203520) | Freshwater fungal communities from buoy surface, Lake Erie, Ohio, United States - Buoy 4 MA124 | ecosystem: Environmental > Aquatic > Freshwater > Lake > Lake biofilm | place: USA... | reverse complement strand
CCTTGGCACCAAGAAGGCGCGCAAGGCAGCCGCTGCGGCGCAGGTCACGGACCTGTCCTACAGCCATGACTTTCTGGCCAGCTTGCCTGCCCCGACCGGGGACGCGCAGTGGCAGTGCCTGACCAAGGCACTCTATTTCGAATCGCGCGGCGAAAGCCTTAAGGGCCAGTTTGCCGTGGCCGAGGTGATCCTGAACCGGGTCGACAGCGCGCACTATCCCAACACGGTTTGCAGCGTGGTGGAACAAGGTGGCCGGGGCGGTTGCCAGTTCTCCTATCATTGCGACGGCGCGCGCGACGTGATGCGTGACGGCGAGGCCGTGAACACAGCGGGCCGAATTGCCCGGCTGATGCTGGACGGTGCGCCGCGCGATTTGACCTTTGGGGCGACACATTTTCACACCCGCGCCGTCAATCCCAGATGGTCCCACATCTATGAACGGACCGCCGCGATCGGGGCGCATGTGTTCTACAAGCCGTGATCTTGGGCAGGGTTTCGACGTGGCATGCGCCTGATCTCGGGCCGCATGCGTCGTTCGGGTTGATTCTCATGCCGCCTTCGGGATAGGCGAAGGCAGGACGAGGCCTTAGCCTGCGCCTGACCTATTCGGCCGGCCCATCGGAGGGCAAGATGACCAGCGACATAAGGCTTGCCTTTGCCCATCCTGAAGAGCGTTCCGTCGCCTCGGCCAGTGCCGATCCGCGCGACCGGATCAGCTTGCGCGATCATGTGGTCGAGGTGGAGATCGGCGCGTTTCAAAAGGAACGCGGCCACACGCAGCGTGTGATGTTCAATGTGGTGATCGAGGTGCGCCCCGCCCCTGCCCCGTTGGATGACGATGTGGACAAGATCCTGTCCTATGACCGGATCACCGAAGCGATTGCCACCGAACTGGCCGCCGAGCGGCTGAACCTTTTGGAGACGCTGGCCGAACGGGTGGCCGAACGGATTCTGGCCGAGCCGCAGGCGATGCGGGCCTTTGTGCGGATCGAAAAGCTGGACATCGGCCCCTATAAGCTGGGCGTCGAGATTGTCCGCAGCCGCGCCGAGGCCGCGCTGAAGGTGGTGGGGCAAGACGGGCAAGAGGCCGCGCTGCATCCTTTGGTGGTTTATCTCGACAATGCGGCGATCCATGCCGACGATCTGTCATCCCGGCTAGATGCCTTGCAGGCCCGAGGTCTGCCGGTGATCCTGACTGTAGGCCTGCCCGACATGGCCCGCCCCCAGACCGGCCACAAACCCACCCAGCGCCGGGTGGACATGCTGGCAATTGAACAAAACGCCTGGGTCCTGGCCGCGCGCGATCCGCGCTGCGTGGTCATGGCGACGCGGACCGAGATCGACTGGGCGGTTAAGCGTGGTCAGATGATGGTCTGGGCTCCGTCAAAGCTGGTCTTGGATGCGGTCGATGGCCCCCACTCGCGCGAGCCAGTGGCGCTGGCCCTGTGGCTGGCCGAAACCATGGCGGCCGAGCGCCTGATCGTTCACGGCTCTGTTACACTTCCGGCAGGAAGCCGCGTGCAGGTGGAAACAGCCTGAGCTTCCCCCTTGCCCGGTGCAGCGTTGGGGCTTAATCCGGCAGGCAGACCGCTTGCGGCACGCCCCGGGTGGCTTTGCGCCCCCCGGACCCCCCGCAGGATATTTTTCGCCATGTTGAAGGCCTGCTTGTGAGCTATTACCTGCGCCCGATCTCGATGAGTGATCCTGCCCGCCCGGCCGGAGCCTTGGCTTTGGCGGGCGGCTGGTGCTGGTTTGATCGGGTGGAGGTCTTGTCCCGTGAGGAGGCGCCACGGATTGTCGGCCTTGGTGATCTGACAGCGGCGGAGCGCGGGCGACTGTCGGCCCCTCGCCATGACTTTGGTGAGTTGTCGATGGACACGCCACGTGTCATGGGCATTTTGAACATTACGCCAGACAGCTTTTCCGACGGTGGGCTGTTTCTGCGCCCTGAGGCGGCCTTGATGCAGGCACGGCGCATGGCAGATGGGGCCGATATTCTCGATATTGGCGGCGAAAGCACGCGCCCCGGCGCGGCGGAAGTGTCGGTATCGGATGAAACCCAGCGCACCGCACCGGTGATTGCCGCGCTGCGCGAAGGTGGGCTCGCGTTGCCGATTTCGATCGACACGCGCAAGGCTGCCGTCGCAGAAGCGGCCTTTGCGACTGGGGCGACGATCTTGAACGATGTGACGGCCTTGCGCTTTGATCCGGCCATGGCTGGGGTGGCGGCAAGCGCGGGCGTGCCGGTGGTCTTGATGCATTCGATCGAGACGCCGATCACCATGCAGGACGATCCGCGCTATGAGGATGTGCTACTGGATGTCTATGACGCGCTGGCCGCGCGCTTGGCCGTCGCCGAGGCGGCGGGTATTGCACGAGACAGGCTGGCGATTGATCCCGGCATCGGCTTTGGCAAGACGCTGGAGCATAATTTGGCGCTTTTGGCGCGGTTGAGTGTGTTTCACGATCTGGGCGTACCTGTTCTGCTCGGGGCCAGCCGCAAGCGGTTTATCGGCACCATTGGCGCCGAGGCTGAGGCCGCGCGGCGGATGCCGGGGTCATTGGCCGTCGCTTTGGCAGGTGTGGCGCAAGGCATGCAGATGATCCGGGTGCATGACGTGGCCGAGACGCGGCAGGCTCTGCGCCTGTGGCAGGCCGCAACAAGGGGATATTGACGATGACGCGTAAGCTTTTCGGCACCGATGGGGTGCGGGGCCGGGCCAATACCTATCCGATGACCGCCGAGATGGCCTTGAAGCTGGGCCAAGCCGCCGGGCGGTATTTCCGTCGCGATGGCAGCAACGCGCATCGCGTGGTGATCGGCAAGGACACCCGGCTTTCCGGCTATATGCTGGAAAACGCGCTGACGGCCGGGCTGACGTCAACGGGCATGAACGTGCTGTTGTTGGGTCCGGTGCCAACGCCTGCGGTGGGGTTTTTGACCCGCAGCATGCGCGCCGATCTTGGGGTGATGATTTCGGCCAGCCACAACCCGCATCATGACAACGGGATCAAGTTCTTTGGACCCGACGGGTTTAAGCTGTCGGATGAGGCAGAGATTGAGATTGAGGCGATGGTGGCAGGCGAGATCACGCCCGCCCAGCCGCAAAACATTGGCCGCGCCAAGCGGATTGATGACGCTTTGGGGCGCTATGTCGAATATGCCAAAACCACTTTTCCGGCCGGACTGCGGCTCGACGGGCTGAAGGTGGTGGTCGATTGCGCCAATGGCGCCGCCTATAAGGCCGCGCCGGATGTGTTGTGGGAGTTGGGGGCCGAGGTCATTAAGGTGGGCGTCAGCCCGAACGGCACCAACATTAACGAAAAATGCGGGTCAACCTATACTCAGACCGCCGCCGAGGCTGTGGTGGCGCATGGCGCGCATGTGGGCATTTCGCTCGATGGCGATGCTGACCGGGTGATGATCTTGGATGAGCATGGCCATGTGGCGGATGGCGATCAGATCATGGCGCTGTTTGCCGCCCGTTGGGCCGACGATGGCCGCCTAAGCGGTGGCACGCTGGTGGCCACCGTCATGTCGAACCTTGGGTTGGAGCGGTTTCTGACCGGGCGGGGCTTGCACCTTGAACGCACGGCGGTCGGCGACCGTTATGTGGTTGAGGCCATGCGGCGCGGCGGGTGGAATCTGGGCGGTGAGCAATCGGGCCATATCGTGATGACCGATTACGCCACCACAGGTGACGGGCTTTTGGCAGGGTTGCAGTTTCTGGCCGAAATGGCGCGCACCGGCCAACCGGCCAGCACGCTGATCCGGCAATTCACCAGCGTGCCGCAGCTTTTGAAGAACGTCCGCTTTGAGGCGGGCAAAGCTCCCTTGGACAGCGCCGCCGTTCAGGCCACGATCCGCGCCAATGAAGCGCGCATTGCCGGCAAAGGCCGCATCCTGATCCGCAAATCCGGCACTGAGCCTTTGATCCGGGTGATGGCGGAATGCGAGGATGCGGTGATGCTGTCAGAGGTGGTGGACGAGATCGTGGGCGCGGTGGAGGCGGCGGTCTGACCCAGCCTAGTTTACAAAGGTGATCCTGCCCGGCCGGTCAAGCGTATAAGACCGGAAGCACAGGGGGCGGATCATGCGGGCTTTGGTCATCGGCGCAAGCGGAGGCATCGGCGCGGCCCTGGTGGCTGGACTGACCCGGCAGGGGGCCGAGGTTCTGGGCCTGTCCCGCAGTATTGATGGGCTGGACATCACCGATGAGGCCAGCATTGCCACGCATCTGGACCAGCTGTCAGGCCCTTTCGACACGGTGATCGTCGCCACGGGCGCGCTTGCCTTGGGCGACAGGGCTCCGGAAAAATCCCTGCGCAGCCTCACCGGGGCCGCGCTTTTGGGTCAGTTCGCGGTGAATGCGATGGGGCCCGCCTTGGTCTTGAAACATGCCGCGCGGTTGTTGCCACGGGATCGACCGGCGCGGTTTGCGGCGCTGTCGGCGCGGGTGGGGTCAATTGGCGACAATGCGTTGGGCGGGTGGTATTCCTACCGCGCGGCGAAAGCGGCCTTGAACCAGTTGATCCACACCGGCGCGATTGAACTGGCGCGCAGCCATCCGCAGGCGGTGGTCGTCAGCCTGCATCCCGGGCATGTCTCCACGGGCCTGTCGGCCGCGTTTGGCGGCACGCTCCCCTCGGTCAGCCCGGATGAGGCGGCCAATCATATCTTGGGGGTTCTCGATCAACTGACCCCCGCTGAAACAGGTGGGTTCTTTGATTGGGCGGGCAAACCCATTGTCTGGTGACCCTACGTTGCGCTTGCGTTGGCGCGTCTGCGGGGTAGCCTGCAGGCATGGATGATCTCAACACAGTTTCACCCCGGATAAGCGCGCTTTTGGCCGGGTCCGCCGCGCGGCGGGTGGGCTTTGACCTTGCCGCGCGCAAGGCGGCGCTGGCGCGGCTAAGCGCAACGATTCTGGCCCATCGCGATGCGATTGCCGCCGCGGTGGCGGAAGATCTGGCCAAGCCCGCCACCGAGGCCGATCTGGTCGAGGTTTTGCCAGTGCTGTCGGAAATCGCCCATGCGCGGCGGCATCTGCGGGCGTGGATGCGCCCCCGCCGGGTGATGCCCACCTTGATGACGCTGGGCACATCGGCTGCACTTTACCCCCAGCCCAAGGGCGTGGCCTTGGTGATTGCGCCGTGGAACTTTCCCTTTTTGCTGGCGCTGTCGCCGGTGGTCTCGGCCATTGCGGCCGGGAACGCGGTGGCGGTCAAGCCGTCTGAACTGACCCCGGCCACCTCAGCCCTGATCGCGCGAATTTTGCCTCAGGCTTTGCCGGGGCTGGCCGAGGTGTTCGAGGGCGGGCCAGAAATCTCGCAGGCGCTTTTGGCGCAGCCCTTTGACCACATCTTTTTTACCGGCTCGCCCGGAGTGGGAAAGATCGTGATGGCCGCGGCGGCCAAGAACCTGACCCCGGTGACGCTGGAACTGGGGGGCAAAAGCCCGGTTGTGCTGGGCGAAGATGCGGATATTGCCCGCGCAGCCAAGTGGATTGCTTGGGGCAAGGTGGTGAATGCAGGCCAGATTTGCGTCGCACCGGACCATGTCTATGCACCTCAAGCGATGCTGTCCGCGCTTGGCACCGCGATCAAGGCCGAATGGCAGGCGATGGCCAAGGCGGGCACTACGGCCATTGTGAACGACCGCCACTATGCACGTCTGACCGCACTTTTGGCCGATGCCAGCGCCAAAGGCGCGCAGGTCGAGGTGCTTGGCCTCGACCGCCCCGAGGTACGGCAAATGTCGGCGCGGCTGTTGACCGGCACCACCGCCGAGATGGCGATTTCCAGCGAAGAGATCTTTGGCCCCCTGTTGCCGCTGATCCCCTACCGCGATCTGTCAGACCCGATTGCCGCGATCAACGCCGGGCCAAAGCCGCTGACGCTTTATGCCTTTGGCGGCGCGGATCTGGTGGCGCGGCTCAGGGCAGAGACCTCATCGGGCTCTTTGGGGGTGAACCTGACGATCATGCCCTTTATCCATGCCAATTTGCCCTTTGGCGGGATCGGCAATTCCGGGATGGGGGCGGCGCATGGGCGGATGGGGTTTGACAGTTTTAGCCATCTCAAGCCGGTGATGCAGAACCGCTTTACCCTCCTGCCGCTGATGTTCCCGCCCTATACCGGCCGGGTGAAGCGGCTGAAGGATTTGGTGCTGCGCTTGGTGCGATAGAAAAGGGCCGAGGGTTCCCCCACGGCCCGTTCCTTGTAGGGTGGGGTTTTACCCCACCAAACTTAGTTCCGCGACTTGTCGACCATCTTGCCCTTGGAGATCCACGGCATCATGTCGCGCAGTTTCTTGCCGACCAGTTCGATCTGGTGCTCGTCGTTGGAACGACGCGAGGCCTTGATCGTCGGCTGGCCAACGGCGTTTTCAAGCATGAAGTCACGCACGAATTTGCCAGTCTGGATGTCGGTCAGCACGGCTTTCATGCGGGCCTTGGTCTCGTCATAGGGCAGAATGCGCGGGCCGGAAACATACTGGCCATATTCGGCGGTGTTCGAGATCGAGTAATCCATGTTGGCAATGCCGCCTTCATAGATCAGGTCAACGATCAGCTTCACTTCGTGCAGGCATTCGAAATAGGCCATTTCCGGCTCATAGCCAGCCTCAACCAGCGTCTCAAAGCCCATGCGGATCAGTTCAACCAAGCCGCCGCAGAGAACGGCCTGCTCACCAAACAGGTCGGTTTCGCATTCCTGACGGAAGTTGGTCTCGATGATGCCCGAACGGCCGCCACCGATGGCCGAGCAATAGGACAGGCCGATTTCCATGGCCTTGCCGGTTGCGTCCTGATGGACAGCCACGAGGCAGGGCACGCCGCCGCCCTTGGTGTATTCGCCGCGCACAGTGTGACCGGGGCCCTTCGGGGCCATCATGATGACGTCAACGCCCTTTTTCGGTTCGATCAGGCCGAAATGCACGTTCAGGCCGTGGGCGAAGGCGATGGCCGAGCCTTCTTTCAGGTTGTCATGGACATAGCGCTTGTAGGTGTCGGCCTGCAGCTCATCCGGCATGGTGAACATGATGACATCGCACCAAGCGGCGGCTTCGGCGATGCCCATGACCTTCAGGCCCTCGCCTTCAGCTTTCTTGGCGGAAGGCGAACCTTCGCGCAGGGCGACGACAAGGTTCTTGGCGCCCGAATCGCGCAGGTTCAGCGCGTGGGCGTGGCCCTGCGAGCCATAGCCAAGGATGGCAACCTTCTTGTCCTTGATGAGGTTGATGTCGCAGTCACGGTCATAATAAACGCGCATGGCGTGTCTCCTGATGTTTGATGGCGCGACAATAGAGGGTTTTCGGTGGTGGCCCGTGCATAGTTTGACTATTTTCCAATGTTCTGCGATTTATCATTCGTCATTTATGCGAAAGATGAAAATTTCATGCAGATCGACGAGACCGACCGTCGCGTGTTGCGGCAGGCCTTGGCCGAACCTTTGGCACCGCGCGCGCTGTGGGCCGAGCGGGCGGGGGTGACACTGGCGACGCTGGGGCGGCGGTTGGAACGGTTGCGCGAGGGCGGGGTGATCCGGTCGTTGCGGGCCGAGATTGACTGGACGGGCCTTGGCTATTCGGTCGAGGTCAGCCTGCGGTTCACGCTCGACAAGACCGATCCACGGGCGTTTGACGAGTTCATCGAGGCGGCGCGGGAGGTGCCGGAGGTGGTGGCGATTGAAACCTTTTTGGGCCGGGTCGATGTGCGGCTGAACGTGATCGCGCGGGATATGGCGCATTACCAAGAGGTCTACCGCGCGCGGATTCTGGCCCTGCCCCATATTGCCGAGGTGGATGCCTTGATGCTGATTTCCACCATCAAGAACTCGGAAGGATTGCCGCTGTGAACCAAGGCGTGATCGATCTGGATGACATCGACCGGGCCATGTTGCGGGCCCTGTCGCTGGAGGGTGATCTGTCGGCTGGTGAGTTGGGGCGGCGCTTTGGACTAAGCCAGCCTGCGGCGTGGCGGCGGGTCAAGCGGATGCAAGAAGCAGGCATTCTTAAGGGCGTGCGGATGGAGGTGGACCGCGCCGCACTTGGGTTTGGGGTGACGGTGTTTTTGGGGGTGAAGCTGGCCACCAAGGGGCGGGTGAGCCTTGAAGATTTCGAGCGCGCGGTGACGGCGATCCCCGAGGTTCAGGTGGTGCAGCACGTGCTGGGGCTTTTTGATTACCGCCTGCGGGTGGTGGCGCGGGACATTGCCGATTTCGAACGGGTGCTGCGCCGCCGGATCATGACCTTGCCGGGTTTGGGACAGGTGGAGGCCAATGTCTTGCTGACCGAAGAGCGGCGACCGGGGCCGCTGGGGTGAGGTGCTGTCTTGGCGGGTGGGGCGCCTTGGGCCACGGGCGGAGCGGGGGCCAGCCCCCGCACCCCCGGAGTATTTTCGCCAAGATGAAAGGCGCGCGTTAAGGCCCGGGGGCCCTTAGCCTTCGATCTTGGTCAGGTCAGCCACGCCCGAGCAGATGGCCCGGATGCGATGAAGCAAGTTCAAGCGGTTGCGCCGGACGATTTGGTTGTCGGCATTGACCTGAACGGCGGTGAAGAAGGCATCAATCGGGGCGCGGAGTTGGGCCATGGCCTGCATCGCGGCGGGGAAATCCTCGGCCGTCATGGCGGGGGTGATGGCGGCTTCGGCGGCGTCGAGCGCGGTGAAGAGGGCGCGTTCTTCGTCGGTTTCGGCGAATTTGATGTCTGCGCCGAAGGAGTATTCGACGCCGTCCTTGGCCTCGGCTTGGCTGAGGATCGTGTTGGCGCGTTTGTAGCCTTGCAGGAGGTTCGGGCCGTCTTCGGTTTTGAGGAAGGCCGCAAGCGCCTCGGCGCGCTTTACGAGAAGCGTCAGGTCGTCATTGCCGGGCATGGCAAGGCAGGCGTCAATGACATCGTGGCGGATGCCTTGGTCCTTGAGGAAGACTTTGAGGCGGTCGTGGAAGAAGGAGAGGAGGTCATTGACGTCGGCATAGCCAGCATCTCGCGCGCCAATAAGGTCAGCCGCTTTACGGAAGGGACCAGCGACGAGTTTGACGTCAAGGTTATTCCCCAGCACCAACCGAATAACCCCCAGCGCGGCACGGCGCAGCGCAAAGGGGTCTTTCGACCCCGTGGGCTTTTCGTCAATCGCCCAGAAGCCGGTCAGCGTGTCGATCTTGTCGGCCAGCGCCACGGCGACGGAGACCGGGTCGGTCGGCACAGCATCCGAGGGGCCGAGCGGCGAGTAGTGCTCGCGGGCGGCCAGCGCCACAGCGTCGGGCAGACCTGCTGCGCGGGCGTAATACATGCCCATCAGCCCTTGAAGCTCGGGGAATTCCCCGACCATGGCAGAGCGCAGGTCAGCCTTCGCAAGGTTGGCGGCCTGTTCGGCAAGGTCGGCATCCGCGCCGACGAGCGGGGCGATTTCGCGGGCAAGGGCTGCGATCCGGGCGATCCGGTCGGCTTGGCTCCCCAGCTTGTTGTGGAAGGTCACCGATTTGAGGCCATCAAGCCACTCACCCATAGGTTTGGATTCGGGGCCCGCCTTCGCCACCCGCAGGTCATTGTCATAGAAGAACCGCGCATCCGACAGGCGGGCGGTGAGAACCTTTTGGTTGCCCTTCAGGATCGTCGCGCCATGGTCGCCAGGTTGGGTGTTGGCGACGGTCACGAAGGCCTCAATCCGGCCGGTTTTCGGGTTTTTCACCGAGAAGAACTTCTGGTGTTCCTTCATCGAGGTTTGCAGAACCTCGGGCGGCAGGTGCAGGAAGTCATCCGCGATGCGGCCCATCAGGGGCACTGGCCATTCGACAAGGCCCGCAACCTCGGCCAAAAGGCCTTTGTCTTCCACCAGTTCAAGACCGGCGGCGAAGGCGAGGTTTTGCGCGCCCTGCCAGATCGCGGCCTCACGCTCGGCTGAATCCAGCACCACATGGGCGCGTTTGAGTTTCACCGCGTAATCGTCAAAGCCGGTAACAGCAAAGCGGCCGGGCGAGAGGAAGCGGTGGCCTTCGGTGGTGTTCGCGGCGGTGATGCCGTCGACGGTGAGGGGAACGATGGTGCTGCCGCCTTCGTCCGACATAAGGCAAAGGATCGATTGCAGGGGGCGCACCCAGCGCAGGGTGCCTGCGCCCCAGCGCATGGATTTCGGCCAAGGGAAGCTGCGGATGGTGGTTTCCAGCACCTCGGCGATGATGTCGGCGGCGGGGCGGCCGGGCTTTTCGACGATGGCGTAAAGCGTTTCGCCCTTTTTGTCGGCCCGGCGTTCGAGTTGGTCGAGCGTCAGGCCGGTGGCGCGCAAAAAACCTTCGATCGCCGCCTGCGGGGCGGCGGCAGCGGGGCCCTTGCGCTCTTCGCGCACGGGCTGGGATTGGGGCGAGAGCCCGTCAATCGCCAAGGTCAGACGGCGGGGCGTCGAGAAGGCGCCGGCGGAGGCATAGGTGAGACCGGCCTCAACCAATCCGTTGGTGACCAGAGATTTCAGATCCTCCCGCGCGCGGGCTTGCATCCGGGCAGGGATTTCTTCGGAGAAGAGTTCGATCAGAAGGTCGGGCATGGCGAAGAGGGTCCTGGTTCAGGCGCGAAGGCCGAAGGTGATTTTGCGGCCTTTGCGGATGTCGCGGAAGACGCGGAAACCTGCAGCAGTCAGGATGGCAGCTACGGGCTCATGGGTTTCTTGACCCAGTCGTTCGGGGCCAGTGTCGATGGCGACAGCACGGGTGCGGGCGAGAACGGCGGTGGCACCGCGCAAGACTTCCGGCTCGGCGCCTTCGGCATCGCATTTCAGCAAGGCGATTTCACCCCAGCCACCCCGTTCGGCCAAAAGATCCAGCGGTACGGCATGGACTTGGATCGGCAGATAGCGCGGGTCGTTGGCGTCAGCGATGAGAGAGCTGTCAGCCTCGGAGGGGGCGGAGTAGAAGGTAAGGTCTTCTTCGCTGTGCCAAACAACGGTCTGGTGGCTAGTGACACCGGGCTGGTCTGCGATGTTGCGGGCAAGGCAGGCGAACACTTTGGGATCACCTTCGATGCTATCGACGCGCGCGCCCAAGTTTGCGCAGGCGATGGCGAATTCGCCGACATTGGCGCCGATGTCGACGATGTGGTCGCCTTGGTTGATCTGCACCAGATCAGGGATGCCGAAGTTCTGGCGCAGGCGGCCCAACCGGTTGGCCCAGCCGCGGCGATACATGCGCCAACGGATGGCGGAGGGAACCCATATCTCGCGACCCTCGGAGGTGACAACGAAGGCATCGCCCTGCGGCCGGATGGTCACAGGCTTATGGGCAAGCAACCCAAGCGCGGTGATCGCATTGTGCAAATGGAAGTGCAGCGCCTTCCCAAAGGGCAAACCAAGGCGTGGGGCGGCGGCCATCAGTTGCCCTCCAGCGCGCCGGGACGGAATTGGTGCCAGGCAAAGGCGCGGCCATCAGCGAAAACGGCGACCACGCGGTCAACATCGGGGGCGATGTTCGATTGCGACAGAAAGGCAAGCGCCTGCCCGTTTTCAAGGGCGGCGCCGATCTCAGTGGCGTCGAAACAGTCAAACCACGAAGGCGCGTTGAGTGGCGTGGCACCCTCATAGGCGCGGTAGGTTTCCGTCAGCATGCCGTGGCTAAGGGGCGTGCGGAAACAAGCGCGGAACCGCAGGGGGCTGCTGTCGGCGTCGATGCCGGTGATGCCCTCGGCCAGAATGGGTTCGGGGCTGTCGCTTTCGATGGGCGTCAGCAGGATTTCGGTTCCTGTCGGAAAGCTGACTTCGCGGTAATACGCGTATTCCTGCAGGTAATAGACTGCGACACCCGCAACGAAGGATGTAATCACGATAGCACCTGCTGCAATTCGTCCCCTCATGATCACGGCCAATACAAGTTGACGTAGGGGTGCGCCAGAGCCCCGGACTGGCGGCGCATGCGGTCGATTTCCGCGAACTCGGCATAGACCGATCGTTCGTGGGTCTCGCAGAACAGCGCATCGATCGCGAAGTCCTGTGGATGGGCGAAGACATCGCGCAGGATATCGAACTCGGCGCCTTCGATATCCATTTTCACCAGTGCGACCGGACGACCGATGTCGGCCAGAACATCCCGGAAGGCGCGCACGGTGACATCGAAACCTTCGGCTTTGAACTTCTTGGGGTTGTCAAACACGATCGTGGAACTGCCGGTCGCCGCGGCGGGCTTGCGGTCGAACTTGACCGAACGGCGCATCGTAAAGGTGCCGCCCTGGTGGGCAACGGCCTGATTGTGCAACACGACATTGGGCAGATGGCCAACGCGCTCTTGCGCAATGTCATAGGCATAGGGGTCGGGTTCATAGGCGTGCACCAAAGCGCCCGTCTTGGCCAGCTTTTCGGTGAACACCCCAAGATTGGCCCCAAGGTCAAGGCAGACATCATCCGGACCGATGCCCTTGAGCCGCGCGTCGAACTCGGCCAAGGCGCGCGGACCATATTGGCCCATCATCTCGCGGCGGGCCTTGCGCCCGATGAAGTTGTGCTGGTCCTTGGCCCAGTCAAGCAGTCGCTGATAGGCGGTTTGTGGGGGATAGTAAGGCATCACATCCCCCCTGAAAAGGAAGCATCCGTCCCGGCTTCGGTCTGGCGAAACGCGTCGGCGCATTTCTTGGCCAGTGCACGAACGCGGCCGATATAGGCTTGGCGTTCGGTGACTGAAATCACGCCGCGGGCATCAAGAAGGTTGAACAGATGGCTGGCCTTGATGGTCTGGTCATAGGCCGGGTGTGCCATGATGATGCGCTTGCCCGATTTCGGGTCCTCGGGCTCAAAGGCCAGAAGGCGCTCACATTCGGCCTCGGCGTCTTTGAAGTGCTGAAACAGCATCTCGGTCGTTGCGCCGTCAAAGTTGTGGCGCGAGTATTCCTCTTCGGTCTGGCGAAAGATGTCGCCATAGGTCAGCGGAATGGGGGATGCCGGATCGTTGAAGGGCATGTCCATGACGTGATCGATGCCCAGCACATACATCGCAAGGCGTTCCAGACCATAGGTCAGCTCACCCGAGACCGGCTTGCAATCATGGCCGCCGACCTGTTGGAAATAGGTGAACTGCGACACTTCCATGCCGTCGCACCACACTTCCCAGCCCAAGCCCCAAGCGCCCAAGGTCGGGCTTTCCCAGTCATCTTCGACAAAGCGGATGTCGTGCAGGCCCATGTCGATGCCAATGGCGCGCAGCGAGCCAAGGTAGAGGTCCTGCAGGTTCGCGGGCGACGGTTTGATGATGACCTGATACTGGTAGTAATGCTGCAAGCGGTTGGGGTTTTCGCCATATCGCCCATCGGTCGGGCGGCGTGAGGGCTGCACATAGGCCGCCGCCCAAGGTTTGGAGCCCAAGGAGCGCAGCGTGGTGGCCGGGTGAAAGGTACCTGCCCCCACCTCCATGTCATAGGGTTGCAGCACCGCACAGCCCTGCGCCGCCCAGTAGGTTTGCAACCGCAGGATGATTTCCTGAAAGGATCGCGGGGCTTTGATCGGGTCAGACATGGCCAGCCTCTTGAAATGCTGCCCTTCCATAGGCAAGAGGCGTCAAAGGGTCAATGGAGCGCTGAGATTCCGCTGTCTTGACCCTTGTATTCGGCAAGCGGCCTGCCATGGTCGGGCAAAAGAGATTTGACGCAAAAAATGTGGCCCAGAAAACCGGGCGTGATGGGGGAAACATGTGTTTTTGGCGGTATGCATTGGTGTTGGCCTTCAGCCTTGCCGTGGCCCCGATGGGACAGGCACAGGAGGCGACCGAAGAGCAGGCGTGGATCCAAATTGAATCCTACCCCTCAGAAGCAACAGCAAGGGCGCGCGCCGAGGCTTACGCCGCCGAGTTTCCCGATGTGACGGTGTTCAAGGGGCGGTCGTGGCATGCCATCGTTCTTGGCCCCTATAGCCCCGAGGCAGCAGCCGGCAGGCTTGCCGAGTTGCGCCGGTCGGGTCAGGTGCCGGGCGATGCCTTTGTGACGGATGGCGGGGGCTTTACCGGGGTTCTAGAGGATCTGGCCGTGGCAGAGGCTGTGGAGCGCGAACCGATTGCGACAGAGGCGCCGGTTGCTGAGACGGTGGCGCCCGCAGCGGTGGAGGCCGAAACGATGGCACCCGAATCCATCGAGCCTGCGCCGTTGGTCATCGAGCCGGATGAGACATTGCGCGAAGCGCGCGCCTCGGAAGCAGAGCTGAGCCGGGACGAGCGCATGACGCTGCAAGAGGCGCTGAAGTGGTATGGCTTTTACGCCAGCGGCATTGACGGCGCGTTTGGTCAGGGCACCCGCGCCTCGATGTCGGCCTGGCAAGAGGCGAACGGCTTTGAGCCAACCGGCGTTCTGACCACACGCCAGCGGGCGACGCTGGTGACCAATCATGCCGCCGATCTGGCCGAGTTCGGCTTTGAAAGTGTGACCGAAGCCGAGGCTGGGATCGAGATCACCCTACCGCTGTCGCTGGTGGCATTTGACCATTACGAACCTCCGTTCGTGCATTTTGCCGAAAAAGACGGATCTGGCCTACGGGTTTTGTTGATTTCCGAACCTGGCGGGCCTGAGGCGCTGGCTGGGCTTTATGACATCTTGCAGACGCTGGAGGCGGTGCCAGAGACGGGCGAGCGGTCCTTGGGTGACACGTCGTTCACCATTCAGG
>Ga0315908_10002123_pt1 | contig 14625 bp, 9 predicted proteins | sample LakEriMetagenome_12_FD_203520 | JGI IMG/M metagenome (GOLD analysis project Ga0315908, IMG submission 203520) | Freshwater fungal communities from buoy surface, Lake Erie, Ohio, United States - Buoy 4 MA124 | ecosystem: Environmental > Aquatic > Freshwater > Lake > Lake biofilm | place: USA... | reverse complement strand
AGTAACAATATTCCAAAACAATATATTATTTATCTTAAGCAATTATAAAATCAATTAATTTTACTATGTTTTTATGATTCAATTATCCTTAAATTCTTACTTCATTTTGTATTAGTTTTTAATCATTATAATTCATATTTCAAGTGTTTATGACTTTAATTGCAACTTATTATTTAGTTTATTTGGTTAATCCTAAATAAACATCACCATAACTTCCTTTTCCCAATTTTTAATTATAGTTTATATAATATTTCTAAGTGATAGTATTTTCCATTATAAAATAAATTATAATAGAATAAGAATAGAAAAGTTTATAATAAATGGTATAATAAATGTATGATAATATGATAATAATATTATAATAATAAAATATAAAATGTCTTTAAACTAGGATTATGACTATTTATTTAAGATTCTATTGGTAGGAAACAGTGCAGTGGGTAAATCCTGTCTATTGGTACGATTTGCTGATAATATATTCAACGAATCATTCCTGCCAACAATAGGAGTGGACTTCAAAATCCGAACGTTTGAATTAAACGGGAAGAAGGTGAAGTTACAGATCTGGGACACAGCAGGACAAGAGAGATTCAAAACAATAACAGCAAGTTATTACAAAGGGGCTCATGGAATTATTCTAGTGTATGATATTACTGATAGGTAGAGTTTCTAAGATATACATACTTGGATGGGGGAAGTTGATAAGTTTGGACAAGAAAATGTTGTAAGGCTTTTAGTTGGAAATAAGTGTGATTTGGAAAGTGAAAGATAGGTATCTTTTGAGGAGGGCAAGGAATTAGCTTAGAGTCTTGGAATCAAGTTTTTGGAAACAAGTGCTAAGTAGAGCAATAATGTTGAAAATGCCTTTTAAACCATGAGTCAAGAGATAAAGGCCAATATTTAATCAAATGATAATGAAGATTAATCTTAGAAGAGGAAAAATATGAATCTCAACGGAAATAAGGTTAATAATTCTTAAGGAGGATGTTGTTGATCTATTCTATATTATTATCATTTAATCAATCTTATTATCTATTTTATATCATTATTATTTTCAATCTATATTATTATCTTGTTGGTTATTTGTATAATTAAAATTATTTTCTAATAATATTGCATTCTAATAATTTAATTTTTTATTAATATTATTAATATATTTATATTAATTGTTTAATATGTTTATAACTTTATTTAATCTATTATATTTATTTTTTATTAATATCTTTATAATATTATCTAATCTAATTATAATTTAATTTATTATTTATTTATTTATTTGTTAATAAAATTAAATAATCAAGTAATAATATAAATATAATGATGAAATAATTTAGTCTATTCAATTTTTATAATTATTATTATTCATAATTGTTTTCCTTTCTTAATACTTTACCAATAATTTTCTTTAGCATCATTTTTTTTGTCAGTTGTTTTTGTTTTTTTTTTAGAATCAATTTTACTATTTTCAGTTAATAATTCGTCTTAATAATCTAATTCTAAGTCATTAAATTAATCATCTATAGTTTTTTTCTATTTTTTTAAATCTCTATCACTTTTATTCTAAGAATTATATGAATTAGCGCTACCTCTAGAAATTAAATCATCATCTTCATATTTTTAATAATTTTATTTGTTATTTGATACACTACTAGTTTTTTTATTCTTTGATTTTTATGATTTATAAATAGTATTATTATTTTTATCCATTTCTTTTTTCTTATCATTCTTTGAATTTTTTGAATTATTTGAAGTTCTATCATCGCTTATATCTTCCTCTACTTTTATTTTAATCTATTTTGATATTGTTTATTTTTCAGCCACTTTAGATGTTTATTTATCAACTTATTTATTTATTTATTTATCAATCACTTTAGTTTTATTTGATTTCTAATCAACTTTCTTTACCTCTAAATTATCCTAATTATCAGGTTATTTTTGAAGAATTTATTTTTATTCGCTATATATTTTAATAATAGCTTCACATAAAATATCAATATTACTTTTCTCTTTCTCCTTTATTTATTTCCCTTCATTTTCTATTTCCTAAACTTTTTTTTTCATTTTTTCCTTGACTTAAAATATAGATAAGAATTCAATAAAATTTTGATTATAATCTTAATATTAATCATTGATTTTAATAACTGCAACATTTTAATGTACAGATCCTCCAAATATAAAAAAATCTCCATTTTTCTAAATAACTACATCAAAAAAACTCCTGGGATGTAAATTTCCCAAGACATCTAGATTTTTAAGATAAACAACATACTTATCATTTCCAATAATATTTTTATGAATATCAATAATAAAAATCCTATGATTTCCATAATGTTGGAGTGTTGGATTTTACAACTAGTTGACATCGTCCTAGTCCTGAGTATATCCTCCAAAAATAATGATACTATCTTTAAGATGACTTTAAGGGATAAGGAAAGCCTTATGTGCAAAAAGAGGTGGGAAGAAAGGATTAGAATACTTAAGTGGCTCCCAAGTCAATTATTCTAAATTGATGAGCCAAATATCATCAAGTATAAGACCATCTCTGCTTCCTCCAATCATAATCACTGATTCCTTAAACTCTGTTAATGAATGACCTACTCTTCCTAATGGCACTACTTTTTATGGACTTTCCATTTCTAAGCTTAACCATTTGTGGGTCACTAATGAGAATTTCATACAGTCCATTACATAACCTTCGTTACATACAAATCCTCCAAATATGTAGATAAATGTGTTGTTTTTTAGTATACCTGCATGTCCTACTCTTGGCTTTATTGCATCTTCACTTTTTACATTAATAAACTCTTTCTTTTAATAGTCAATTATATTTATTCTGAATTTTTGTTCAGTATTCATATTTATTCCCCCTATTAGATAAATCATTTTTGTTTCCGAATTGTAAAAGCATAATGCTTATTCCATACCTTTTTTGGCTTTAGTCTTTACCATTTCAACTTAAATTTTTTCAAAAATGCATGTTCAAAGTTCTAAAAGCCAGAAATCATTCAGTGTTAATCCTAATGTATTCCCTCCATAAATGAATAGTTTTTCTTCATCACTTATGTAACAACTTTAAAATTTATTTCAAAACAACGGTAAATCTTCATCATAAGTTTTATTGTTTTCATCATCCTCTTATATCTTTTAGAATTAAAGTTCAGCTTATAATTTTTATTTTCTTAAAACTTCTATATAGTCTTCATCTTATTAGTCTTCTTCTTCTTCTTAATTTGATTCATCTTTTCTTACTTTTGTCTTATAGTATTTTACATTTAAAATATGTTTTATTTGAATACAAAATAAATCATTTGAAGCAAACTATTACAGTAAATTTTAATTTTTACTGCCACCAAAAACAAAAAGATTGTTTTCTAAATATTAAATTATTTTATTATTTAATGAAAATTATAATATTAATAATTTACTTAACATAAAGGCTGAATGTTCACAAATGTATCCTTGTTCATTATGTAAATAGGGGAGATTTTTTATTTCATAAATTTTTTTTTCGATATCATAATTTAATATATAGACTTCATTTAGTAATTTTTCTGTTGTACTTCCTCCAAAGATTATAAGTTAATTTTCTTTAAAATAAGTTAAACTAAATCCTTATATTCTTAAAGGAAAAAATCCAGTTGTATTAAATATCATCCATTCTAATTCAAAATTCTTATTATCTTTTTCCTATTTACCTAAAAATAATAATCTTATTTTGCTTATATATGGATTTAATGCTGCTAAACAATTTGCTTCCTAAATATAAACTCCTTTATAATTTATTCCTTCCTAATTTAATTTATTTTAAATAGAAAAAAATAATTTAAAAAATGATGAATATTATTTTATAAAATACAGGTGAGTTATTTTTCTTCCTAATATAAATTTCTTCCCACTTTTAATGATCTAAATCAAACTTCCAGACATCATTCAAATTTTATGCATCATTCTAATTACTGGTTCCTCCACTTCCTGCAAAGATATACCAACAATGTTAATCGATACAATAAGCATCAGCAGCCCCAAATCTATTAGAAGGAGCGTTTCCTATAATCAAAGGAATATCCCAAACGAAACTTTTACTGTCAACTTGATATAGTTTATCTGATATTTTGTTATTCTAAATTCCTCCAAATAAATATAGTTTTAAATATTTAGAGTCAAAAATAGCATTGTGCCTCGCTAAATTGTCTGGCCTTTTTGATTCATTTAAAGTTGATGGTTAAAACCATTCATTTTTATTAATGTCAAAATAGAATAATTAGTTGTAATTTTACTTTTAATCAGATCCTCCAAATATGTATATTCTTTAATTTTAATAGTCAAAACTCATAGAAGTATAAAATACTTTTTTAGGTCGATAATTTTCATTTGTACTTACTTTTATTTTATAATACACCATTTATTATTATTATTATATTATATTAATTTTAATATTAATATTAATTTTATTTTTAGAATAAAAACTTGAAAATTATCATTAAAATTAATTAAAATATAAAATCATATTGAAAATATTTTTTTATAAAAATATTTTCAATATTGATTAATATTAATTAATAAAAAAATTATAGATATCAATTATATAATATATATTTATAATGAATAGTAATACATTTTAAATATTAAATATTGGTTTTATTTTTTCATTAATTACAGGTATATAAAATAAAAATAATTTAAGTTTGTTGGTTAAATCTGAATTATTTGATTTTATTTTATTGGTTTGGATGTCTTATTTTTACATATTAAGTTTATTCTCAAAGTATTAATTAAATAATATTTTAGATAATTAAGAAATAAATTAATTAAAAAATACTTGAATAATAATTTTTATAGCTGTTTCTTTTTCCTTTATTACAATTATTCTACACATTTTAGCTATTCTCTTTTTGAATATAAATATAGAATACATAGAAGTAAAATATAATATAAATTAATAATTATATATCATATTATTAAAATTTAATTAATAGCAATTGAGTTTTAAGCCATAAGATTTTATGTTTAATAACATTTATGTTGTTTTTTTTATATTCATTAACATTTTAATAGGAATATCATATATCAATTATATAAATATAGCTTTAGAAAATATTCAAGAAAAAAATTTTTTAAATAAAGCAAAAATTTTTAATAAAAAATAGCTATTATAGTAGCTTTATAATAATAGTATAATAATCAACATTTTTTATGTTTTAATTATTATTTTCTTTGATGGATTAATTTAAATTCCTTATTTTTTAGGATTATTATTAAAACTATTGTTTGATATTTATCAAATTAATAAGCTTACTATTATAAAAATAAATAATTTCTTTTAAAGATTAATAAACTTAATTATAATAATTTAACTTTTCTTATAAGTTTTTTTGAAAGTTAAACCAATATAGCTTTTTTAAAAAGATTTAGGTTAAATGCTTTTTGGAAATATAAATTCTGATTTATTATTAAGTTTTTATAGTAATATTTTAACAATATTAATATTTGTAATGAATTTAAACTAAATTTAAACAATATATTATCTAAACTTTCACTTTTTGTTAAAAGAATAAGATTTTCAAAAAAATTAAGAAAGCTAGAAATAATAATTAAATAAAGGTTAAATTGGATTTTTAATAACATTTCATTAAATAATGAAGAAATATTTTTTAAAAATGAAATGTAGAATATATTAAGTTATTATAATAATTTGGAGTATTAAGAAATTATCATTATTAATGTTTATTGTTAACATAACATCTACTACTGGATTACTTTATAAACAAAAAGTAAATTATTTAATTATTTATTTAAAAATTAACTAAAAATTATTTATTTTAGAAAATGAATACCCATATTAAAATTATCCATTTATTTATTACCATTTTTATTATCGGATAAATTATTTTTAACATGGATAGAATTTTCGATGATTATTAGGAATCAAAGTTGGTTTTTCTTATTGGTAAATTATTATTTTTTATAATTAGGATTTTTCAAATACCATTTAATATAAAATAACAAAATTAATATAAACATTCTCATAAATTTAGATAATCAATAATTAATTTTAAATTGAGGATTTGGTTTATTTTAAGATTTAGTAATCTATTATATTTTAAATAAAATATTCATTTAAATTTAAAAAAGTAGAAATTAATAATAATAAAATTAGCCTGAAATAAAGTTAGATGAAGTAATAGATGATATTTAGAATTTACTAGATAAATCTGAAATATTAAAATAAAATAACATAAGTATATCTAATGAGAATTTAATAAACTTAAATAATAAAAATGTATTGGATGATTTAATCATAATAGAAAAAAATTAATCGAAAGAGCTAAATTAAGAATAGCCAGAAAGTTAAATGATAAAGACAAAAGAATAAAAGATAAGTGAGAAGATTTATCTATACATAAAAAATATTTTAGAATCTCTTATTATATATTCCGATACTTTAACTCTCATAATTTTGTTTTTTACTAGCATTAGTAATATAGATTTCTTTCATTGTGGTTACTTTATTATATTTTTAATATTTTGTATAATAAGTTAAGCTTATGTAGTAAAATTATGGAAATTTACTTTAATCTATTTGATGATCATCATTTCTGTTCAATACATTTTACAAATATTCTCCACTTTCATTAATATTAATAATAGTAAGTTTTTATAAGTTTTTGGTTTTAAGTAAATAGAAAATTAAATGCAATGGGATTATAAAGAAGATTTAATTTTGTTAGTCATTTTTTTCATACAAAATTAAATATTTAAAAGTGAATTATATTTAAAAATTTAGAATTTATATGATTATTAAAACCAAATTAAAAACATTTAAATAGATTTACATAATAGATAAAATTAGATTAACTAACTTGATATAATAACATGAATAGTTTTAAGACATGGTATAAATATTTGCATGATTTCTTTAACATTCTGTGTATTTTTATAACCTCCTTCATCTAAAGGACTAATTTATTAATTATTTTTTTGCATGATATTCAGTACCAAAATAATAGTAAGCAATAAAAAAAAATCATTGAGTATTATTTAATATTTTTGGCCTTTTTTAGTCGTTTACTCTTTTATGGTAGTTATCCTACGATATGTGTTTCAAATATAATTTATCAATGCATTTCCAGATATTTTAGATTACGTTTAAATATTTACTGATTTAGGATTTGAACTAGAAAACCAAAACATAAACATAAATTTAAGATTAACTTACTATGCTTTTATCTTTGCTTTATCGAAATCGTAAATGAAGATATTCAACGAATCGGTTCAGACTCTAATGTTCAAGTACCAACATTCATAAAATGAAAAATAAGAAAAGGCGACATTGAGGCTATAATTTAATTCTTGGTGGTACAGATTTTACATGTTTAAAATATAAATAAAAATATTCTTTTATGAAAACCTATCAAAAATGATAATTATATCTATGTTTGTTTATTCGATGCTAAACAAATCTGGTTTAGGAGTAGTTTATGTTTTTATGGTTGTGATTGTCTTGATTATTGAAAGAACAAAAAGATGGTAATTTGTTTGGATTCCTGCTCTTATTCTTAGTATGACTTCTTACTTAAGTTAGTATTTGTTTAATATTCATATTTTTAATGTCAATGAAGATTTGCTCAATTGGATGGGCTTCAAAATGAATTTCAATGATTTTATTTTTAATCAAGTTTGTTATTTAATTATACTTATACTTTGTTATGCATAAAGGTATAGTAGAAGGTGGTAGACTTTCAGATGGAATTCTTCAACCATTTAGAATTTCAGAACAGACTATAAAATTTACTTTAAATTATTAAATAATAATAATCATCTTAATAATAATGATAATAATGATATTAATGATAATAATAATAATGATGATAATATTGATATTATTGATAATAATAATGATAATAATGATAATGATATTAGTTTAATCAAAATTGAAAAAGATAATAAAGGTGTAGAGGTGAATATCGAGATGGGTGAGTAAGATCTAAAAAAAGTATAAAAATAAAACTTAAATCAGGAAAAGCAAAAGAGATTTGAACTACTATTACCAATATACTAGGTAAACTTAATGCTAAATAAAATATATAAATGGTAGAAACTAATTGGTTTAGAAATATCTCTTTTATTCTTAATCCTAACAACAGTATTAAAATTAAATTTCATTTCATTAGTGTACATGATATTGATTTATATCTGCATCTTCTACAATAATAAATTATAAAAGAAACAAGAAGGAGGTGAAAAATTAATAATAATTTGGAAATACACTTAAATTATTTTAGCTTTAGATTTATTAACTATTTTCCTATTGAAAATATGGTTCCCTAGTCAATGGAACATCTTTCCGCCTTGGAAAGACTGGGATTTTATTTGCAATGCGGAGAGCAAGAATGTCTTTAGTAAATTATCAGAGTTTAAGAGTCAGAGTGATTTTGTAACTTGCATTTAGAATTATAGGCATTGGTTTGGTTTGGAAAATATTGATGATTTCCCTATCATGATTGAGTTTATTGCTTTTTATCTCTTGGCTCATTAAGACCCCATTCTCAACTTCTCAATTAATAAAATGTATGATCAAGATTAGAAAGAGAAGAAAAAGAAGAAACCCATCTTTAATTTTCCGAAGTATTATTAGAGTAGGTCTAAGTTTTAAACTTTCAAACTTAATTTCTATGCTTATAGTCACATCCTAAACCTTATTATTCTCTTTTTTGTAGGCACTACTGAAAGTATTATTAATATTAAGATTATCAAAATAAATATTAATTATTATTATAATAATAATAATAATAATAATAATAATAATAATAATAATAATAATAATAATAATAATAATAATAATAATAATAATAATAATAATAATAATAATAATAATAATAATAATAATAATAATAATTAATATTATTTATAAAAATAGGCTTGACAGGAGATGGTGATTTTATCAGCTGCGTGTATTTATTTTTCAGTATTTATTATATTTGTAAGAGCAGTCACTTATTCAAAAACCGAAATATTTTATGGCCTCGCATCCAGTTTTTTAATGCCTTTGTTATAATTATGCTTATAATATTTTAAGCTCCTCTATTTTCTTGCCCTGTGATTGACAAAAAAGATCGTTTCTATCACTCGAATGAGGAATGTCTAATACTTTAGAAAACTCAATCTGGATTCATCATTTCCGATTCCTCTTCTTCTCTCTCTTCTAACCCCAACAGTAATTATAATTACAGCAAATTCCTCTCAATTTATGTTGTATTGTGTCAGTCATTAGGTATATTTTATAATATTAATAATATAAATTAATAATCATTATGATTAAATTATATCTTAATAATTATTTATTTTTTATTTTATAATGATTTTAAAATAAAGATAATTATGATATATAACAAATCAAAATTTAGTATAAGAATATTAAAATTAATAATAGCTATAATGATAATATTAATATTTGATTAGGTTTAAACAAAATAACTTCTAATTAATTCACATATTACAAAAGGTTATTTTACATGGTTATCTTCTTCTTCTCATCTCTAATTTAGGATTAAATATGGAGAAGGAAGGAAATCGAATAAATCGTGATTCCATTCCTAAAATTAAAGAAAGAATAATCTTACATAAAGGCAGTGAAATTCATAGAAAGACAGCACATGAAAAGATTGTGTGTATTTAGACAATATGAAGTTCAAAAGTAAGTTAGTTAAAGTTTACAAATAAGAGTAGATAATAAAGTTTAGCAATGGGAGAATATACTAAAGGATGATGAAGAGAAGAAGTTGTTAAAGAGTCAGAACAAATTGAAGCAAATTTAGAATAATGTCAATGATTAAGATAGGAAAAAGGCTGAATAGATTATTTCAGCTATGAATGTTAATCTTAGTCATTAGGAGTTATTGCCTAATGTTTATCTTGATTAAGTCATAAGTATTATTAGTTAGAAAGATATAACTTAATAATAAATTCAGAAATAGTTGGCTGTATAGTAGTAGACTGCTTATCAGGAAATGATTCATTAAATTTACAGTATTTAATAGATAGGAATTAATAATCATAGAGATTCGATTAAATCTAATACTAATTAGTTCTAGGAAAAAATAAGTATTATCTATCTTAAATATAATTATTAATAGATCACATTTAAAACCTGTAAAACTAAAGTTTAATTTAATTCATCTCTTAAATCTGCAGACAATACATAATTTCAAATATAAATGAACTATATTATAATCCTGAAAATTACTTTAAATACTAAAATCTTTCAATTTTTTCTCTAATTTACACTTATTTATTATCTCATTTTGATAAAATATGTTTTATTTTCTTTATTATAAATCACATAATAAATGGATCTGTAATTTCATTTGTATATCCTATCAGCATATTTTTCTATGCTTTATTGGAAAATCCTATTCCACTCAAATAATATTGTATTTAATTATTAATTAACTTATTAGGGAATATAATGATTATCTACACTTTAGCTTAAATAAGTTGTAAGTTTTTTTATCAAATGCCAATTTTTTGTGGAACTCCTGCTTTCACCTTGGTAAATTTTGATTCTCAATAAATTTGTTAATAAATTAACTTAAATCCAAGTGATATTGTTAGTAGAATAGACTATATAATAGGAATAAGAAAATATTCAGGAAATTCTTCTTTTCCTAAAGATCAAGGATTTTAAAGTGGAATTATTTGGGATTATTTGGTATTTTTACTTTTAATTAAATAAAAAATTATTCTTAAATAGTTAGGATTTTGGGCTCACGTATAAATAAATAAAAATCTTTATTATATTCCATAATTTAATGATAAATAGGAATCTCCATCTGTTTTTAGTTCTAATTACAATAATACATAAAGTATTGTTAATGTTGACATTAAATAAAAAAATAATACAGCTTAATAAAATAGTATTAATTTACAAGAAATTAAAATAGATAATAATAATTAGGAAAATTAATAAAATCCTCAAAATAATAATGATAAAAATATTAATCAAAATTAATAATCTGATAATTAAATTAATCAACAAGAAAATAATGATAATGATTAATATTTAAATAATAGTGATAAAAATAATAACGATGAATATAATAATGATAATAATAATATTAAAATGACAGAAAGTGATGAAATAATAAATATAATTTAATTTTAAATGAGCAAAACTTAGCAAATATAATAATTTTTTCTAAATATAAATAAAAAATTAAATAATTATTTTTTACATCTTCTTCCAGACTATTTACCAAAAACTCACAAATATTATTCTTAATCTTAATAATAATGGATCGAAGTTTAAACATAGGTGAATATGATAAAACCAGGATAAGATTATTATATTTAATCATTTGCATTTTGTTTAATAATTATGGTTTACACAGTTATTAATTTTAATAAAGTTTTCAATAAATAAACAAATGAATTTACTGAATTAGTGAGTAATAATATGTAGTTTAGTGAAGAAATAGTAATGGTAATAATAATAATGATTTTATGGATTATTTTTGATAGAATTATTTATAAACTGATAAGCATAGAAACTTAGCCTAATAATAATAATAATTTCAATAATAATTTTCAAAATATAGGAGATAGTAATGACATAAATTTGATAGGAAATAGCAATATAATTGAAAATAAATAAATTATAGATTTGTCAAAATATGCCTAGATTTCGTAAAAAATTTACTCCTTTTCCAAAAATGCTATGTTAATGAAATATCTTTTGCATATTTTCTTGGTTATTTTTATTCACTACTAGTTTACTTTTAAAATTCCATAGAATTCTAAAGTGTTTTTCAATCAAAATATAAGTTTAGTCTTTATTTATATTCTGTTCTGTGGATATTTATATTTCTCAGCTATTTAAATAAAAAATGGCTATCCTTTCTTGTAAACATCTTATTTTGTTTTTAGTGAAAATACAGACTTAATAGCTAGAAACGCCTATAAAGTGTACAGGTAATATAAATATAAAATTTAATAAAAATGTATAAGAAAATAACAATAATTATAATAATTAAAATATTAATGAAAATAATAATGATGATAATAATATAATTATAATAAAAATTACTATGATGATTATAATGATAATAGAGCAATACCTTTTATGAATGACATAAAAACAGTGCTAGACTGGACAGTAAGTAAAACTTCTCTGGACCTATTTCAATGGATAAAACTTCACGATGCATGGGGAACATTAATAATGAACCGAAACGACATGGCAGTACGTAAAAAGATGGCATACGGTAGACCAATTGGTTCATTTGACAAAATAATATTTGGCTGCTGTACAGTGTTCCTATTAATCCTAGTGATAATCCTACCCATTTTGATCTTCTCTACCCTCAACCCTATTTTATAAAAGAATTTCGTATAAACAGGCTCAGTTGAACTCAAAATCATCGCTAATAATACCAATAATTCTGATTCTATTGAGTTCCCCAAAATATTCTTTACTGAATCTCTCAATCTTCAACCTGTATCTGAATAAGATTTTAAATATTTGAGAGATACTTTCATTGGAATTGAGTAGGACTGGCAAATTAAAATGTAGAAGGTTTCTTTTAATCCTTATAGTGATAGGTTCTGGGATATATCGCCTCCGAAATTAAGGGATTTTAAGAGGCTTCTCCCTGATAAAAACTATGATTTTTATGTTTAAACTTAATGGCATTTTAACCGACTTTTGCCTTAGTTTAAAGAGGATACTAAAGGATATATGAAAGTTAAACTAGAGTTTTTCAATAGATAGATTCTCTATAAGCTTGTTACTAATGATATTGCTAATGTTTCTATTGAAATCAAAAATATTTTCCCTTTATTTTTATGGTTAGGAGCCTCTACATAAACTATCAATAAAAACTTTTAAACTGTTTAATAACATAAGCATAGGCTTATTGGTTTGAATAATCTATATTAGAATAATAAAAATGATTATAATATTAATTGTTAATTGGAATATAAACAGGATAATTAAGATAAATATTGGTTATTTAAATAAAGTCATAAATAAAATAAACTTTTCAAATAAGAATAAGAAAAAATAAATGATTAATAACCATAATATTATAATTATTAACAATAATAGTAATAATATAAAGAGTAGCTGTAATTATAGTAATAATAAAATAACAACGAAGATATAACTTTTATTTTAATAAATGAATTCGTTTTTGGACAATTTGCAACATTAGGACAAACAAGTCTTATCGGTATTTATGCTACATTTGTTATCGCAGTAGGTAGATTTATAAGATAATTACATGAAAGAATTTCTCAAAGAGTATTTTATTATTATCAAATAATAATTAAAGGTAATTTATGAAGAAATGCCATATACTGAAGATCTTATTGATCTTTGTTATAGTATTTATTTTGCAAGGCTTGAAGGAGATTTAGTAAAAGAAACTTATCTTTACGATTTGCTTATTAGAATATATAGATCACCTGAAATTTTATTGAAATTAACTGGTAATTATCTAGATAGGTCATGATCAACTTTTATCACTCACCATTTTTAAATTAATTTTTTATTTACATATATTATATTTTATAAGTTTAATAATTATGGATAAAATAAAAAAAATTGTTTTAGATTAGGAAATAGTTCAGTTAATCAATTTAGAAAATATGGTATTTAATGAATAAATATTGATTTAATCTTTATCTAAAAATACTTCAAAATTATAAGAAAAAATAATTGATGTAAATTAAAAATAATAGTTTTTAGATAAAGTTTAAAAAAATATCAGAAGTATGGTAATTAAGTAAAGATATATTTAAAGACTAGATAAAATTGTTTGAATTTTACATGTAAACAAAAAAGATAAAAAATTAATTTTAAGCATTATTAAGAGCAAAATAATTATTGCTACCTTTTTATAATTCTTAAGTATTCTATTAAGAAAAAGATTTTAAATATTATTTATTAATTTTATCAATAAAACTTGGGAAATATTATTTAAATTAAGAAAATTATGAAAAGTCATTAGAAAATATGTCAATTTTCAATAATTATGAAAATATAAGCAAAAGAAATGCTTAAGAATTATATGATGATTAATTTTATTTGATTTTAGGCTTAGACTTCTTTATCTTATAATAAGTACATTGTTATCTAAAGTAATATGATTTAAAAGACAAAATTTAAGAGAATGATAATCAATTATTAATTAAATAATTAAAAGAAAATTATATTACAAAAGCTTTAGAAAATGCATAAATTGTTAATATAATTCTTAATTTATGTTTTCTTGATTCAAAAAAACTTAAGAAAATTATAATAAGAAAAAACTATTCAACGTATTTAAAATAAAATATAGTTAAAAATAGAATAGATAATTTTTGTAAATCAGAATTTTATTTAGGGATGATTTAATAAAACTACATATCAAAAATGCTAGAAGAAAATCTTTAGAATTAAAATCATATAGTTCATCATTATTTAAAAGCCTATAAAATATCTTAAGCAAATATTTACACTAAAAATTAAGATTAAGATAATTAAAAAGAGAATTTTAATACATAATTTTACTTAGATTATTATCTTAGTGTTAGATAATAAAAGAAAGCAAATATAAATTTAAGTAAAAGCATTACAGGTAACATGAT
>Ga0315908_10002120_pt1 | contig 14639 bp, 7 predicted proteins | sample LakEriMetagenome_12_FD_203520 | JGI IMG/M metagenome (GOLD analysis project Ga0315908, IMG submission 203520) | Freshwater fungal communities from buoy surface, Lake Erie, Ohio, United States - Buoy 4 MA124 | ecosystem: Environmental > Aquatic > Freshwater > Lake > Lake biofilm | place: USA... | reverse complement strand
TATTATTATTAGTACTATGATTATTAGTATGATTATTTTAAGAATTAGAAATCTAATTAAATCCATTGGTAACAGAATGCTTAAGATCGTGAATATAATTAGAGTGATTATCTTTATATTTTGGCAACTCATTTTCAGTTAACAACCTCTTAAAATCAATGAACTAAATTGATCCCTTTTTGAATTGATCCATTAGTTTGAATAACCTATCTATCTTAAGTTTGGTGACTTAAGAATGATGATATTTCAAAGTATTAATAATAAATAATGTGAGATCTTGTTTGCCAATAAACCCATCAAAATCTTGATCAATTATTTGAAAGGCTTATAGAATATTGATCTTTTATTACTTAAACCACTCTCTTATTTGTTCTATTACATTCTGCTGCCAGTTCCAATTATCTTCTGTAGTTCTAACCTCTGCTATAAAAAGGGTTTTATTCATCAACTATTTGAAAGTATTGTAATCCACAGACCCTATCTTCTGTCTATCTAAGTAGCTGAACAGACCTATTATTATATCATCATTATATAATTATAATATTATCATAATATTATCATTATATCAATATAATTTATTTTTGAAAATTATAAAATAATAAACCTTCTTTTACTGGCTAGGATAATCTCATGACACTCTCAATGTTGTTCTCGAATTCATCAAATGATATAAATCCATCATTATTCTTATCTAATTTTTTAAAGAGTTCATAAAAACTGATATTTTTCTATTAGAGAATATTTCTAAGATCTCTAATGACAATATCAATCTAGTTTTCAGACAACTCTTTAGTAGGAAACAACTAAATAATATGACCCTAATAAAACTTATGCTTATTGAGAAAAGAGGACAAATCATCTTCATTAATAATATTATCTTAATCAATATCAATTATCCTCACATAATTACGGATTTCATTTAGGGAAGAGAGAGTGAAGACATGAGAATGGAGATAATTGACAAGATTCATAAGGGATAGAGTCGGATGATTGTTTTAGTTTACTTATCGGATAAATTGAATTACAGATTTGTTTTTAATGTGTTCCAGTAATTATCTTGCAAATTCGTGCACATCTGGGATTATTAAACCTTTTCCTTCTTTGTCGATTTGTTATAGATCATTCAATACTGCTATGTAATCAATCAGATCGTCTCTTTTCTGAGTATATCTAATTTATTATTCAGTATATTAATTATTATTTATCAAAATTAATTATAAATTTTATTATTAAAATCATCATTTATATATCGATTTATAAATATGAGAATAAATAGGATAATTACCTAACCATTCTATTAATCTCATCAACTGTGATATCAAGATGCTACTTCAATAAAACAGTTTTGTAATTAGCAACATCTAACAATCCTTGATTTTTGCTATCATACTTCTCAAAATCACTAATTAATTTGTCCATCTTATTATTACTTTTAAGCTGCTTCTTGATTCTCTAAAGAATATTTTTATACCAATTAATATTATATATCTTCTTATCATCATCATTTACTTCTAACATCTCCAATAAATACTCAGCAGTTATATACTATTGACCTTTCATAATCATCTCTGCCAACTTCTAACTTTTCTTTTAATCTAACATTTCATTAAGACTCATCAGTTTATTAGCTAAACTCAATTAATCAATTCTTTATATATTTCTGTTAAGACCCATTCTCATTAATACATCATCAGTTTCTAATTAGTTTTATTATATTACGTCTCTTTGCTTTTAAAGCAGATTATTTTCCACTTTTATCATTTTACTGAAATCTGCAAAATCTATATATCCGTCTTTATTCTAATCTAATTCTTTAAACAAATGTTCACATTAATCATCATTTAAATCTATTTCCAACATTTATATTGCTTATTTTAACTAATTTCTATTTAATTTACTATTAAATACTATTGTTCCTTAACTAGCTTGCACTAATTAGATAAAGCCATCTTCGCTGTCAAAATTATTATATCTTAAATATTCTATAAGTTTTCTCAAACATTACTACTTGTCACTTAGTTTATTCATCATTACCTTTTTAGTAAATAATAATTGTTGTTATTATTGCTGTTGTAGTGAATATTATGATTATTTTCTATTGACATTAAAAGATAATTATCTTTATTAATCTGGACCCAAAGTTTTTCTAAAAGAAGAGTTATTAGACCTATTAGATCTATTGCTAATTATACTATTCCTATCATCTTCATTTTGAATAAAATTCTTACTATTAGCAACAACAACATTATATCCTGATTGCTATTAACTTTTTTATACAAAATTTGAGAGTTATATTCCTAACTAATTATGCAAATATGATTTAGCTCCACTGTCAATACTAACATTATCTGAATCATGAGATTAATTTTGATGATTCTAAAGATTATCAAAGAATTACAGATTAGCAGAATTGAGACTATGATGATCTCTATTTAATTATGGATTATAAGTGATTTATTAAACGATGTTCTTCAACTTTTACCTTAATTGAGGATTGAAAGCAACTGCAGCAATATCTCCTTTGATAATAAGATGACCTATATTAGGAATAGCAATAAGCATATGATTATTCTAATTAAAAGAATAAGCAATCTAACTAACAACATTCTACAAAATACTTTTAACATAATCCTTAGTGAGAGTGCTACATACTGCTAACATGCTGTAATTCAATTATACAGTTTAAATATTATTATTATTTTGCATATTGATGTGTCTTATTCCTTGTTTAGTAAAAATGCCTTGCTTTATTTTTCTTCCTATTATGAATTCTTTGCTAATTAGAAATACTGGCACTCAAACTTGTTTATCTCTTTGTTCAGGATTTGTTGTTCCTTTCATACTGAATTCTGGGTTACTTAACGTGAATGTTCCTAATTTGTTTATTTAAATTCCTTTGCCTTGTAATAATTATTTTTCAATTTGCTCTCCCACTTTTATCCATACTTCCTTAACTAATTCATATTTAAGAGATATTTCTTCATTGTTTTTGTGCTTTTCTATCTATCTTAATTATTATTCTTGTAACGACACTTGCTTTAATATTGTATCCATTCGATTTTCAGCTTGTTAATCATTATATACACTCATTATTAATAATTATACCTTTTTCAACTGTTTTATATTGTTTATTTAATTTATTTTACATATATCATATATTTTTATTTAAATTTTACTCTATATTTTTATTATTTAATATTTTTATTTATTATATTTTATATGTTTTATTTATTGAATATATTAAACTCATATTAATATAATCTTTGAGATATTATTTTTATTTTAATATAATGTACTTTTTACAATATAATTTAAATAGAATTAACATAATAACTTATAATTATAAATAAATATATGAAAGCCAGAAGATTGAAATAAATTGGAGATTGTCTTTAAAAAAATTTAGATGAGAATAATAAAAACTAAATTAATAATATTGAAGACAAAAAGTTAGAAGATTAATACATAATTCTATTTAATTAATTATAATAAAATGGTTTACAAGATTTATAATAAGAAAAAATGCTTAATTTATTATTAACAATAATAAAAAAGAAATTAAATGAATTTAAACAATTAAAAGAATTAATGCTGAAGTTTATTTTAAAACAGATAAAAAACGGACTCATAAACGAAAAAATAAAAGGAGATTTAGGAGAAACTCGAAATAGTATAATATAAAGTTAACTTTAGATGAAGATCAGTTTTTTAGTTCACTTGATAGCAGTGAATGACAAATAAAGTCATTAATTGATAGAAGAGATAAAAGAAAACATAAATTCATTATTTTAAAGGTACATAAAGAATAATAAGGTAGTACTGAAAAAGAATAACTAATTTGAGTTCTTTAACTTCAATTATTTAGAAGATTAATTCATAAAAGCTATAACATCTAATAAATAATATCAAGTCCTATACAATTCATTTATCCAATAAAATTAGAAAGAAGTGCTTAAGATGGTAAAAATATCATTACAATAAATTCCAAACAAAATGTACTTAAACTTTCCTTATGCTCAATTAATATTACAAGCAGAAATCATTGTGATAAAGTAAACTCTTAATGAACAGGAAATAACAATATTGCTTAAATTACTTCTTAGAAACATTAAAAAGAACATCTACAAGAATAAAATGGACAGTATTCTAAAAGTGAACCTATACTTTATAATACGACTGATTCTGATATTTAATGAAAAATATTCTCTAATATTCTTATTAAACTTTCTGATTACTCAACACAAGAAATATGTGAACTATAGTAAAAATTATTAATTCTTTAACCTTGTGCCTATCTTAAGTGATCTACTAAAGACTTAACTAGATTAGAATCAAAGAAACAGCTTAATGTATGAACTGGTGAAGTGTTATTAAGATTTGGAAGAAACGGTAATCCAAAGAGAGGAAGGCAAGAAACAAGAAGAAGTAAGGAAAGTCCAAGAGAAATGGATCGAGATGCTCATCACTCTCTATGATTAATAATAGATCTTATAGATTTTATTCAACTGCACCAATAAACAAGATTTAATCAATCCACTTTCTCTTTCTCTCTCTCTCCCTTCACAGCTAACCCTCACAATATCTATCATAAACCTTATATCCAATTAAAAACACCTTCTTTTTCTCTTAGACTAGATTTAATACAAACATAATCTCTTTTTACTACTTTAAGAACTTAATTAGAATTAAACATCTGCCTGTCTATCTAAAATAAATCTATAATTATAATTGGTGTTCAAGATCAGTCAAGAAGCTCCTTTAATTAAGACCTTGTTCCTCATACTTGATTTTATCTTCAAGGCAATAATCAAAAATGATCCTAAAATAAAAACTACTTAGGATTTGTTATTTGAGCTTATTTCAGCTTAGCTTACCAAGTCAGAGGATTAGACCAAAGTTATCATTACTTTTAACTAATTTCATAAATATTTTGTTAATCTCATTGAAAGTTTCGATAGACTTAATTATCTCAAGTTTATAAATCCTTTCTTAAACTAAATAAACTCTCTCATTAAAAAACTTAATCTTAATTAGATCATCTCTGTTAATCAACATTAATTTTATTAGCATTTTATTCATATTCACTTTGTTTCCTCTTTATTACTCTTTAAATTCCAAGCAAATTCTAATCATCTACTTGAAGAACAGAATACTTTCATAACTAATCTTAAAAATCTTAATTAATTTAGTTATATTTTCAATGAAATCAAATCTGATATACTTTAAAATATTATTTTCTAGCTTTCTCAAGAAGTTCTCCTATAAAACTTTTCATAATAAGAATTCTAAATCATCAAATCTAATTTATCTAATTAATATGAATTATTTAAAAAACATTCAAATCAATTATCTAATGATTTAGTTTATTTTTTTTATTTCTTAGATTATTTAATCAACTAAAGAATTCTAATAAATAATTTAAAAATAACTCCTAATTATAATAATAGTATTATTTACTTTATGTACAAATTTATAATAATTAATAATGTGAATCAAAAAAACAGAGAAAAGTAAGTTATAATTTAAGAATTAGTGAAATTGAATATAATAAAATACATAAAGAATATTAAGGAGACTAAGAATTCATAAGAAAAGTAAGAATTAATAAGAAATGAATTTAAAATATTAATAGAATAATTTAGTGGATTTAACTTAACTAAAAGAGAAATAAGTTTGTAAGTGATAGAATAATGGATGGATAAATTCGGCTAGATATGTTTAAATTAAGAGATATATAAGTCTTTATCAGTAATAATAAACCAAATAGGAAGGAAGATAGAAGAAAAAGAAGAAAAACATGATTGGATAAAATTGGAAAAGGACTACAAAGAAGTAGAATTAATTTATTTGAGTCATATATGAGAAGAGAATGGTTCAGCTTTAATGTACCTATTAAAGACAATGATGAGACTGGTGATATAGGGATGTATGATAAATCGTAAAGAAATAAAGGAGACAGTTAACCAAGTAATAAAATGGCTAAATAAAGGTCGCACTAGACAATGTTTAAGTAGCAAATTATTATAATGTCTTATAAATTAAACATTAGACAAACCATGTGAACCTTAACATTACTCACTAGTTCACAATATGGACTTAAATCTATTAAAATCTCAAGTAAATTCTCTTAAATTCCATCCTTAATCCCTATTCTATTTACTATCTACCCTTAAACCAATTTACTCTACAGTTTCCACAACTCTCTATCTATCCATAATGCAATTACTACATTAGACTCTTAATCAATAACTTATTATTGTTCCTAACATTTTCTTGTCTCAATCTATCTTAGATACTCTTTAACATTCTCTTTAATCTCTTCATTTCTAAGTCTAAACCAAGTTTATACTCAAACTTATACAATAAGATATTGTAGATATTAATTAATTAAAATCTTATATCAAGTAGGATTGTATAGTTACTAATAAGAATGAGATTAAAACAGTTAAACAGAATCTTGAAAGGGAAATTTAGGGTTAATTATAAGAGATAAAAAATGTTTGTCAAAATAGTCAGTATGCCTTTTAAACTATCTCTATTATTATTAACATTTTTGTAAATTTTGCAGAATCCAAGTTGCTTTAATACTTTTTGCATAACATTCTACCAGATTTCATCTACTCTCCTTCACTAAAATATGATCATAGGTATTATTATTTGGTTGTCGCTAATATTCAATATATTTCTCAATCTTTTAATACTTTAATCAATCATTAACTTAATATCACTAATTTAGAAATTGATATTTTTGAATTCTAGTTATAGATTTTTAATAATAATATTGCCAATTAATTATAGTAACTCTCATCTTTCAACTTTAATTATTCTTACTTTCATCTATCTTTCCCTTCCTCATTTAATCACTTTCCATTACTTTTTAACTTTCATACTATTCAATAAAAAATACATTATTTTAATAAATTATATTTTATTTTACTTAAATACCTTAAATAAGGAATTAATGTAATACTATTCTTTTATTTTTCATTATTTATTTATATTTATCATAATTAAATAGAAACAATTAGATATTCTTTATGATTACTAAAGTTTCTTTAAAATACTATAACTGAATTTTTAATTTGAATCAAAAGTGGTTTCTTACATAAGTATTGAAAATATTAGTTAAATCATCAGAATTCATCTTGACTTCTATTAATTAATGAATGAGCAATTTAATTCATAAGATATTTAACCCAATTAAAAATACAGCAATAAAGAATAGCTTGATATTTTTTTATATAAAACAATCGAAATGGTTTAGCAATATCTCGTAAAGGAAAGAAATTTACAAGCTAATAATTTACTAAGAAACACAACTAAAATTAGAAAAATAGAAAAATAAATAGAATTAGTAAAAAAAACGTTAGAATAATTAGGCAAAATAAAGATAATTGAAGTAACTAAAATGAAAATAAATAAGATTGGTAAGAATAATTTATATGAGAAATAATTAGGAAGTAACTTTAAAACAGGTTTAATTTAAAGAAGAAAAGGTGTTCGTGAATTATTTAACATAGTTCACAATAGTGTTTCATCAATATTAACAGGATACACAAACTATGACGAAATAGATATAGAAGATAAAGAGATAACAGTAAACATCGAATAAGAATGCAAATTGATTCATATTATGCTTAATAGTCAACTTGAAAGTATCATAGCTTTCAACTCTTTACTGCTGAACCCTAAGTTTACTAATAATAATAATAATAATAATAATCTTTAAAAATCTATTATAGATATTTCATCCCTTTTCCCTTTATTAATATTAAAGCCACCTACCTTACTCTATTCTTTGCTTTAACTTATATCAGCCAAATTATAACCACAGCATCTCCAATATATAATAAGCTTAATAACTGATAAAGTGTATGAATAACACTATAAATTTAAAGATTATAACTATCTTTTAGATTTTTATATTTTAAAAATAAAACAAAAAGAATAAAAATACAAGAAAGAAGAAATTCAGAGAATATACAGATTTGATGGCTGTGAACTATAAATGTTACTGAAATATGGTAGTGAAGAATACAGTTTACTACCATAACTATAAATATACTTAACAAAATAACTAAAATAAGTGAAATCTAATTCAATATTATTTTACATGCCTTAGATCTATTAATGTCTTTAATTAGAAAGCGGAATAGTAATCCGTAAATTCCTAATCTAATATGGATTATTAAGTGCATTGTTCTGTCATTAACTATTATGGAAGAGCAGAGTGGAAAGCAAGATTGAGGAGAAGATGGAATTAACGGAAGGATTATAGAAATTAGAAAAAAACAGCGTGTTAATAAAGATGAAAGTGGAATAAGAGATGAATAGATAATAGGTTGAGTATTGGCAAAATGTAGATAGATTTTATGAAGACGTAACTAGTGTTAGTGGAAAATGTTTACCTAAGATGACTAAGTAAGAGAAAGTTAATGTTATTAATAATCATATTAATACTATTTTAGTTAATAAAGATGTTTATCTTCCTACTAATCCTTAGTATTAAGTCATTTCTATTGAAAAAGATAGTGGCAGACCTATGTAAAGTGCCGCAAGAGTTCCAGTCATGATCACTTTCAATTGCAGGAAGTTTGAAGGGCCAGATCTCTATCTTAATTCATAGTACAATCTTTATGGAAATTACCTTAATGATAAGGATAAGGATTAAGATAAGGTTAAGGATTGTGATTTGAGTTGTGAGTATGTTGAAACTAAAGAAGCTTAACCTAATCTTGTACTTGTATTTATTTATATTTTATTATTATAGTAGAATTCTTGCAGCAGTGCTATCTCTAAATCCCCTAATAAACTTATTTAGATAAGGAAGGATTCTTAAACAGCCTTAGATTAAATTCATGTTATTATTGATGGAGATAATGATATTTTAAAGACTGATGAATCCAATGATTTAACTATTATTTCTAATCAAGCATTAACACTAAGGAAAACAAGTGAAAAACTAAAAAATAGTAACAAAAAAAGAAAAGAAACAGATTAATAGTATTAATAGTAATAATAATAAATTGAAAAAGTGTAATGCATATTTAAAGTATTTGATGATATAAGATAAGACAATCTGTGCATTTAAATAATTCAGATGTTTGAACATATATTCAAGAAAGGTAATTTGGACGTAAGTGTGTTTCCTTATAAAACTATTTCAAACAGGACAGGAACAGAGAACAATATTGGAGGTATAATCGAGGTCATTAAAGATAGTCAAAGTAGAGATGAAATAGGAAAGATTTACGGAATCAAGCTTGATGAGTTCTTCCTTCATAAGTTTGGAGAAGTTCACTCATAAAAACACCAAATTGCAAGGGATAACTTCATCCGCTCATAAGCAGGTATCATTTTATTATAACAATATCTTAATAATATCAAATTAAATGATAATAATATTGTTATTTTATATATATTATCATAATTAATAGGTTATACTATTGTGTCTTACATTTTGCAGGTAAAGGACAGACACAACGGTAATATACTAATAGACAAAAATGGGAATATTATCCATATTGATTTTGGCTTTATTTTTGATATCAGTCCAGGAAACAATCTTAGATTCGAAGATGCTGACTTTAAATTCACTAAAGAAATGGCCAATATAATGGGTGGATATAATTCTCAACATTATATTTTTTACTCTAATTTATGTATTAAAGCTTTTCTACTCATCAGATAATTTAAAACCCATATTATTAATATTATCTAAATGATGTATTAATCAGGCTTAAAATGCTTCTTGCCACATTCTAATCAGGTTTTTATTATATTTTTTAAATCTATTATTAATATCGTTATCATTTTTATTATTATCATCTTTTATATAGAATCTTCATAATAGATTTATGGAAGATAAAAATGATTTAGAAGCTTCGATAGAAATTTAAAAAATGATTGATAGAGCTTATGATAGATACACAACTAATTTTTATGATGATATTTAATACATGCAAAATAAAATTGAACATTGATTTATGTCTTAATATTAAATCTAACTCTTAAATTTAATTTATAAAATTATAATAAAATAAAATTAAATATTATTGCTTTAAAAATAAAAGTTATTTAAATAAATATTTCAAAATTATAAATATTATTTGAGAATAACTCAAGATATATTTGCAATTCCAAGAATTATAATATAAAAATAGAAAATAAAAAGAGAAATATAATTAATTCTAAATGACTAAAATTGAGCAAAGATAATTAAGAATCCTTCTTAGTAAAGATCCTTTTAAAGTGATAAAAAACTTTTGAACCTGCTTTAAAAAAAAGTAAAACAAATAAAAATTTAAAAAGATTAAATTAAATAAAATTAACTTAAAATCAAATAAAAAATAACCATTAATTTGTAAAAAGAATATTCCCTAGAGATTTGATTAATAAAATAATTTTTAAAATTAAAAAATATAGTCTTCTTATTAAATAATATAAACTGAAGGAGAAAAATTAATACTTAAAAAAAGTTTTTAATAAAATATTAATTTCAAATTTGATAAATAAAATAATCAACAATTTAATATTTCGAAAAATATAGAATAATCTTAAAATGAATTTAATTATTAAAAATTAAATAGAAATAATCAAAGATAACGAAAAATCATAGATTTTAATGAAAATAAATATTTTTATGATCACGAATAATAATTTAAATAGTAATATTAATAAACAAGTAAAATTAAATTAATACTTTACGAAGGTCTAAATAATAATGAAAAAAATAAAAAATAAGAAAGATAAAGTATACAAAAAGATAATTAAATAATAAATAAATTAAATAATCAAGGGTCTTCAACTATCGATAATTCACCTTGAAGTCATACTAAAACTAGTTATGATACTTATTTTAATCTAAATTTGAAAAGATAACGGAGTTATACTGAAGATTTAATAAATAATTAAAATTATAATAATATTAATTTAAAATTAACAAATTAATTAATAAAATAAAATATTAATGTATAAAACTACACTAATAATTTTGATATTAATCAAAATTTAAGAAATAGTAATAATATTTTTTATGAAACTCAATCATATAATTCAGATTTAATGAATAATAAATTTAATGAGTAAATTGATAATTTTCTTAATCTTAACGACTATAACACAAATTAATTTTATGAAAATATGCATTGATAAATAAATTATTAACTTAATTATATAAAATATTAATATTTTAGTTTTAAAATATATATATATAAAATTAATTTATTAAAAATTTTATTATGATGAAATTTCATTTTAAAGTTTTTGACTATTATTTTTCAATTTATGAAAAGGCGTATCCAGTATCTAAAACTTAAAATAATATTTATACATTTTCTTCTTTCTGATTTTTTAATTTCTTAATTTTAATCAGAAAAATTATCTGAATATGACATTTATAATTAGTTTATTAACATTAAAATTTTTGATTTGTATATTTAGATTTAATTATAAGATTATTCTTCAATTTTTTTTTAAATATTTTTTTCAGATATTCTTTAGAAATATTTATATTTTTCTATAGACCAATCAATAATTGTACAATAACCTACAATAAGTAATACTTTTATATGAAAAAAAAATGAAAACAAGTTATTTTTGTAATCATAACCAATATCACTCATTTTTTATATTGAAGAATAACTGAAAAACAAAAAAATATAGCTCAATTAAGAAAAAAATATTATTAGTATTTATGTAGGCGTTCTACAGTTTGATATTAAAAGCACTTTTGTATTTGCCAAAAAAATAACCTATTATAAAAAATTTGATTTTTATTAATATTATAGTGAAATATAATAATATTAATGATAGTAATAATATTACAATAAACAATATTTACTATCCCTAATATGTTTAATATTAAATTAATCCTTCTTAATGAAAATTACTACTAACACTATATAAAAATCCAAACAAAACCAAACTAGAATAGAAAATGCCGTTCATTTGCCAATTAAAGAATACACTTTTATTGAAGAGCCTTGACAATCTTCCATCATGATAATAATGGGGCTAATTCAATAGAGTTTTTTCCATAACATCTTTATCATGAAGAGCATAGTAAATAATAGGGAAATTACAATAGAATACATTATAACACTCAGGTAAAAATGAATCATACAAAAGTGATCCACTAAACATATTATAACATCCATAAAAGAAAGTAGGGATAACAAGAATAATATTTTTCCAGAAATTATAACAAATAAGTATAGAGTTCCTCCTATAAAATTGATTACCTTTGACTAATATCAATCTCCTTAAATACTGAAATTCTCCTAAAGCATAATCACTAGCCCTAGCAGCCTAATTACCTTCTACTCCCATAATACCAATTCCTACATGAGCAGCATTTATCATATTGACATCATTAGCTCCATCGCCAATAGCCAATGTGATTGTATCCTTGTCAAATTCTTTTACTAGATTCACTATTTCTGCCTTCTGTTTCGGAGACACTCGGCAAGCAACAACCACATCGCATAAGTTACTTAACTTAAATAGTTTCTTCTTACTCTCTTAGTCCTGAATTTGTAATAAACTTTCTCCAGAGACTATCAAAGCATACTTGCTTTTACAATCTTCTTATTATTCATCTATATTCTTGTACTTATCAATTAACTCTTGCATTTGATGCTTGATTTCCTAAGGATCCTTAGCATCAACAATAATCTATATTAAAGTATCATCTAACAACTTGCAAGAATATCCAATATTAATAGCAGTCTCTTACTTATCGCCTGTTAAAACCCATACTTTAATTTAAGCTCTCTTCAAATAACTAATAGTCTCCCCAACATTATCCTAAAGCTTGTCTTCAATAGCAGTAGCACCAATACATTCCAAATTAACTTCTATAGCTTCTTGGACATCAGCCATCAACTATTCCTTCTTCTAAATATCCTATTAAGCTAGAATGTAGTTCATTTTCCAATCATTATACTCCATATCACTCAAGATTCTCTTGCCTAATAAAAGAGTTCTCAGTCCAACCTTTGCAAACTCCTCCAAATGCTGATTAGTATTATAAAAGTTGTTTTTACTTTGTTGACTTAATCTTTAATAAATAATGTTATCAGCTCCTTTACAATACAGTATAATTTCCTTTGTTTAATTATCCCTAAGAATTACTGACATCCTTTTCCTTGTGCTGTTGAATTCTAAGACCTCTAATAACTTATAGCTCCAAACTTTCTTATGTCTTTATTCATAGACCAACATATTATTGTCCTGATCTATACCTTAGTACTAAAACCCACAATACAAAGCCATCTGAATAAGTGCATATTCGTCTGGACTACTAGCATTATAAATATTCTTACCATCTACTTAAGTCACTAAAATAGTATGACACAAACTCAACATCATCAAATACTCTCTAATATTTTCGTATTCCTGATTGCTTTCACTTCGATCTAAAATATCCATGAACTTGGCATCAACAAAATCCACCTTATCTTAAGAGGGATATTTCCTTACATATTCTTAATTAATTTCTTGTTATTAATAACAGCCATATTTGATTCCTTTGATGTCTATTTACCTGAACTCCATTGAGTTTTAAGTAAGAGTTCCAGTCTTGTCACTGAAAATATGCTGAATTTGTCCTAATTCTTCATTTAAACTACTGCTCTGAACCTAGGCATTAATCTAATACTTCTTTGAAAAGAAGTGATAGTCTGATTTTATTATTTAACCTTAAATGTACTTCACTGTCTCCAATGTCACCAAAAGACTTATAGGTACGAAGTTGGAAAACATTATCATCCAGTTTCCGAACCTATCAAAGAAATTAAGAGCAAAGTTAATCTGATTATTGAGATAAAGGTAAGACAAATCATTAATATTATACTTGAATATGCAGTGATTGATAAGCGCTGCAAAGAAACAGAAAACTATCTAAAGAATAAGTACATAGACGATATAAATATTCATCTGTTACATCATTTTGCTCTGTTTAGCCCTAGCTTTAAGACTATTTAACATTATTTTGGTATCTTCTCCAGTATAGACCACCACTCCATAAACAAAATCTGTGTTCCTCAGAGAACATCCTCTCAATGCCAGTTAATTACAATCCAAGGACTTCTTATGTCTGTCTCCTTAAAACTATATATTACCATTGAAGTTATAGATGAAAGGGTTAGGCTTTTCATATTCAAGCTTGTCTCTCTGATTAATTATCTCTAAGTCATACATCTATGAGTACTTTCCTTAACACTCTTCTGTTACTTTCTTATGTTTTAAGTTTGTCTCTCCGTCCAGATTCTTAGTCTCAATATAAGCCAGGCCTTTTTTTTCGCTTGATTTTATTAGTAAAATATCGGCTGGGAAATACTCATTATTATTTACTTTTATTATGTCACCAATTTAGAGTGACTCCCATCTGCAAGATACTAATCCCTATTTTGTTAGTAATTGGGTTTTGCTATTGTTTTCCATTTCGTCTGATTTTTTCCTAGATAGATCTTCGAAAAAATCTTTGCAAGCTGTTATTAAAATTATAAAACTTAAAGGAAGAAATATAACTGGAGTCCCATCAGTCATACTGATTTGTTTTATCATGCTTAATAGACCGATCATTAAGAAATAGATATTTGCAAATTTACTGAATTGTTCAATTAAGTTCATTGGTA
>Ga0315908_10002119_pt1 | contig 14640 bp, 7 predicted proteins | sample LakEriMetagenome_12_FD_203520 | JGI IMG/M metagenome (GOLD analysis project Ga0315908, IMG submission 203520) | Freshwater fungal communities from buoy surface, Lake Erie, Ohio, United States - Buoy 4 MA124 | ecosystem: Environmental > Aquatic > Freshwater > Lake > Lake biofilm | place: USA... | reverse complement strand
CTCCCAAACGGTGAGCCATCGGACGGTTCCCCCTTGTTTAATTACTGGCCGGACGATGGTCCAAGGTGACGGTCATGAGCGGATTATGGATGATCCTATTGCTGAGTTTCCTGCAGCCCGATGAGCTTCTCCCAGCTCCCAAAAACGAATCTCTTCCAAAACCGCTGATGGTTTCGAGCAACATGGAACCCCAGCTACCTCTTGGCACCGCGCCGGAGTGCAAAATCGGATGGGGAACCGACTCCGCAGATCGCTCGATGTACCTAGTGATCCAACTCGCCCCTTCCTCAATCGCTCAATTCGCTGCGGGGGGCAACTCCATGGAGCTCGAAAGCCTTATCCCACCGGCTCTCCGAGGACGCATCCACAAAGTCATCATCCGGGTCGGAAATGGCCCCGTCGAGCAAAGCCCCCCGGAATCCGAACTCGATCGCCTACCACCCCTGAACGCCAGCACGACCCCAAGCGGTTCGGCCAGCGGTCCTTTAATCTCGAATCTGGACATGCGTTCTCCTGTGAACATCGATTTTCCGAAATCGGCCGAGCGCTCCTCGCCAGAGATCATCGCGACGTCAGGAACCCAACTACCCGTGGTCCCCGGATTGACACTCCCATCGACACCCAGCCCGGTCTTGCCCCCGTCGAACGTTCCGGCGCAGCCCCCGTCAAGCTTTACAGCGCCGCCTCCATCAAGCTATACCGCGCAGCCCTCGTCCAGCTATACCGCGCCGCCTCCATCAAGCTATCCCGCGCAGCCCTCGTCCAGCTATACCGCGCAGCCTCCATCGAGCTATGCTTCGCAGCCCTCGTCTAGCTTTACCTCGCAACCCCCATCGAGCAATAACTACGCCACAGATGGCTTTGCTCCGATGCCTCGCTCCGTACCATCGACACTCAACCCGTTTGGCAAAAGCGGGCTTGCAAATACGACCACCACAAGCCAGGGAAACGTCACCTACAACAGCTCTGTCCCGCACTTGGCCACCAATCCAAATCCGCCGAACGGTGGATACGTCTTGCCCAACGACAGTTATGCGGGCTATCCACAACAGCCCCAAAATGGGTACAGCCAAGGGGCTTATGGAAACCAAGGTTATCCGGCAACTCAGTATGCACAAAACACCTATGGAGGCCAAGGAATCACCAATCCGGTTCTACCGATCCCACAGGTCGCTTCGCGACCACTGCCATCGACTACGGCGCCACCGACACTCACCTCGCACACCTTGCCAAACTTCAATTCCGAGCGAGACCAGGCACTGGCAAACAACTCGCCGCGTGGTTCACTGGTTCCTTTCTTCTTGGTGCTCTCGTTCATCCTGAACGTTTATTTCGGGCTCTGGCTCAATCACCTGAGTACCAAGTACCGGCATCTGCTCGGAAGTGTGCGAGGGTTGGCTCCAAACTCCCTTGAGGCATAAAAGCATCAAGTCGTTTTGGCTTCCCAGGTCGTCCCTTGCTTGCCGTCTTGAATCGAAACACCGATCGACTTAAGACCATCGCGGATCGCATCCGAGGTTGCAAAATCTCGCTTGGTTCTTGCTTCGGCCCTCAGGTGAATCACAAGTTCCATGAGCCCTTGAACCAGCCGAGCCGCTTCCGATGAATCGGAGGACGGAGAGACCGGTTTGCGGAAGATCCCTAGGAGCGAAGCCATCTCCCGCAGGATAGAAAGTCCGCTGCGCAAGGCTTCTCGATTCGCTTCGCTTGGCGACTCGTCGAGTTGAGATTGGTCGATGAACCGATTCAAGGCCCTGGCCATTTCGAACAGGTCGGCCGTAGCACCCCCTGTATTGAAATCGTCGTCCATCTTGGCCAAAAAAGAGCTCCGCAACTGGATCAGCTCGGCAAGCAGAGCAGGGGGGTTCGCTGGAGCCTCGAACGCACTCCTTCGCATCGCATGAGGGATCTGGTAAACCGAGCAACCGAGAATCTTACCGGCCCTTTCGAAGAGTCGGTAAAAAGTCTCCAGAGCCGCACCTGCCTCAGCCAAAGGCTCGTCGCCAAAGACACTCGTCGAACGGTAATGCGTGCGAAGCAAAAAGAATCGAATCCGCTCTCCGGTGTGCTTCGAGATCAGACCAGCAAGACCGCCAGCTCCTTTGCTCCGAGAAATCTTTCCCGATACACCCGCATCGGGAGCCTCCGAGGCAGCAACCTGCGAGCCGGCATCCTTCGAGGAATCGCCCGAGGTTCGATCGGATTTCCCTCCGACTTTGCCACCTTCATTCGAAGCTCGCATCAAGCCGTTGTGCATCCAATAAGTCACCATGGGTTTGTCATGGCAGCAACGGCTTTGGGCTAGTTCGTTTTCATGGTGTGGAAAAACAAGATCTAGGCCACCGCCATGGATATCGAAGGTCTGGCCGAGGATCCCTCGACTCATCGCCGAGCACTCAATGTGCCAACCCGGACGCCCTTGGCCCCACGGGCTCGGCCAGCTCGGTTCACCGGGCTTGGCCGACTTCCAGAGCGCAAAGTCGCCCGAGGAGCGTTTGCGACTAGCTGCCCCCCCACCTTCGCCCTGCTGCTCGTCAGCCGAACGATTGCTCAAACAACCGTACTGCGGATCCTTCGTCACGTCGAAAAAAACATCTCCATCGGTCGAATAGGCGAACCCCTTGGCTATGAGTTCTTCGACAAAGGTGATGATCTCGTCGATGTTGTCTGTCGCACGAGGCATTCGGTCGATCTGGTCGACTCCCAAGGCTTGCAGATTCGACACGTAATCGGCTGTCATCTGCGTAGCCAACTGAAACATCGAGATCCCCTTTTCACGGGACCTTACGATCAACTTATCATCCACATCGGTAATGTTGACGACCCAAGTCACCTCATAGCCGCAATGGGTCAAATAGCGTTTGACCGTATCGAAGATCACAGGTCCAACCATGTGTCCGATGTGGGCCTCGGCATAGACGGTCGGGCCGCACAAATACATGCCCACTTTTCCGGGCTCGATCGTCCGAAACGGCTCCTTGGCCTTCGTCAACGTGTTATAGACTCGGATGGGGTATTCAGGTAGGTTTTCTTGCATAACTCAAGCTTTTCTCGACACTCAAAGGCAGAATCCGGTACCATTATAAGGGTTTTGCCCAGGAAGAATTTCGTCTAGGAAGAATTTCAAAACCGAGCGAAAATTTCGAAAGGTAGCGAATCGCGATGGTCGAGTCCACCGCAAACCTCCAAGGGCCTGTTCCGATACCTACTGATACCTACCGAAGTTGGGGATCTGTACCCTTTAGACAACACCCTTCAGACAACGAAGACTCGAACGCTTTGCAGTCGTTGAGCCCAAAACAGAATTAGAAAAATGACCTTCATCAAAGTAGATACCGGCGGATTGACCGACCCTGGATTGGTTCGAGCCGAAAACCAAGACCAATTCTTCGTCGGTGAACTCGCCCGCAGCGTAAAGATCCACTCGGTCTCCTTGGGCATCGCTCCGGAAACAACGCTCACAGGAGATCCCATCGGACAGATCCTTATGGTCGCCGATGGAATGGGAGGCCACCGCGCCGGGGCCGAAGCCAGCGGGCTTGCAATCCGCTACTTCATGACCGCGATCCTCAATCGCTTGCAGTGGAACAGCCTTCTTGCAGACGGTCAGCAAGACCATCTCTTGGACGATCTTCGCGAAATGCTCAGTGAAGCACACCGCGAGATCCGACGCCGCTCGGAAGCCTCCGAAAGCCTTAGCGGTATGGGCACGACCTTCACCATGGCCTACGTTGTCTGGCCCCGTATCGTGGTCGTCCACGCCGGTGACACCCGATGCTATGTCTTTAGCAAAGGTCGATTGTCCCTCCTGACTCGCGATCATACCGTCGCCAACGAGATGATGCGAAACGGCAAACTCAATCCCAACAACAACGAACGATCCCCCTGGGCCAACGTCCTGGTCAACGCACTAGGTGCCGGCGCCGAAGGAGTCCAAGGTGATCTAACAAGCTACCCGCTCGAACCCGACGATATCGTCATGATGTGCAGCGATGGGCTCAACAAACACGTCGACGATGAAACCATCGAACGCGTTTTAGCCCAAGGGGGCACCATGCAATCGATCTGCGAAGTGCTGATCGAATTGGCCAAAAAAGGTGGAGGCACCGACAACATCACTGTCATCGCCTCGCAATGGACCTTGGCCAAACAAGATACGACCATGCGGGTATCGGCTATCCCTCCGAGCGCACCTAGAATCATCGAGGAAATGCCCTCACCCATTCGCAATTATGGCACCCATATCGATCTGTCGACCCACATAATAACCACCATCGACGGCGATCGAAGCGGAGATACCGACCCGCTTATCAACGAGGCTCTCTAAACCCCCATGCGGCCCTTCCTCGCCCGCGCACTTTTCGCACCCACCTTCGCCTGGAACTACCTCCTGGGCAGAGTCCTGCACCGGCGCGACTGGTGGGACGAGGTAGATCCATATGTCCTCCTCGGCGCACTCCCACTCAAAAGGGACGTTCCCAAACTGGCCAAACTTGATGTTCGCGGCGTGATCAACATGTGCCAAGAGTATGCGGGACCCACCACCGCGTACCAAAAATATCAAATCGAACAACTCTGGCTGCCAACCGTCGACTTCAACCCACCGTCTATCGACTCGGTCGGCCGTGGTGTCGAGTTCCTCCACCAAAAAACCTCAAAGTCCCAACGTGTCTATGTCCACTGCAAAGCCGGCCGAGCGCGCTCTGCGACCATCGTGATCTGCTGGCTGGTCAAATACAAGGGAATGAGCCCAGAACAAGCCCAAGCCCACCTGCTGGCCTGCCGTCCTCACGTAAACCCCCGTTTACTAAGCCGCCCTGTGGTCCGAGAATACCTAGGCTTGCCAAATCTTGGATCAAGCTCCTAATAAACTTCGCCGATTCCCGTTGAACTTGGGCAGCACCGAAACCACGGCGGACCCACTGTGCAATCCTCTCCGAAATTTCATGGACCTCCCTATGTTCACAAGATTTTTGCTCACCGCAGTGAGCCTCTTGTTTACCCAAAACACAATCGTTGCTGTCCAACCCCCCGTCCAGCCCCCCGTCCAACCCCCGAGCCGCTACAGCGAGCCCATATTCCCCAAGGAACGACTACCGATGTGGAAACAAGTCGAAGAAGCGATCCAAAAGGGCCTGCCCAAAACCGCAATCGAGAAACTCGAAGCCATCGGCCAGCAAGCTCTCGACCAAAAAGCCTACCCTGAAGCCGCTTTGGCCCTGGCCCGAAAAATCCGTCTCCAAAGCGACATCCAAGGGGGTGATCCGGCCGAAGCCATCTTGGGCCTGAGCAAAGTACAGTCCGCACCGGACACGATAAAACCCGCTTTGCATGCGATTCTCGGCCATTGGTACTGGTCGTACTTCCAATCCAACCGCTGGCAATTCCAAAGCCGTTCGGAACTTGCCGATGAGACCTCCGAGGATATCAAAACTTGGGACCTCAAACGGATCTTTCGAGAGATCGATCGCCAATACTCTCTGTCGCTTGCCGATAACGAGTCCCTCAAAGCCTACCCGATTCAAACCTTCGACCCCCTCCTAGATCCGGGCACCTACCCCGACTCCTATCGACCCACCCTCTACGACTTTCTGGCCCACCAAGCCATCGAGTTCTACGCATCGGGAGAACAAGCCGGTGTGGTCCGCCAAGACGCTTTCGAAATCGATGCGGCTTCAGCAGCCCTGGGACCGACCGACGAGTTCCTCTCTTGGAATCCAAAAACCATCGATGCCGATTCTCCAAAGCTCAAAGCGATCCAGCTCTACCAAGCTCTCCTGGCTTTCCATGCCGCAGACGAGTCCCCCGACGCACGACTCCATTGCGACCTCGAACGCATCCGCTTCGTCACCAACAACGCCAACGGTGACGAAAAAGTAGCCCGCACTTTAGGACTCCTGGACTCGTTTGCCCAAAAGAACCCCAAGCATCCGCTCTCCTCAGTAGCCAGGGCTCGCTTGGCCGAGATTCACGTAAACGAAAACGACCTAGAGGCCGCCTACGATGCAGCACTCCAAGGAAAGAACGCGTTCCCCGATAGCATCGGAGGCAAACTGTGCCACAACCTGATCGAATCGATCACCGCAAAAGCAGTCAACGTTTCGACCGAACGGGTCTGGAATGCTCCTGCCCCCAACATCCGTGTCCGATACAAAAATATCTCGACCATCCACTTTCGCATCGTCGATGCCGATTGGATCCAACGACTCACAGGCCAAGATCGCTGGCGCCCCGACCAATTCAACGAAGTCGACCGACAAGAGCTTTTCAAAAAAATCCCAATCAAAGCCTGGACATCCAACCTCGATCCAACCACCGACTACCAAGAGGTCACCCACGACGAACTAGCCCCCGTGGACCTCAAGCCCGGATACTATTTCCTGCTCTATAGCCTGAACGGCCAATTCACCCCAGAGAACAACCAACTCGGAGCCTGCGAACTTTGGGTCTCCAAACTCGGACTCATCCTACGCCCTCGAAACCACTTCGGCATCCCTGAACTCGAAGATGGATTTCGCGGCATCGAAGGCCTCGTCGTCGATAACCAATCCGGTGAACCTGTCGCCGGCGCCAATGTCCTGTGCTTCGCCCGAAACAACAACAGCAACCAACTGCCAAACACACCGACGAGCCGAGTTCAAACCGACGCGACCGGCCTATTTCGTATCCCAAGAATCCAAAACGCCGCATTCATCCTCGTCGAACACCAAGCAGACCGACTCGCCAGCCAATCCGAAGCCTACGTTTTTGACCACCAAGCCCCCCCGGTAAACCCACTGAACGTGGCCCTATTTACCGACCGTGCAATCTACCGACCCGGGCAGACAATCCACTTCAAAGGGATCGCGACGAGCAACGATCGCAAAACCAACCGCTACGAAGTCGTCCCCAGTACGAAATTCACCGTCCAATTGCAGGACCCCAACGGCCAAATCGTCGAAACCCTCGACCTATCGAGCAATGACTTTGGCTCGTTCAGTGGCTCGATGACCGCACCGCGAAATCGCGGCACGGGCACCATGATTCTCTCGATCAAAGACCGCCCGTTTTCCACCGCGATCAACGTCGAAGAATACAAACGACCTAAATTCCAGGTGACCCTCGATCGAATCAAAGACCAAGTCAAACTCGATGACAAAGTCTCCCTCAACGGCAAAGCGATGAGCTACACCGGTACGGCCATCCAAGATGCGAAAATTCGCTACCGTGTCGTCCGCGCCGTGCGATGGCCCGAGTGGTTCCTCTCCTGCTTCGCTTGGCGAATCGCTCCCTACCAAGGACGCTCGCAAGAGATCGCCCAGGGCTGGGCCAAAACCAACGCCGACGGAAGCTTCCAAATCGAATTTATCGCCAAACCAGACCGCTCGATCCCCGAAATCGATTCGCCAATCTTCCGATACGATATCACCGCAGATGTCACCGACTCGAATGGCGAAACTCGCACGGGAACCCAAAGCGTCTCGGTTGGGTTCGTCACTGCCCAAGCCAACCTTTCGGCAAACGATTGGCAAACCGAATCGGAACCTGTCGAAATCGAAGTCAAAACCTCGAATCTCGACGGTCAAGAAATCGCCTCGGCAGGCCAGCTCAAGTTCTTGAAGATCCTCGAACCAAACGAAGTCCCTCGCGCCGATATCCTCGGCGAAGCCATCGCGCCGCGCCCCAGACCCATGCGGCGTGCACCGGGCCAAACCCGCGTGAAAAACCCACGGCCAATAACCCCACTCCAAAAGCCCGACCCCACCGATTACCGCCAATGGCCAACCGGCGATCTGGTCAGCGAGCAAGCTTACCAAACCGATGCCGATGGAAAAACCAAACTCAGCGTCAAACTGCCAGCCGGCCTCTACCGCGCAGTGCTCGAGTCCAAAGACTCCTACGGCAAGCCGATCCGCTCCGAACTGAACCTTCGTGTTCTGAATCCAGAGCAACCGAAACTCGGGATCAAACTGCCCCATGTCTTTGCCAGCCCCAGCGATTCGCTCCAACCGGGCCAAACCTGGAAGGCCCTCTGGGGGACCGGGTACGACAAAGGTCGCGCCCTGGTCGAAATCCAACACCGAGGTGCCATGATCAAGTCCTATTGGACCGATCCAAACTCCACCCAGCAGACCATCGAACTACCGATCGTCGAAGAGATGCGCGGCGGGGTCACCGTCCGAGTTACCTACGTCCGTGAAAACCGTCTCTACTCGGAAACACGAAAGATTTCCGTCCCGTGGAAGAACAAAGAACTGACCCTCAAATGGGAGCGATTCCGCAACAAACTCGAACCGGGCGCCAAGGAAAAATGGTCACTCAAAATCCAAGGCCCCGACGCCCAAGGTGCAAGCGCCGAACTGCTCGCCTCGATGTACGACGCCTCTCTCGATGCCTTCGCACCCCACCAATGGCTCAACCGTCTAGGCGATTTCTATGAGGAATCCCAAGGGGGCGTCCTGTCTCAGTTCCAGAACATGAGCCTTTGGGTCAACGTCCTGCATTCGAATCTCCCGAGCAACTATCAGAGCGTCGAGGAATCCTATCGCCGCTTCCCAAGCGAACTGCAAATGCAGCCTCCCATCATGTACTCCGGTGCCTACGCAACGTTGTCCCGTGGTTCCGGCGGAGTCGAATTTGGGTTAGCCATGGCGGCAGACGCTGCCCCTGCACCCGGCGGCCTTCCTCCCGGGGCGAGGGCAAAAAGCTTACGTGCGGGTGGCATGCGTGGAATGGGTGGCGCCCCAGGGGCCCCCGAAGCCGAATTCGCAGGCATCCAAGCCAACTCCGGTGGAGATGGTGCCAACGCAGGTTCCCCTAAAACGCTCTCCATGGATTCGATTTCTCCGCGGGTCAACCTTAACGAAACCGCCTTTTTCTTCCCCCATCTGCTGGCCAACGACGATGGCTCGGTTTCGATCGAATTTACGATGCCCGAAGCTCTGACCAAGTGGCGTTTCATGGCCTTGGCCCACGACAAACAACTCCGCAGCGGCAGCTTGTTCGATGCGGTCGTCACGGCCAAGGACCTGATGGTCCAACCCAACCCGCCGCGGTTCCTACGCCAAGGGGACCTCATTGAGTTTACCACCAAAGTCACCAACCAATCGAACCGAGTCCAGCAAGGAACCGTTGCTCTGCATCTGACCGATGCGATCGATGAGTCGAACGTGGACGCCAAATTCGAAAACGGCAAAGCCGAACAGAGCTTCGAACTCGCGGCCAACGAGTCCAAATCCTACCGATGGCGCATTCGAGTACCGCAAGACGCACGCCCGATCACCTTCAAGACCATCGCTGCGACCGAGCAACTCAGCGATGGCGAACAAGCCATGTTGCCCGTCCTTTCGAATAAAGTCCTCGTCAGCGAAGCGATCCCGTTGCCAATAAGAGGCAAATCGACCAAGGAGTTCGCACTCCAAAAACTTATCGACTCGGCCGGCTCCGACACGATTCAAAACCAGTCTTTGACCCTGCAGATGACCTCGCAACCCGCTTGGTATGCCGTCTTGGCACTCCCCTATCTCATGGAGTACCCCTACGAATGCAGCGAACAGACCTTCAACCGTCTGTATGCCAATAGCCTCGCAAGGCACATCGCTGCAAGCGACCCGAAAGTCGCCAAAGTCTTCGAGACTTGGAGAACCCTTCAGCCCGAGGCTCTCGAATCGCCGCTGAGCAAAAACCAAGACATCCAGTCGATCCTCCTCGAAGAAACTCCTTGGCTCAGAAATGCTAACCGAGAATCCCAAGCTCGCCGAAATGTCGGAATACTCTTCGATACCAACCGCCTAAAGAACGAAACCGACTCGCAGTTGCAAAAACTATCCCAGATGCAGCGTCCGAGCGGTCTGTGGCCCTGGTTCCCAGGCGGCCCAGACAACGAATACCTCTCCTTGTACATCGTCACCGGCTTCGGCCGCTTACGCAATCTCGGCGTTGCGGTCGATGAAGGCATCGCACTTAAGGCCCTCGGAGCGCTGGATGCTTGGATGAACAAACAGTACAACGAGATCAAGGACAAGGATCCCAAGAAATCGCACTTGGGTTCCACCATCGCGCTGTATTTGTATGGAAGGAGTTTCTTCCTAAACAATCAGCCCATCGCACCGGAGTATCAGACAGCGCTGAGGTACTGGCTGGCTCAAGCTAAAGACCATTGGGTCGGACAAACACGCCAATCGCAAGCGCACTTGGCCGTCGCCCTCAAACGCTTCGGCGATGCCGAAACTCCCAAGTCCATCATCAAGAGCTTCAAAGAGCGAAGCGTTACCGATGAGGAACTAGGAATGTTCTGGAGAGACACCGAGCGATCCTGGTGGTGGTACCACGCCCCGATCGAGACCCAAGCCATGATGATCGAAGCCTTCGACGAAGTCGCCGGGGATATCCAAGCCGTCGAGGAGTGCAAAGTGTGGTTGCTCAAGCAAAAGCAAACTCAAGACTGGAAAACCACCAAAGCCACCGCCGATGCAGTTTATGCCTTGTTGCGTCGAGGTGAAAATTGGCTTGCATCCGACGCGCTCGTAGCGGTCGAACTCGCCGGAACCAAACTTGAACCAAAGAATGTCGAGCGGGGAACCGGATTCTACCAGCAAACATTCGCTGGAAACGAAATCCGACCTGAGATGGGCAAGGTGAAATTGACCAAGTCCGACGAAGGGGTCAGTTGGGGTGGACTCCACTGGGAGTACCTCGAGGACATCAACAAGATCACCGCACACGAGGCAACCCCTTTGAAGCTCGAGAAAAAGCTCTTCAAGAGGGTGCTGACCGCAAGTGGCCCGGTCCTCGAGGCCGTGGTCGCTCCGGTGTCCATCGGCGACGAACTGATCTGTCGCGTCGTGGTCCGAACCGACCGGGACATGGAGTACGTCCATCTGCGGGATTACCGAGGGAGCGGAACCGAACCGGTCAATGTCTTGAGCACCTACAAATCCCAAGACGGTTTGTTCTACTACGAAAGCACCCGTGACACCGCCACGCACTTCTTCATCGATTACCTGCGCAAGGGAACCTATGTCTTCGAGTACCCAGTAAGAGTGCAGTTGGCCGGCGAGTATCCCATGGGATACGCATCGATCGAGTGCATGTACGCACCGGAGTTCAACAGCCACTCCGAGAGCATCCTCCTGCGAGCCGAATAACCCCAAAATGCAAAAGCCCCACCCAATTCCCGGAGAAAGTGGGGTCAAACTCCTCCCAACCCCTCCAAAAACACAAATTTCACGGTTTCCCTAATTGCGTCTGTCCCCCCTTCAAATTTGAGGTGACCTGAGCTAGAATTCGAGGAGTTATGCGTCCGTGGCGCAATTGGATAGCGCATCGGTCTTCGGAACCGAGGGTTGAAGGTTCAAATCCTTCCGGGCGTACTCGATCAATCTCGCGAACTACAGGCAACACGCCAGTTCGCGGATTGAGAGGCTTTCTCTGGCGATGCGTTAATCACTCACATCCCCAACGTTTGGGCATCTTCGGTCTTTCGGCCCCTGCGTGACGCTTTCTTACCGCTAGCAGAAATTCCTAATGTTGCTTCCGTCTCACCAAACCGGACAACTCAACTAGACGACCGCAGGGCTAACAGCAGGGCCGGAATCGGAGCTATCTGTCGACATGCAGCCTGGAAACTGTTCTCCGGTTAAGCTCGAATCATTAGGCCACGGCTGGTAGAATGAAAGAGTTCAACACTCAAGCAGCAAATGAGGACGGTGGAGCAGCCATTCGAGCCGGTTGCAGTTCTGCCACGAAATAAAGTCCAAAGACACTCAATTGAAGGTCCAGCATGTCGACAATCGAAGCCGCATCGAAAGTACTTGAAGAGATCGCTCAATTGTTTGGTTCAGGCCCGACCGATGAACAGATTTTGAATTTTCGGCCGTCTGCCGACGTCGCCCAACGAGCCTCGCAGCTTCTGTCGCTGAACCGGACCGGTCAAATGGATGACGACGTTAAGCACGAACTGGACCAGTACGAGCAAGCTGAACTTTTGATGCGTATGGTGAAGGCCCGGATACATGCGAGGCAAGGAAGCTAGGTAGGGATGAGCGAATATGTGCCTGCAGAACTGCGCCGGCTGATTCGTGAACGCGCCGGTCATCGATGTGAGTATTGCCTTCTTCATGAAGACGATGCCTTCTTGCCATATGAGGCTGACCACATCATCGCTGTCAAGCATCGCGGCGAAACGAACGAGGCAAATTTGGCTTGGACCTGCTTCGTTTGCAATCGCGGCAAAGGGAGCGACCTTGCTTCAGTAGACGAGACAACGGGAGAGATTGTAAGGCTCTTTCATCCCAGGACCGATTCATGGGACAATCACTTGGAGCTGTTGAAAGATGGCTCCCTTTCGGCCAGGACGGCTATCGGACGTGTTACAATCACTTTACTCAAGTTGAACCGTCCTGAGCTTCTAGCAATTAGAGCGTTGCTTGCAAAATCGATTCGAAAACCGCGGTAGTGTGACTTCGGCCACATCAATTGAAGGCATGGCATCGATGATGTCTGCGATGTGCTAGATGCGTCAGTGACGCCTTGACGCAACCTATTCCACATTTGCCGCTAATGGTTCCAGTCGAGCGACTTGGCGATGTGCGATTGCTGACGACAAAGAGTTGCATGAAGCAGAGGAGTGTCTGGTTGTATCCATTGCCCAGGACAATAGCCACCTGTCGCCAGACGGTGGAAGCGACTTTCCAATCGGGAATTCATCATCTCATTTTCCAGAAGATCGCGCCGTCTTCGTTCGCAGCCACGATTCGCTGCCGCTTACCGGGAACGGCGTCATGCCGCATCAGATCGTAGATGTCGTGGAGCAAAGCATCCGCTTGTGCAAAGTAGCCGTGGCCGAGCCAATCGAGATCAAAGTCCGGCACCGCCAGATCGCAGCCAAGCTGCGCGGCACGGATGGCGGCCTCCTCAAAGCTCACATTGAACCCGTGCAGAAAAATCAGCGCATGCGGTGTCTCTTCCTCGTGCATAGCCGCCTGCAGGCTTGCGTAAAAGTCGGAGTCAGCTTGGATCTTCAATCCGTGCAATCGCAGTTGATCATCCCGGAAATCCAGACGCTTGAGTCTGCTCCAGAAACTGCTCCCGGTTTCGCCGAAGCGGTGCGCGTTGGGTACGCGCACGGTCACTTGGCCAAGGGTCATGCTGGAGTGACGCTCGCCGGTGAACCCCTTCCGATCTGCGCTGGGGCGGCGGTTCGTGCCAAACCATACGGGATACAGCCGCTCGTCGGATCCCTCACCCCCAGTACTACGCTCGGTAGATGCGAGGTCAATGGACTCGATCCGGAATTCCTCATGCTGCGTCGCGTCGAGTTCCGCCAGCAGCGCGCGGACTTAGCGCTCCACAGCGGCCCGCTCGGCGGTTTCAATGACCAACCGCTGCTGGATTTGTCGAACCAGTTCCAGTGCCCGCTGGCGGTCGCCACGCTCGACGGCGGCGGTGATTTCTTGAACAAGTTGGGTTAGGTTCAATTCGATTCTCCGGCTTGACGGGCGAGGTCGAGGTGTTGGTCCACCGCAGTCTGCAGTTGGTCTACCGGCGTCTTGCGGTTGCTGAGCCACTGCGCCAGCGGTGCAAAGGCGGGATTGGCGAGCAGTTCCTCAACGCGCGGCACGGCAAGCACAGTGCCAGCGGTGCGAGCGCGGCGAAAGCGGATGGCGTAGTTGCCCAGTGAGGTCTTGAGCGACCCTCCCAACCCCGCGACCAGAGTGTAAATCAGGTCAGCAAGTAGGTGGAAGGAGGATTCCGCAAGGGCAGACGGAGTGCAGCTGCGTTCGAGGTAAATGGCAAGGTTGTTGTGCGAGACAGCGCGATCGGCGGGATTAGGCAACTGCTCTTGGATGGCAAGGGAGCGGCGCTGCTGGATGATGGCCTGGGGAATGTCGTCTTGCCTTTCAAAAACGTCAGCGAGGGAGCTAAGTACCATAGCACTCATAGCAGGATCGCTCTCAAAGAGCGTCAGGCAGGCTTCCAGCTCGGCCTTGGCCTCATCCACGCGTTCCGGCATCTGCATCAGGACGGTGCCTCGGTTGGCGCGTGTCCTGGCAATTTCCTCCACCGGACGTCCGAGCGCACGCTGCGCCTCCAGGGTGTCATCCATGCAGCGCAGGCAGGCAGGCCAGTCTTCGAGGGCAAAATGGCCTTGTCGAGCGACGTCGAGTGCGCTGATGAGTGCACGGGCGAGAAACACCGGGTCCGGGGCCTCGGGCACCGGCTTGCCGGAGCGGTGCTGCTGCCACCAATCCTGTATCCGCACCAGCCGCGTCTCGACCTCCGGCAACGCCGCTGCGACCTTCCCCTGCATGATCTCAATGCGCAGGGCTTCGAGTTCTCTGCCGAGGACTTCGATCTCGGGGAGTGCTGCTTTCTTCGCCGCCTCGGCACTTTCGAATTGCCGCTGGCGAGCCTCGTCGAGGTTTCCAGTGTCACGAATTGCAAAAGCCCAGTTGCAGGTGATAGCCGCTAAATCCGACCAAGCCTCTCGGGAGTCGTCCCCTCCCGCGTCGGCAACCGCCTTGGCCTGTGCGGCGGCTTGTTCGTAGAAGGTCAGACTGGCATCGGGACGGCCAACCTGCTTAATCGCGTCTGCGAGGTTTTTGAGACAAATCCGCCGCGGCCGGCCCTCAGGAGCGGACTCGGCTGCGTTCTTTAGAT
>Ga0315908_10002117_pt1 | contig 14646 bp, 11 predicted proteins | sample LakEriMetagenome_12_FD_203520 | JGI IMG/M metagenome (GOLD analysis project Ga0315908, IMG submission 203520) | Freshwater fungal communities from buoy surface, Lake Erie, Ohio, United States - Buoy 4 MA124 | ecosystem: Environmental > Aquatic > Freshwater > Lake > Lake biofilm | place: USA... | reverse complement strand
TATAATTAGTTGTTATAAGCTACTTGTCTTTTTTTTCATTTAAATTATCATTTTCCAAATAAACACTCTTTTTTCTTGAAGCAATTATTTCCTATCCTGAATCTTTATTTCTTTGAATAGATTATATCAATATTTTTTCATTAATATGAGCAGTTTTTTTTATTTTCTTCTTTTGATCTAATAATTGATGAGTATTATTTTGAATTAGCTAAGATTGTTTATACTTGAGATACTGATTACAACTTTTATTGACAATCTTCATGACTTTGATGTATTTGTGATTGATGTAATCATTAACAATATCATAATGTTATTGTTAGTATTAATGCTATTGATGATTCATATATTAATTTGAAATGTTGGCTGCATAAGCTTCTTTCAGTTCTTTTAACGATTAATATTGAGTCTTGATTTCTTTATTCTGGTGATAGATTCGGAAGATAAGTAGATGATGAAACACATGCCTGACAATCCAACTCCAATTCAAAAAGTATCTGAAAAAGTTCTCACTTAAAAAGTACTGATAAATTTTGTTTTTGAATTCTTAAGAAAAAAGTTGGAAGTGTTGATACAAGACTTGAATGACTTGAGCAGTGCAAATCATGTGATCTTACTCTTCAAGGACAATGATAATGCCTTTGTAGAAGAAATTGTAATCAAAAATGCTGGGAATGGACTTTCCTGTTTTCTAAAAGAAATCAAACATATCATTAATGAGGGAAAAGGTTTTCTGGATCTTGTCATGCTCAAGAGTTTTAGTTTTTTTGAAAAGGATGACCATAAAAATATTGATGAGTTTCTCATTGTAAAGCATAGATATGACAAGAGTCTTAAAGGATTCTGGGAACTATGAGATCTCTTTACGTTTAAAGAGAATGAGTACAGATCTGAGAATGACTTTATAACCAGGAAGATCTTACCAAGGCATACTCTCATTAACAATTATTGTTCTATTGATGTATCTACACCATTCTGATACAAACATATAAAATGCAACTCCTCTCTTGTTTAGTCTTTGTTTCCATTATGAACCATTTAGCAATATCTTCAATTCCTCTAAGTGCTTGATGCCTTTCTCTTAACTGTTAATATAACCATAAAAGTCTTTACCCCAATCCAACATATCTACAAAGATATTTTTAGTCTTTACTTCTGTTTACATCACATCTAAACTATACTCTGTCCCTCTCCATTCTTCTATTTCCACTTCATCCTCAATTCCTTCAAATATCTTTATTAAGTCACTTCAAAATTCTGGAATTCTAAAATATCCTATTGCTAAAAAGTTCTCTATAAAAATCCTCTCATTCTTATTAACTGCTTTTTAATTTAGTTTGTCAAGAACTCAAGCTAATATTTTATAAATAAAACTCTAATATTATAGTCCAATTTTATTCTTTTCAAATAAGATTTAGTTGTTGATAGCTTACTCTTTTTTGCTGATGTTAGATTAATTCTGAATATCTCTAAAAATATAATCAAACCCAATTGAGGATAAATCAAACTCTCCTCTATTAACTATGTTATATAACAACTCATAATACTTTTCTTTTAAATCTTCATCTAAATTGTCCATGTTTTCTAAAACATGCTTTCCTAAGTCTAAAAGGATTTATTATGCTCTTAATAAACTTATCTTATCTTTATAAAGGAATGTAATTGAGGTCTGTTTGTGGCTACTTGTTAATAATTCATTCAAATTCTATATTTCCTATTCACATTATTAAATTACTTTTTGTACTTCTTATTATTATTTATTGTTGTTTTAATCTTTTTGTAATAAAAATATTAAGTTTTGTAAATTTTCATGACTATTTCTTATTTTTTCTATTTCTTTATTGAATTCTTCTTAATTTTCATTACTTTTTGATTATTTACTTTAAACATTTTCAAAAAATAAAATTGGACCTTTCATCAAACCCTTTTCAGTTCTAATACCACATATCATTTATTAAAAATAAACTGATTGCTGTAGTTCTAATTTTAAATCTACCTAATTTAATTATTATAATTAAAAAATTAAGCATATTAGTATTGCATAACAAATTTAAAATAAAAATTATTAAAAAATGATAATAATGATAAAATTAAAGATAATATTAACTTTTATATTAAATTAATTTTCAAATATATAAATTTACAGTTCCCACATTTTTTCCGTTAAGCCATAATATTTCTTTGCCAGTTTCAGTGATATATTCTTGCTAATGTTTGAATATTTTGTTTAGACTTATATAAATTTCTCCAACCATTTTCATATTGACTAATTGGAGTTAATCATCTAATTCTTTTTAATTACTTTTTTCCAAATATTTATTGTCGTTAGTTCCAAAAACTTTAATTTATAAAGCGGTAGTGCTAAACTCATTTGCTGTTATTTGAAATTATAATTTGCAAGTTTCATCATTCTCATTGTTTATATTCCATTACATCTCTCTTTTCTTATTCTACACTTGTTAAATACGTTCATTATTTAAATTACTAATGTTTTTTAACTACAACTATCTTGGTGACTTTGATTCAATATATGAAGAATATTCCCCTTAAGATAATTAAGATTCGTTTAATTTAACAAAACTTTAATTTTTTGCTTTTTACCTTATTTGTTCTGACTTTTATTAATAATCTTACAAATCTTGTAGTTAAGACTAACTCTCCTATTTTAATAATTATTAATTGAGTTTTTTTTGTTACTATTGTAACAATTATTATTAATTTTGCTCGCTATTTTATCTTTCCAGGTAATTATTATTTTTGCATTCTTTTACCTTTATATCTATTTTTTTTTTTTGCTCATCTAAATCAAACTAATTTAGATTTTTATCAGTAGCATTTTTTTTATGATTTTTAAAACAACTTGAATAACTACTTTTGATATTTTATTTGGGCCCTGTAATTTTGAGTTAATATTTATAAAACATGTATTACATATCTTCTTTAAGAACAATATGGACATTGGTAGTATTTATTAACAAATTTGTCTTTTACTTCATTATAAGATTGAAAGATATTTTCCCTTGAAATTAAGATTGTTTTTCATCTATGTTATATTCATGATGAATTGGACCTAAAGCTAATTCGAGAACTTTCAGTTAAATTTTTGATTGAATTTAATGGTTTTAATCTTTTAAAATCTTAATTTATTAATATATATTTACTAAACATGCAGTTTAATTAATCATGTTTTTTACAATTGTACTGAATTCGAATTCCGTATTTAATTTCCAATAAGGATTCTTACTTTATATTGTTTCACTCTCTACTATTTTTTAATTATCAAATATGAGTTCTACATATAAATTTTACTAAAATTTAATATATTTTATATACTTTAGTTAATTTTTTGCCTTTCAATTCTTTCAATTAAATTATGAAATCAACTTTTTCTTCTTGATTTTTAATTTAATTAATTATATCTAAATCAGTCTCTTATAAACTCTCTAAGTTTTATAATTAAAGATTATCAAAAGGATTTTAATATATTTATTTTTTTTATTTAGACGTTTTAGAACAATTTCCCATATTTAGTTTATATATTAAGTAACTAATAAATTATATATATTCTTGATTTCTAAAATAAATAAAAAGATATAATATAATATAATAATATATATTTATAGATTATTAAGTGAGAAAATAAAATAATAAATTAGATAAAAATCATAAATTAAAATGAAATTGCCTTAGAAATCCATCTTCAGTTGCAACATAAAGATTAGAGTTACTAAAAATAAAAATAATAAAATAACATGGCGTCAAAAGTGAAATCATGAATAATAGAAGGACAAGAGTGAATTTGAAGAGGATTGTTGATCCTAGGGTCAATTAAATAAATGAAACCTTAGGCAGTTGAGGCGATAAGGTAATTGAGATGAGGATGTAGTTTAGTGATAGGCCCATCTAGTTTGAAAATCTGATTGAGAGATAGTTTGCTTGTATCATATAATAACATTTAGCCATCACTAGAACCTAGGTAGAACTGTTCTTGTACTACTCCAAACTCTACCTGAAATATTGGTTACTCAAGCAGTTTTGTCTAACCCAACACCTTATTACATTTATTATAATTATAATATCATAATTAATTATTAAGATTAATAATACCTTTCCTGTTTGGATATTTGATAGACATGCAAAATAATCCATGCCTCCAGTAACTACTATGGGTTAAGTCTGGTGTTGTGCGATACAATCAATCGATTGTTAATGGAAGTTGTAAGCTTAAATATTTTAATTACATATAAATACCTGTAATTTTGTGAATAGATTTGGAAGTGAGAGGGTCCCAAACTCTAAGGACTGCATCTTCACTGGTGGAAATAATTTTTTTGCCATCTTTAGTGAAGATAGCATTGGTTATGGGCTTTTAATGACCTTAGAAGGTGGCCATAAATTATCCATTATTTGCATTATGGATCCAGATACTTCCATCTCCTCCTCCTGACAATACAACTCAACCCTTAAAATGCCAATCAATCGCTCTCACTTCCTCACTACATCCATTTATTTCCTGTTTCAACTCTCCACTCTCACTATCATAAATGCATAAAACATCATCCATAGCTCCACTTGCAAATAATTTCCCGTCTTTACTAAATCTTACTATTTACACCGTATCCTTATGATTTTTCAGTTACTTTGTGCTCTATTCCATCAAGTTCTTATTCAGATAAGTACTATCGTCTCCACTTCCCATTATTAACTTCATTTCTTTTTTTTCTTAGTCAAAGAAACTATCAATACTACAAATATAATCATTACTTATTTTACATTTTTTCTCACTTGTATCTTCAATTACTTCAAATCTTTTATGATCTATCATTTGTGTATAATCTGACTCATCAATATCCATCACATCATTTTCATCCCATGATTCATCCAATTTATTCATTTCTTCTTCCTCTAATATTTATACATCATCCTCTCCTAATTCTAATTACTTTTCATCTTTTTCATCTTATTATTTATCTAGTTCTATTATCTTTTCTACTTCTTATTTGAATTCCTCTAAACTCTATTTTCCTTTCAAATCATTATATTATTATAAACCATATTTTTTTTAATCAACTAACTCTTTGTGGTCATTTTCTAATATTTATTTCATTTCGATAATCATATCATTAATTTCATTTGATTATTATATTTCTGAAATTGATCCTTAAAATCTATTTATTAATATATTCACATTTTATAAGTTTATTTAACTATTTAATATTTCTGCCTCTATATTTTCAATATTTATCATAATTGTTTTTATAATTAGCATATTTTATAAATTAAATTCATCTTTAGTTTAAGCATATTAATATTCTAGCTCCATATATAAATCTTCTAGATAGTGTTTTAAATTAAACCATATTTTTTATAAATTTTGTAGTTTTTATTCATTATTATTATCTTCTTATTCCATATCTATAATTAGAAAAAATTATTAATTTTTTATAAATATAATATATATATATATACAAATATAATTTTGAATAAAAATAAATATAAACATAGTTCTTATTATAAAAGACTAAAACTATTTTATTTTTTCATATGTCTAGCTTTATCTTTCTTTATATATTGAATTTATTCAAAATTTTAATATACAAAAATAAATGTATTATTATTCTAATTAGCAATAGAAAATTAATAAAATATATATATAAATTTGAATGATAATTTATTTTATTATTTCAAATAAATAAATTCTCTTTATATAAACAGCATTCTGTTTGAAAAAAAATTGATAAAAATCATACAGTAAAGTCAGATAATTTTGAATTATTAAATAAAATATCAAACACATTTCAAAATATTATTATAAATATAAAAAATATCAATTCTTGAAATAATTTATCTAATTATTTTAAGTTAATATCACCCAATCCTAATATTAAAAATAAATTATTTTTTAATTAAATTTACAAAGCAATTTCCTAATTAAATTATAAAGATATTTATCTATAAAATTTATTTTAATTTATATCTTAATATGTTCTTATAATTTTTTTTATTTATTTATTAATTATTAGAAATAATTGTTGTTTAATTCATGTTTATTTCTAATTAATTATCTTAATTTGTTTAAATAATCATCAATATATTAATATATTGATAATTTAATAAAATAATTGAATTAGTTTTAGAAAATTATATAATTTTTACTAAAAATCACTTAAATAAAAATAAATTAGATAATAAAATAATATAAATGATTAAATTTTAAATATCATTTATTTATTCGATTTTTGAAACAGGTTCTATTTTTTATTTTAAATTATTGAAGATGTTATAAAATTAAAATAGCCCAAAAAATAAATATGTTTAATGATAATTCCTTATTAATATAAATAAATGATATTGAAAAATAATAATATATGGTATTTATAAATAATATTAATGAATGGAAAAAAAAATGGTATACACTTCTCGATTTGAGCGTGTCATCCTTGCGCAGGGGCCATGCTAATCTTCTCTGTATCGTTCCAATTTTAACGGATGACCCATTTGGGTCCCAATATAATAAGAATAGAAGGTTTAAATACTAATATATTTATAGCTTATTAAATATGGGATATAATAATATAAATCATAATAATAAAGAATAATAAATATTGATGTATAATAAATAATTAATATTATAAATAATATTGAATAAAAGATATAAAAAATAATTTTAGAGTTAGATATATTATAATAATAATAAATAAAGATCAAAATGGAAAACGATAACTATGATGTAGTAGTATGTGGAACAGGAATATCTGAATGTATATTATCAAGTTTGTTGGCTTAAAGAGGTAAACATGTTTTACACATAGATAGAAATGGGTTTTATGGAGGAGAAGGAGCAAGTTTAAACTTAACATCAATGTGGAAATAGTTTAGGCCAAATGAAAAAGTACCAGATGAATATGGAGCTAATAGAGAGTGGAATATTGATTTGATTCCTAAATTTGTGATGGCAGATGGAAATTTAGTTAAAATATTATTAAAGACTAATGTGTGTAGATATTTAGAATGGAAATCAATTGATGGGACTTATGTATATTAAGTGTAAGCAGGAGGAATCTTCAGTAAAGGTGGGCCTACTATAGCTAAAGTACCATAGAATGATAGTGAAGCATTGAAGAGCAATTTGATGGGACTCATGGAGAAAAGAAGATGCAAAAACTTCTTCCAGTATATTTAAGGTCTCGATGAAAATAATCAAGAAACATGGAAAAAAATTAATATTATGGTTGAGCCTTTTAAAACTATTGTTTCGAAATTTGATTTAGAGGATAACACAATTGATTTCATTGGACATGCAGTGGCTCTTTACACTAATGATAATTTCCTTAATGAGCCTGCAGTGTTTACAATAAGGAAGATAAAATTGTATATAAGGTCAGTAGGACTGTATGGAGAAACTCCATTTATTTATCCTGTATATGGAATAGGAGGAATTCCAGAAGGATTTTCTCGATTATGTGCGATTCAAGGAGGGACATTCATGTTGAATCAGGATATTGATGAAATAATATTGGATGAGAGTGGTAAAATTAGTGCAGTCAGGTCAGGAGAGAACAGAGCTAATTGCAAAATGTTGATCTGCTCACCTTCCTATGCCATTAAATGTGGACTCAAAAATAAAGTCAAATAAGTCGGTAAAGTCATCAGAGCCATCTGCATTCTTAATCATCCTATTCCCAATACTCAGGACATACCCAGTGTATAAATCATCATTCCATAAAAACAAACTGGTAGAAATTCTGGTATAATATACATTCTTTATTCCCTTTTTAGATATTTTTGTTATGATGGTCAGTCATATTCATCAAGTTTCTAAAAAAAATTATTATATTGCCATTATCTCTGCTCAAGCTGAAACAAATAATCCTGAGTAGGAGTTACTTCCTGCTTTCAATCTCATCGGATAAATCAAAGAAAAATTCATTACTGTATATATTCATATATTACATAAAATTATAATAAATAAAATGAAAATTAAAATCAAAATTATTAAAATGGTTATTAAAATTATTATTAAAATTAAAAAATAATATATTAAAAGGTAACAGATTTATTTGAAGCTGCAGGAGGTCCAGTAACAGATAATATTTATGTAACTAATTCAATGACTGAAACCAGTCATTTTGAAGGAGAAACAAATAATGTGTTAGATTTATTCAAAAAAATAACTGGTGAAGACTTAGACCTAATTAATTTACCTGATTAAGAAGATTAATGATTTTGAATATTATTATTATTATTATGAAAACTTAATAAAATATAATAAAAATTATTTTACATTAAAATAGATAATATTTTATATTAATATAATTAATAATTCATATTAAATAAATATTAAATTATTACATCATAATTAATTTAGTATTTAAAAATAAATAATAATTTTTTTAGATACTGATTTATCACCAAATTTAAAATTAAATAATATTTTTATTAAAAAGATAATATTTTATATTTAAGAAATAATAAATAATTGATATTTAATGTATTAATCTTAAAATTTATAATAAAGTGATGGATTGAGCTCAAATACAAGTTAGAATATAGAAAGTAGATTAATTTCTTATGCTTATTAAAACTAAACTGAAATGTTACTATAAATTATTTAAGAAAGTGAAAATATAGACATTTGTTAAATTTAGGATCCAAGACAATTTACTCGTAATAAATTTAAATAATTTTAGTTTTGCATATTTGTTCTTTAGGGAATTAATTTTAAATGCTAAGCTTTCTTATAGATTAAGTGAAAAAAAATAGACAAGATTAATTAAATTAATGGATAAATAGAAGAACAGATGAAGGATTTACAGCAATTCACTTCGCATCATTTAGAGGAAATATCGTATAATGATATAAAAAAATATTAGTAAATGATAAAGATATTAGAAGAAAACTAGGCGGACATATATGCTTTGAACAATATGGGATTATCAGTTTTACATATTGCGGCATAAGGAGACTAACCAATCTCATTGGTAAATATGTATGATATAGTAATAATAGGTGTATTTCAAGTAAAAAGGTCTAAAGTTGAATTAGTTGGATAGCAAAGGGAGTGGTGCTATCCATTGGGCAGCTTATCTAGGTAGTGAAAACGCAGTTAACTTTCTAGTAAACTGGGACATTAGTCTTAATGAAAAGGATTTAGATGGAGGGTACACTCCTCTGCACTTAGGAGTTATCAGTGGTAACTCAAGATTGGTGCGTAAACTACTTATAAAAGGAGCAGACAAGAACATATTTGATAAACAAGGCAAGAAACCCATTGATATTGCTAGAGATTAAAAATTTGATAATATTGAGCAAATGTTAGCAGAATAACCTTTCTTTGAAAAACTTTTTAACATTAAGCCTCCCTTCTAACCCATGCATAAAAAGAAACGTTCTCTACTAGCATTTTTCATCTTTTACCTCCTCGGCTACCTTCTCAACTTTCTCTTCATCTATCCTTTTGTTTTTGACATGATCTGGATCTATATCAATCTAACATCATTCATATTATTAATGATCTTCTTTTGTTGCAGTTGGAATCTCAATCCTGGATTCATTAGTAAAAAACAATAGTAGTATGACTTAATAACTATCATTTAAAAATTTAATATTAATTAAATATGCGCAGATTGTGAAATCGTAAAGCCCGAAAGAAGTAAACATTGTGAATTTTGTAAAAAATGTGTATCTGTCTATGATCATCATTGTCCTTGGATTAATAACTGTGTAGGATCTAAAAACCATGCTCATTTTCTTTTTTTCCTTTTATTTGTTCTCATTAATCTTTTGTTCTAAGTCATATTTATTATCTATCATTTCCAAAAAGAAGAGAAAAATAGTTAAAATTTAATAATTAAAAATCTTATAAATTTTTAGTATTATCTTATTCTAAAAAAAATTTTTTCAATATTACTCCTCATTATTTGTTTTTTTTTTTTATTACCATTAATGTAAAATTTTATTTTTTATTTTTTAGGTATCTTTTTTATGTGTAATGTCAAAATTTTTTATATAATAAAACAACTGCTGAAAGATTTGGATATAATCCTAAGAATATAAATTAAAATGAATTTGCAGAATCAGAAGTATTTAAAAATAATTATTAAAAAGAGTATCTAAAATTCGAATGATATTTTTGGAACGCTGATAGAATAATCTGATTAATAAAGATAAGATTAATTGAATAATTAATAAGTTTTTCAAAGTTAATCTTAATCTGCAGTTATAATAAGCAATCAAAGTTCTTCATAAATTATTGATTAAACAAATTAAATTGAAAAATCATCAAAAATAGAAAACTGCTATAATATGTGTTATAATAATAAGAAATAATAAAAATACTTTTTAATTTAGTCTATCAAAGAAAGTGTATAGTCTAAACAATGATTTTTAAAATAAATTATTTATTAATATATACAATTTTTAACATAAATTTAATTAAATTTTTATTAAAATATATGATTTTTAAATTACTAATGATTTATTTAACTTATTATAAAAAGAAACATCAAAGATAGTTGGATAATAAAATGGAAAAAATAGAAGATGTAATTCCTAGTTTAATGTCTGATTTATTCCTTACTTGATGTAATAAGATTTGTTTGCTATCTTTAAATTGATCTATTTATTCTTAAAATAATAAAGTGTTAAACTCAGGACATTCAGAAACAATATAAAATTAACACTCATTATCCTTTTTATAACTTCTGGAGCTGAAATTGCTACTGCCTATAATGGTAAAGTCACAACTCTAATTTGCTTCGTTTATAATCCACATTCCTTTTGAATGAAAAGTCTTTTCTTCATTTTCATATTCAAATATTCTTTTTTCATTTTTCCCTTTCATCTTTTTTTGCAATTTATATTAAAATTCTCTGTAAAGATATGGAATCCATGATTTTATTCTTCCACTCTTATAAAAACTATTAGCCTAATTTATTTATTTATATCTATTTTACCATCGGAGATGCTGTTAAAAAATCTATTTCTTATTTTTTCATAGCAAGAATATTCATTATTTCTTTATCAAAATTCATATAACCACTTGCAATTTTCACTTTTTGATTAAATTCATCATTCAAAACATAATTTAAAATCTTTTTGAATAATAATTCATCTTCAAAATATTTAATACACGGTATTTAAAACTAATAATAATAAATAAATAAAATTATTTAGATGTATGTTTAATAATAAAAAATTAAAGTGAATTACAATTGGAAATATAAATACTTTACCTCCCATGAAAATTAATTATCCATCTTTTTCCTTTTCTTTATATAAAGCCTATTCTATTTTTTTTACTATATTTGAAACATCTCCAGCATCAAAACACTATTCTAATATTAATTTAGCCTTTTCTTTTTTATCTTCTATTATTAATTAAAGTTCTTTTTTATCTTAATAAAATTGCTATAATTCTTAATTTGAAAAAGAACTTTATTTTTATAATATATCTTCTCTTTATTATTTATTATTTTCGTCTTTATCAGAATTTTAATTTCATTATTAAATTAATCCAAATTAATCTAAATAATTTTAAAAAGCTTATATTTTTTAACTAAATAAAAACATTTTAAATTAATGATTAAATGTAGAAATAAATTTGTTAAGTTTTGATGAAATAGGTTAATCAAATTAAGATACTAATTAATCATCATAATCGATTTCAATTGCATTATTTACTATACAATTAATGCTATCTTCTAAATAATCAGCTAATTCTTTAACATTTGATAAATAAAACCATCTATCTTGTCTATCAGTAAAATAGCTCTCAGATAAATTTGCTCCTGTGATTAAAACATCATCATCAAAAATATATATTTTTATATGATGCACTCCTAGTATTTCTTAAATCATGTAATATAAATTTTGTCCTTAAATTTAGCTTACATTATTACTCAATTAAAAAGAAGATGGTTTCTTAAAAAAACATATTTTTATATTGTTATTATGCTAATTTTATACTTTTAATTCTCTTAAAATATCTACTGAAGATTAATTTTGCTTATTTTATCTCATACATCTATTATAATCCATTAAAGTTGTAACTCTAATTTTTTTGTTTCTTTTAATATTATTATCTATTTATTAAACCAAGTATTTTTCTAAATTTCCAGTCCCGATATATAAAGATGATAAAATAATTCATTTACTACTTTTTTTAATACCTTTATGAAGGTTAATATAAAAATCTATAGGAGATTATAAGATTTATATTTATCTTGAATAACACCAAAAAAATGGTTATTTGCTTTTAAGAGTCCAATATTTATGAATATTTTCTAAATATTTTCTTGAAGAAAAATTAAATCTTTTTAATAAAAATAATTTCATTTATTATTTTGAATCGAAATCTAATAATCTTTTATTATATCTTTTAAATAAAATCATCTTATTTATCTATATTTTACAATTATAATATTAATAAATGCATAAAAATAATATAATTTTTATTATAAATAACTAATGAAACATAATTAATAATATAATAATAATAATATTTAGAAAAAATATTCAATATTATTAAAATCATAAAAAAACCTATTTTAGATTAAAAAAATTATTTAAAATCATATTATTTTTAATAAAATTTTAGCAGATTAAAGTAAAAATATTGTTTTAAATAAATATATCTATTTTTTTTTGAAATTATTAAATAAAAAAATTTAACTTACAATTAATTTCTGGAAATAATAATTAAAAAATATTTCATTTTAAATAAATAAAAATTAACTTATTTATTAAAAATTAAACTCAATACTATCATTAATAGAATTTATCATTTTTTTGCGAGTTGATTGATTTAATTTATAATTGATAAATTATTAATATATAATTTAATGATTTTTAATAACATAAAATTTATTTCTATTGATTTATTATTTATTATTTGATTTCTAATTCAAATAAATTATTAACTAATTTTATCATAATTAATTTATTTTTATGATAATATTAATTTAATTTAAAAAAATAAATAAATTATAAATGAATATTTATTAATTAGATTATCCATTATCTTTTTCTAACTAATAAAAATAAAAGAAATTATAAAATCCTTATAGTTATATGTCAGGTTTAGAAAAATTATAAAATGTATTTGGAATTTTCATAAAATTAATACCATAATATTTTTAAGAAGGATTTCAAATAGATAATTAAAAAATATATTAAATTTATGCAACTGATTAAGATGGGTATGAAAATCCTTTAAAACTATTTAATTGTATATAAAGTTCAACATGTTTTTAAAGATTTTTTTTTTGTTAATCAAGTAGAGAATTCTAAATTTAAGTTGAACATGACATTTCAGAAGGATATAATTCAGGTTGAAAAGTATTTTATGCAGAAAAAAAATTTTCTTTTTCATATTTTTGTTTTCAAAGACCTGAAATAAAATTATATTGGAAAGAAGGAAATAAAAATAAATATTTAGGAAAAATAAAACAATAATATTCATATTTTAATTTAAAAATAGAAATAATTGATAATGAAGAACAAATATTAAATATAATTTAAGGATCTTGTTGTTAATGTGGAATATTATTTTCTTGTTGTTGTTGTGAATAGTGCTAACAAGTAGATTTTAATATTTATAATAAAAATTATGAAAATTAAGCAAAAATAATTAAATAATCCTCAGCATGCATTTGAACTAAAAATTAATTAGAAAAGAATATAAGAGTCTAATTTTCTCCATACTCTACACCAGAAATTAGAGCTTTAATTATGATTGCTATGATTTTTATTGATTATTACTGGTTTTAAGAAAATATTCAACGATTTGGAGATATTACTTGTTGGTCTAGTTTATTTAAAAATTAATGAATTTCAAATAATTTTATTATCATATTTATACCATTTTAAAATATATTTATATATAAATTTATAAAAAATAAAATAATTTTATATTTTGCTTAATATTTTTTTTAAATAAATAATATAAAAATATTATATTATTATTTTTATTAAAAAAATTCAATAGTTTTATTAAAATTATATAATTAAAGATTATTTATTATAAGATATGAATTATTTATTCGCGTATGATAAATGAAATATTGAAATTTATATTATGTTATTGTTATTGTTGTTGTTGTTGTTGTTATTGTAATTGTTATATGAAAATAGAAATATTGAAATTTATATTATGAAAATAGAAATATTAAAATAACAAATAGGTTTTAAAAAGTAATTAAAACAATCAATAAATTATAAATAATAATTTAATATAATAAAATAATTAATAAAATCAAATAAAAGAAAATTCAGATATTATTAAAATTTAAGAAAATTCATCTAATTTAAATATATAAAAAATTATTAAATAATAATGTGAGTTATAATAAAATAATATTTAAGAATTAGAAATTCTCTAATAAGAAAAAAATATCAATAATATAAAAATGGATTTGAAATTTAATAAAAAGCCAAATATAACATAGAGCAGATATATATAATAAAGAGATTTAGAAGAAATAAAGATTATTGAACAAAATTCAAAAGAAGAATCTCTGAATAATTCTCCAGATGTTTCAAAAAAAAAATAATCTTAAATAGAGTAGATAATAGAAAAAGTATAAATTTAAAATAAATAAAAAGTAATATAAAATCAATTCAATATGTGTAGTTTTAAATAAGAAACTA
>Ga0315908_10002116_pt1 | contig 14650 bp, 8 predicted proteins | sample LakEriMetagenome_12_FD_203520 | JGI IMG/M metagenome (GOLD analysis project Ga0315908, IMG submission 203520) | Freshwater fungal communities from buoy surface, Lake Erie, Ohio, United States - Buoy 4 MA124 | ecosystem: Environmental > Aquatic > Freshwater > Lake > Lake biofilm | place: USA... | reverse complement strand
AAAAAAATTAATAAATTTTTGATTTTTGAATATTAGTTTGTTTAATTAAATTAATATTTTTCAGTTTATTTTTTATTATTTGATAATTATTATTTATTAAAATATTATATTTATTTATTTTGATTAAATAATTTATAAATAAATATAAAAATTAATAATAATAATATTATATTAAAATAGTAAAAAAAATTATTAATTTTAATAGAAATCACGATAAATATTTATAATATAAAAGATATAATATAGAATCAGTCTAATCCTTTGATGACATAAATTTTGTCATTTGTCTTGAGAATCTTATGAACATTGTAAGATGGATTCTTAATAAAAGTATTGCTGGCAACAATGTCCCTTTAATCATCAGTTTTCTTTTTGACCTTCTACTTGTCAAGTTATTTCTAAGTGATTTAAGCAGCATTATTGGTTATGTCTTTATTTAGATTGTTTTGATAATATTACAACTGTTTTTGCAATACTAAATTGTTGTCACACTTAATATTCTATGAATTAGAAATAAAAAAGTTTTTCTAACTTTATGTTGCGATTTATAATATTCTAAATCCTTCATCTTCTTTATGCTTAATATCTTCAAATTTAGGATCCAACTTTACTTTTATTTTTGTAGGAATAGATTTTATTAGTCTGTTCACAAATTGGGCATGCTTTTGATGAGAGAAAAACGCATTGCTAGTCATTGACTTTTCCTTTTTTAATATTTTTTTATCTTTTTAAAATTTAACTGAATCTACTGTCTTCATCCCCATTTCGTTAGCCTCATCAATATTGAACATATTTTTTTGCATATTAGGATTTTTTTTAATTTTATTTATGATTATTTAGCTTTGAACTGAAGGCAATTTTGAATCTAACTATAATTATTGTTGTTATTGTACTTATTATATTTATAATTGTTATTATTAGTTGCTTTCTTTGATTTTATAATTTAAAGATTAAGACTAGGAAGAAGATTAAGACTTTTTCATAATGTTTAGCTTTTTAATTTGGTCGATAACATTATTATTAATCAAATTATTTGTGCTGTTAATATTTGAATATTATGATTAATTTAAATTATTGCTATCTTAGATAATGTTTTTATAATTGATTCCCTGTTTCTTTTATTTCTGTTATTATTAAAATTTAAGTGAATTTTACTCTGAATAATCTTGATTTTAATTAAAATTTAATTTGAATTTAACATCCAATTCTTGCATTTTATCAAAAATCTTCTTGCATCTATCTTGCTTTAACAACTATTAAATTTTCTCTTACTTGTTTTCTTAATTGGTTAATGATTTCTGAGTGCTTTTTAAGAATTTTTCATTTTCCTTTTCAATTTCCTTCTTATGTTTGAAATCTTTTTAAGCATTAGAAATAGCTTAATAATCATAAGTTTTCCAATTCTACTACTATTTAGAGACAGTATGAATTTTTGATGCTTATAGAATATTTTAATATTAAGTATTAAATCTTGCGAGAGTATAATTGCCATTAAAATACTTATTGACAAGATAATCGAACTTGATTTAATCTTTTTCTTCTTATGTTTTTTCCTGAGTATTATTATTATCAAACAACTTAAGAGTTTCGAATACGAAATCCATCTGATCTAACTTGATTTTAACCCAATCAAAAGGAAACTTCCACTTATTATGATTTAGATTTAATTTGGTCATATGGAATCCTCCATATGATTAACCTTAAATGGACCAACACTTAACTTGCCTGTCTAGACTACCAGTGATAACAGATTGAGGATTTTCTATTAAGTTAAGAGCAGTAATTGATTGAGAATGAGCTTACCATCTATTCAAAATAATGCTGCTTGATAATTTTACACTCTTTAAATCTAAATTGCATTTGCTATCCTTTTTAATATGTTATTCTATTAGTTTTGACGCATTGGTTATTTCCTTACGCTTTAACTAGTGTTCTGCTGTCTGATTATTGTGCTCTATCTGAGACACTACACTGATCTTCATAAATTGGATTAATTCCGTTAAATTCAATACAGATACATGACCTTTCTAGTCTCCTATAACCATATACACTCTCTCCTTCACCACATTCATACTTTATTCATCTTAATCATTCAAAATGTCAAAAATGTAATGCAGCTCATTTCTTAGAAACTCTTCATCTTTATTATTATTATTAAAACTACTATTATTGTTACTATTTGTAATTATTTTATTATCCTTTTTATTCTAGACCTTCTATTATTTAATTAGTTCAGAAATGCAATCAAAACAGCTGGGATTTTTGGAATGCGTGTAATTGTTTGTGAATATTGACTAAACTTGATCTATTGTGATTTGAGAGTTATTTGAAATAGGATTAGTAAGTTAGTTTTGAGTATAAATGGTTGAGAGTTAAGTTTTATTTTTAGTGCAAATGGCTTATGAGTTCTACTGAATGATTTTCATCTATGTAATAGACACTAGAACAGAGTTGTTAGTTTTATCATTACAATAGTTTAGAAACCTGATGAGGAAGTTGAGTTAATAGGTTCTACTTTTGCCTTTAACTTGAAATATAGAAATGGAGCCATCAGTGGAAGCAGTAAGAACTAAGTTGTACCTTCTTATGAGTTAGATGGAGACAATATCACTGCAATGTGCTAAGTAGCTATATTGGTATTATCCAGTTTCTATAGACCAGATTGAGAGAATGCCATTGACTGATCCTGACAATATTATATCCATCTCCTTACACACTTCTAGTGATATTACCTCTTGGTTCTTATGACCTCCTGACAATACTTTTAAAAGTTCGCTCTTGTTACTCTCCTGGTCAGACTGATCATAAATTCAGATAGTTCCATCACTTGATCCCACTATCAATAGATTATCGGAATGAATATACTTCATCACATTTATATCATTTGTCTCCTTCTATTGAATGTGTGCTGCCTTAGACTCAAAGTCATTCTTCTGTAACTCCTTAGGGTTGTTGACCGTTTATATGTACTCTCCATCTCAAATGTTGTAACACTTTATAAGTCCTGAGTTATCACTTATGTAGATCTTACGTTGTCGTCCTCCTAATTCAAATGTTGTTAACTCTGCTTATACGTTATCTTCATGCATGAAGTTCATTACTTTCTTTAGTTTCCCTGTTAGCGCATCGTAGAGTCTAATGTCTAGTTTACTCAGCACTATGAATTGGTTGAAGTAAGTGTTGAAATCAATCAGTAAAGGATGAACTTCTTCTTGCACTGCCTTCATATTTTTACCTACAGCCTAGTTTTCATAGAATTACAGTCTCTTTCCTTAAAAATAATTAAATAATTTAAATATATAATATAATAGTATATTATAATATACCTCCTAAAACAAATTTATCGTGTTTGGTTATTATTTCGATATCGTTAACAATCAAAGTGCCAATGTCACTGGAAATAACTTACACAGTTTATAGAATCCTAATATCCCAAACCCTGATATTGGTTTTATCGTCAATAGTAATAACATTGGGACTATCCTTAACAAACTTGCAGCCAACAATAATATTAACATGTCCCTCTAACTTTCCAATAAAAGACCTTGTGAGTGAAATTTAAGGACACCATACATTAACATAGTTTTCAAACCCAAAGGATAACAAATTGCCTCCGAACTCATCACTATATTATAATCCTCTAATTCCTCTAGTGCTGTTAGTATCTTTAAATTCTGTCAATAATTTTTATTCTGTCAAATCATACAATCTTATTTTAGTATCTAAACTACAACTAGCTAATAACTTTGGTTGCTTTATTTCCTTGATATCCATAATTTATTTTGTGTGAGCTGGAAATGAGAATTGCAACTTAAGTTCTTAAGAGTAGTTGTCCCATTTATATCCTCTAATATTGTAATCTGCTCCTGCCTTTACCCAATATTAATGCATTTACAACCACCATATTCCAGTTGATAATACATCACTTTTGAATTACTTTACCAATTTATAATTCTTATTATTATCCCAAAAATAGTTAAGCCTATCACTTGTTATTGCTCCAATCTTATATTATATTAAATATTTTACAATATTGTGAGTCTTAGAGTAAGCAAAATCTAATATAAAGTTTTTCGTATTAGTATCATTTGCTGGAAGATTTATAGTCTACATTAAGTTTTTTTGATTGCTATTTGCATTTAAAGAATCAATTTATTAATCATTATTATGATGACTTTAATTAAGGATTTTTATTTTGGTGTTGTTAACTTCTAAGAACATGAGATTATCATTATCTTCCTCATAAATCATTTTTTTTATTATGTTTTAATGAATAGTCTTATCAATTTACTTGCTCATGACGTACCTTTTAGCTTTACTGCTATAGGCATTTTCTAGAATTTCAATTTCATCAAGATCTCTTTCTTTTTCTAGTCGTGCATCAAAAAACTTCGTGTTTTATTAACCTATAACTGCATCTATGATATATTAAGTGAATTCTTTCCACTCCATATGACTATCACCATTAATATCAATATCTTGGAACAAATTTATTAGTCCATTCACTAATTCATATAAGTCTTTTTCCGGTGCATTTATAGCTGATTTCATAAGCCAAATATAGTTTGCAAGCTCTATTCCATCTGTATGCTCATTAAACTCCTCTTCTAATGCAGCTAATTTGTCATTATCTAATAACATCATCAATCTATAATTGTTATTAATAATATTATCATTAATATCATTATTATTTATTGAATTATAATAAAATTAATATTATTATAATCTTCAGTAATAAATATTTTCATATATACTTATCTGCCGAATAATTATTTTTTTCGTTTTCTATCATTTAAGGATTATTTTTCAATATTTATACGATTTAACTTAAATCGAACTTTTATTTAGATAAAGTATCATTTCCTTGATCAACAATTTTAAATTTTTATCTTCTTTCAGATTTAGGTGGTTATATATTTATTTCTAAATTGTCTTTTTACATTTATTATTCTTTAATTTGAACTGTTTTATTAAATCAATTAATATTTAATTTGATTAGAAATATTAAATTAAAATAATATAAATTATTTATTTATTAAAATTTTAATTATAATCACAACAGTAATTTTATAAATATATAGAAAAGTTTCTTTTAAATATAAATTTTATCCAATAAAAAAATTTTGTTCATGTTTATATATAAATAAATATTAAATAACAAATTATTTAAATATTGAAAATATTATAAAAGAATTTAATAAATAAAAATAAAATATAGATTAGTTAATTAATAATAATAAAATATAATTGATGAGTGTATAATAAAAATTTAAATGGCCTCCACTTGAATCAAACCCTGAAATATTTTAAGAGTATATGCACTAATTAGGACTAAACGAATAATTTTAATTTTTAGAACTTTATGGTTTTGATGAGGAAATGTTGATGATGTATCCTCAACCAATCTTAGCAGTGATTCTTGCTTTTGAGTCTATTAAGTAAAAATAAGAAGATAAGTTAGAAAGTTCTGATATTTGTAATTTTTTTATGAAATAAACCAAGGAATTAGACAACGCTTGTGGAGTTATTGCATGTTTGCATTCAATTTACAATAATTTAAATGATTATAATAATTTAGTCAAGGTAAAATTTAATTTAATATAAATTTTAGTAAAATAGTGTCTTAGATTAATACTATTTATAATGTTTAGATAAGTCAAGTGAGGGCAAAGCAGCTTTTTTAGAATAATAAACTGCATTTTAATAAATTCATGAAGAATACGCTTAATAAGGTTAAAGTGGATAATGCAATGATTAAAATGAGGTAAAATATCACTTTGTTTCTTTTGTCCAAACAAATAATTAAAAAATTATAGAATTAGATGGATGTAAAAATGGACCAATTATCATTTAAAATAATGAGGCAAAAGATTTATTAAGAGCAGTTGTTCAAGAAATTTAAAATAGAATTTCTAATCAGGAAATTTCAGAAAACTTAAGCGTTATGATATTGGTTAATAGCTAATGATTCATATTTTATAATTTAATTTAAATTTATCTATTTTTATGAAAAAATTACCTAATATAATTAAAAATTTGATTAATATTAGTCTAAAAGTTAATAAGGAATTCCTAGAGAACTAAAGTTAAAGAAATTAATATATAAATTAATCTTAAAGTATTGTTGAATTAAATTAATAAATGAATGTATTAAATGAATAAAATATATTTGAAGATAAGTAAATAAAATAAATAAGAGAATAGATTAGATTAAACTAGGAAAGCATTGGATATATTGAATTTTGGGACTAGAAAGTAACGATTTGTGCTTTTTTAATTCCTAAAAATAAAGGATTACCTTTACATGATCATCCAAACATGTTGGTTTTTAGTAGATGTTTATATGGATTATTAGAATATAATTATATTGATTTAGAAGATGAGTAAATACAAATAGAATAACAAAAAAAAATATTGATGTGTAAAAGCTATCATGAAATGTAATAATATCAATAATAGATCAACAACAAATTATAAACAAAATAGTTTGAAATGAGTGTTTAAGAATTATGAGTAGATTCAGAAAGCATGATAACAAAACCGTTCGGAAATAACTTACATAGTTTTAAAGCAAAATAAGACTCAATTCTGTTTGATGTACTAGTTCCTTAATATGACAATATAAACTTTTTTTGTAATTTCTATGAAATAATAGATCAGGATAAAGAAAAGGTCAAACTAAAACAGTAATGGGATTAAGTAGATTACTCCACTTACAAGATTGAAATATGATAAAATATAATAAATAATATAATCTAAAAAATACTAATAGTTAAAAAAAATAATGATGGTATAGATAATTAATCAAGAATAAAGAATCATATTAATAAATTCTTCAAAATCAATTTAACCGTCTCCATCCTAATCCAGCTATTAAAAGAAGAACTCCAAATCTTCAACATCTTCTCCCAACTCTAATAATTGTTCTCTTAATTCTTTTATAGAAAGAGTTCCACTTGAATCTCTGTCGAATATTTAAAACGCTTATTTCAACTGATTATATATGTTAATATTTTTTGTGTATTTCTCATAAATTTTCATAAAATCTTCGAAATAAATGTACCCCACTTAATCTATATCCACTTCATTAATCATTGTTTCTAGTTCTTCTATTTTTGGCTTTAGTTCTAATTTTTGCATTAAATTATTCAAATCTTTTGCTTTTATTTTTCCTAAATTTTATTTATCAAATAAATCAAACTATTCTTTTATTTTTTATCTTAATTACTTTCTTTAAACATTTTTTTCATCAAAACTTTTTTCAGACATTTATATTAATTTTATTATTATTGAAATTATTATTTTTAATATATTGTATTTTAAATTATTATTTTAAATGTAATAAGAATATATTGACAAACCTAATTAAGATTAAATTTAGTTTTAATTAAGACAAAATTACAAAGAGTAAATTTATTAATTTTGGAAGATAAATTTTTAAAATAGTTCAAATGTTTTAACTTAATATTTATTGAATAAGTTTATTTAGTATATTTATTAAACAACAAATAATTATCTTGATAAAAAATAGAAAGCTCAGCTTAAATAAATAATTTCAAACCATTAATTAAGTAAAGATAAAGGTATAATTTTATTAAATAAATATTTAAGATTATTGTATATATTAATTAGAATTTTTTTATTTTATTGAAAATTTTTGGATAATTAACAGTAAAAGATAAAAAATATTTCGATATGATTTTGTAAACTAAGTGAAAGAAAGATAAAACAATTAATAATTTCTAGAGATAAAAATATTTAATCACTCAAAATAGTTAATAAATAAATATATATTGAATAAAAACTATTTGATAAATAATAATGAAGTAAAAAAAATTTAAGGAATTTTAAAAATAGGAAGCGATCAAAATAAATCAGATTTAGTTATTGATAATGAATTTATAAATGACAATCACTTATTAATATAGCACTAAAATAAAAATTTCTATATTCAAGATATTTCGAAAAGTAATTTTAGTAAATTCAAAATTGATAGTAATAAATAAAATATTTTAGTTAAGGATATGATAATATAATTAGGAAATAATGATTTATTCTCAATAAATGAATTAGGACCAATAAAATAGTATGAATATTATAATAAAAAAAAATTGCTTTAAAACATAATAATTTATAATACAGAAAACTTTAATTTTGACGATGTCAAGGAAATATTACTTTAAAAACAGAAATATTTATATGATAACAATAATTATTTATTTTAAATAGACGAAATACCTCAAATATAAATATAATTTATTTAAGGAGATTTAAAAAACAAACTATTTACATTTTTATGCAAAAATAGAAGTTAAGAATTCAATATTGAATGTATTCCTGATCAAAGCAAAGAATATAAAAGTTTTATGTTAAAAGAATATTATGAATAAAAAGTAAATTATTTTTATGAAAATGATGAAATATTTATAAAGAATAAAGAAAATAGTTATACGATCAAAAATAACATTTTTTATAAATTATAATTTGGGAAAAATTATGAAAATATAAACAATTTGATACCTCTAAAACACTTTTCTATAAATGAAGACCATTGCTACATTGCCTACAGTGAAGTTTATGGATGGTTTATTTAAGAAAACTAAGGTATATAATTAATCTAAACTGCAAGTTAGTTAATTTGGAACATACTTTTTATTAAAAAATAAGTAATAATATTTTGATTAAGCATTTTCAAATGTTTTCCTAATTCACGATGATCAAAAATTGCATTTTAAAGAGCATTATTTGTAATTTAAAATTTTATAAGACCAAGATTGTTACAATCAAATGATATAAGATTACAAATAAAAATAAAAATTTTTATAGAAATGATTAATTAGAAGTTATAAAAAAGATTATAAATTAATCGCCATAATTTAAAATTAAATTATTTATAAATAAAAATTGATATATTCATAAGTATATTTTAATTAATTTTCCTATTAAAAAGCATCATCATATATTATAACTAGCCATCGTCATAGGAACTCCCTTTTTCCAACTAAAATTAAATAAATAATGATAAAATACCATTGAAAATAAAAATAAATAAAGTCTACCACGATAATAATTTGTATGATTTAAGCAGACATGATAAAATATCCTGTATATCGAGGTAGTAAGCTGATAACATTTTTATTGACAAAGTTCAATTCTGAATAAGAATAATACCAAAAAACAAGTTAAAAAAGCCTAGAAATAGCCTGACTGAGAACATAATTGGATGTATAATTTTCGATTTCTCCTCCCTTGGCAAGAAAAAAGTAGAACTAGGGGAGGATAGTAATACTTTCAAGATAAATAGAGAATGCCCAAGCAATATCAGCATAAGGTCTGTTATTGAGACTAGGATGTATGCAAAGAGCAAGGAAAAAGGTAGGAATTAAGAGGTAATAACACTTGATGCGATCGTATTGCTGACAGCCTTATAAACTTATTGCGAATTTGACTTTCTGATAATAAAGGATGAAAAGACAGGTTATCAATTAAACTATTTCTATGCATTGGTAAATCCAGTCTCCTGTATAATCTATTGGTAGATATCCTTGGTGATTAAGAGTTGATATAAGTCGTGAGAATACTACTATTGTTTGGCAGAACATCATTTATACTGATAACCCTGAACATGATTTTCCATTCTCTATATGCAAGCAAAGCACTGTGAAACTGAATAGTTATATCAAATTTGCTGTTGTTAGTAAGTATGAAAACTCACCATTTGTAAATCCAAATTTCACTAATAGTATCACTAAAATTAGCAAACTCCATGTTATTATTGAACTTACTTAATTAATACTCATTTTATTTATTTTTATATAATATTATATTTTTAATTAATTTTTATTTTATCATATTCATATTTTTAAATTTTAAATTTACTTGTATTTAAATTCATTTTATTATATTTTATATTTATTCTATTTTATGCTTATTATATTTTATATTTACTATTTTTTATTTATTATATTTATTATTTATTATATTTAATGATTATTTTATATTTATTATATTTTGAATATATTATATTTGAATTTATACATTAATTTATATAATACTACTAATAATTTCAAATTTACAATTCCAATTCAACTAATTTATATTATAAAAAATTAACCCATTCATTTACATCCTCTTATTTTTCCGCTTTGAAATTGAATTTTTTTTCTTATTTATCAATAATAATAATATTTAATCCTTATTCTGTTACGTCTTTAATATCTTTTAAAGGCAAAGTAAAAATCGGTTTGAGACTTTCATTGTCTTTAAAACCTTTAAATATATTTTTTTCTATTTAATAAAATTATCTTTTTTAATTAGATTAATCGACTAAATATCCGTATTTTATTTTCACTTAATTTTATTAATTTTGATTATTTTATTTTATTAGTTATTATTGCAACTATATTTCATATCCAGATATATCATTTTGAGTATCATCTGAATTATTTTTTTAATTTTAAAGTTATTGAGCTCTAATTTATCTTAGTTCTTTTTTATATTCATTTATAATAATTGTTTCACCATCCTGAATTTATTTTTATTCTTTATTAAATTCTTCATTTTACTCTCTTTTTTTCTCTTTTAAGAATGTTCTAATTTTGATAAAAATATAACCTCCACTATAATTAAGATAGAAAAAATATGATAAAATGATAAAAATAATTAAATGATATAAATAAAAATTACCTAAAAAAGATGATAAAAAGAGGAACAATATAATTATAATAAGTTCCAATAATAGGCATGGAGGTGACAGGATTGTAGAAATTAGCAAATCCGGTGAGAAAGGAGTTATTAGTGGATTTGTGTTTAGTTTCATCGAAGATCATGAGAGTATTATAACAGAGAGGAAAGGATAAGGAGAAACACATGGCAGCATTTGAGAGGATGGTATTAGGAGAAGTGTTTTTAGTACTTAGTTTGTAGTCCTTACTAAATGTGAGATTGAATAGGGCAAAATATGTACTGAGAATGATGTAACCTTGTGTCAAAAGGATTATAAAAATGAACAGAAATTAAAAGCTTTGTTTACCACCAATCGACTCTTTTATCTTGCTAAACATCAGCACATTTGCACCCTTTATATATTATAACATTATTGAATATCATTTATATTATGAATTAAATTATATTACTCCTCCGAAAGCAAGCAAGAGTTCCTGCACTAATATAACGATGGAAAATATGAGAGTGACAAAGCCATAGAGAATGTACTTAATCTGTTATGGTTTTGAGATTATTCTGGGCAGAATCCTCCTGTTTTTCCTAAGATAAGTATTATTAGTAATAACTTGGTCAATTAAATTCATGTCAGATTCATTTTTCACTGATTGATAATTCTCATTCCACTCGTTGATACTTCTCATTAATTCTTCTTTAGTCTATTTTAAATTGGATCTTGCTTCTGCTATAACATCTTCGTTTATCTCTTTAACATTACTATAGCTTGTCTTTGTCTATTATTCAAATTAAAGTTCTTAACCAGCTGTACCTAATATACTCTAATAACTTGGAAGCTCCTCCTTCATGTATTCTACATAAATATAATTATCATCATGTTGAGGAATTTTTTCAATTAATTTTTTAAAATCTTTTATTTAAGATTTAAGCTCCATCTTTAATTATTTTTATATATTAATTAATTGATTATCAAATTATATTTGAAATTATTTAAAATAAAAACAATAAATATACTTAGAGGGTCCTTTGCTTTTTGAAAAGTTCGTCTGATTTTTTTAATAGATTATCAATATTGTATTCTACGAATTGTTTTTCAAAGAAATGAACTGGGAATTATAATAATCCAACTCCTAATAATCCTACTAACCAGATTATTCCAATAGTGTTTGATATCAAAATTAATACACTCTATATATATATAAAATTTTATTTTTTATTTACCAATATCAAGTTACCTTTTACTTTAAAAAAATATTAAACTGCCACTAATAAAACTATTCCAACAATAAGCAAAATTATCATCTATTTTAAAAAGGTCTTTTTTAAAAAATAAAATAAAATAAATAACTTTTAAAGTATTGATGAATATTTTTTTAAAAGATAAATAACCATTTAAATTTGCAATTTTTAATAAAGTAATTAAAAGAGCAGTAAATAAAGTCTAAAAAAATAAAAATGAAATTATACTGAAGTGATATAAATTCCTTAATAAGTATTGAAGAATCTATCTGAATGAATCTTATAGTTATTGATATTGTCTTAATTATATCCTTAAGCTGCATAAAGATTGATTTCTGAAATATCGAGAGGAACAATAGCTCTAAAAATAAAAATTAATATTTTACAAAACAGCGAAAGCACATAGATAGACTATAAATAACACAATTTTATTAAGCAGACTAGTGAACTGTTCATGAGTATAAACTTTGACAATGAAGTAAATTACAACAAAAATATCTTTTTATTTATTATTATTTTTTACTCAAAATGATTGTTACTAAGAACAAAGCTTCAGACTAAGTTATGAAAATTATTATCAATGATAGTATCAATGCTGCCAAACTCACAAACTTTGTCACTCTTAAGAAGTTCTCTCGGTATTTTTAATTTTCGTACCATTTTTAACTCTAACTATCTTCTTCTTTTTCCATTATAAAATCTATATATTATTAAAATCGAGATTGATTTTAATAATATTATTTTTTGTTTGTATTTTATTATGATAATATAAATATAATTAATTATATAAAATATTTAATAATAATTAAAATTATTTATATGTTATATTGATAAAAAAATGATCATCACTTTCTGTTCCTTTACACCAAAAAGACTTGTTCATAAATACCAATGAGTCTCTCCAATCTTTGCAACTTGACATTATACCTCTGAACCTTATTTGCATAAAACTTAGCATAAGTTTAGAAGCCTTAATTAGAATAATCTGCAACATATTACATGTAAGCGTTTCTGAATCTGATAATGTGATCCCTTTTCTTTTTGAGCCTGGCCAATAATCTTTCATAGAAAATGGCATCAAACTCTGGTCCTTCCAAAGTGATAGCAGCTAACACATCCTACTTAGTATTAAGATATAGATAGATCTTGGTGAGGATTTCTCCAATAATTAAAACAGCTTCATCATAAATCTTCTTCTATTGATTCAAGGCATTTGCTTCTCTTTATTTCTTTTGAGAAATAAACACCTTCTATTGAGTGTTTAGATTTGCCAATTTGTCTTTAACTTCCAACAATAGTTTACTAAAATAGTCATATTGATTTTTACTAAAACTTCTAGCATTGTTCTACATCTTAACATAGTCTTCTACATTTTCATTTGCTTTTATGAAACTCTTCACTTTTATATTCTAATCTAAAGTGTTTTTAAATCTATACACGTTCTGATTGTAATATGCCTTTATATCTTGAGTTTTTTTGTAAAATACTTCCATTTTAAAGTAATAACTATCAAAAAGAGGCTTGTATAAGTTCAGATTGTAAGGTGATACAATTTTCAAGTCATCTGTTTCTCTCTTTGGTAACTTCACTGTCAAATCTAAGACTTCTTTTTTTTGTTGTTATAAATTGAAATTCAAAGTAGGCACTTTAAATTAGTTGATATTTACATTTAAATTCCATTTATCAGCAGTTCCACAATTATACCTTGCTTTATATTCCTTAAATAAATTTAGATACTTATTAAAATCAACAATATTTGTTCTACTCTTCTTCATAAACTCAATTGAAGAGTTCCAGTATTTCATCTTGTATTCATTGTGTAAATTGATAGTTTTGATGACTTTATTATATTCTACTGAGAATTTATGAGCCAACTTTCTCACACCTTCTTAATGCTTTTAGAAATTTAAAATCATGGCTTTTAACTTCCTGATTTTTACTTCATATTTCCAAACTTCATCTAGATATTTTTGTTTCTTTAAATAAAGTTATTAAGCGACAGTTAAATCTTTAGTATTGACGTCAAACTCCTTTTAGGAATTAATGAACATATTATTAGATAATTTTTCTTAAGTTTAAGCTTCTTTCAAGTACTTGATAGCAAGTTATTTATACTTCTGAGCAAAGTTCTTATCAATCTTCATTTTTTCTAATTTTAGTTTCTACTCATTATACTTATTCCAATAGAAATTCATGTTTTAGTAAAGTTTATTTTAACAATTGCAACTCAACTGCTTTTAGGCTAAAATCTTATTAAGTTCTTCAAACCAAGCTTATCTCTGTTCACTGGTGGATGTGATAGCTTTATAGTTATTCACTGCATTCTGAACTGCATTTACTTTCATTACAACTACTGGAGTAGAGGGTAGTGATACTGATACTTTTGCTACGCTTCCTAACTTAAAGCTTATATTTAATCCTGATACTATCGATAGAATTAAAAATGATAATAAAATTATCCTTTTATTATTCTTATTCATTTCTAATTTTTTTTATAACTTAGATTTCCTGTTCAAATTATATCAATAGTTATTTAGTACTTTTTTATATTTAAACATATCCTAAATATAATCTATTATTTTTATTATATTCTAACATAAAAATTTATTTCTTTACAATTTATTATATGAGAATATTTATTTAATAAAAATAAAGATATATTTAAAAAAAATATAACAAAAATAAAATAGAAATAATATCAATTTCTTTAAAAAACAATTTCTTCTTGGGG
>Ga0315908_10002112_pt1 | contig 14667 bp, 21 predicted proteins | sample LakEriMetagenome_12_FD_203520 | JGI IMG/M metagenome (GOLD analysis project Ga0315908, IMG submission 203520) | Freshwater fungal communities from buoy surface, Lake Erie, Ohio, United States - Buoy 4 MA124 | ecosystem: Environmental > Aquatic > Freshwater > Lake > Lake biofilm | place: USA... | reverse complement strand
AAACACTCCTATTATAAAAAAATCTCATCAATAGTTAAAAAGCTTGTTTTGCAATTGAGTAATAAAAATTAAAATTCATTAATATCTATACCATTTTTTTGAAAAACTCACTTTTAAGATTTAACATATACTTTTTTTTGATAAGATAAACCAAATACAAACATCAACAAGAAAAGTTATTCACAATAAGCAGCGTTTCCTTTTGCTTGTTTTTATATACTTTCAGTATTGTATAGTATTTTACCCCCCCTCACCAACCCTGCTTTCACCTAGGGTCTGAGAGTCGAAAAAAGACTTTTTTCGTCCCAAAAAAGATTTTGCTTTTTAGCATCTTATTTAGTAGAATACTAAAACATTATTTGTATCTAAAAAAATTAAATCTTATTACTTTTTATGAAATCTATAAGCGACATATTAAAAACAAATGAAACTAAAATTTTAAAAAATAGAATTACATTATCTTCTACTGATAAAGTAACAAAAGATAAAAAAAGAGGAGTACCTGAAACAGGATTAGTTGTCTTTCAACATAACAATCTTGTAGAAGCAAATTACCAGCTTTCATTACAAGAAAAAAGAATAATACTTTGGCTTATATCTCAAATAAAACCTAATGACGAAGATTTTAAAAAACACATTATAAGCACATCGGAGTTTTGTAAATTAATAGGCATAGAAACGGATTACACTTATATTCACAAAATAGTAAAAAAGCTTATGGGAAAAACTATAAGTATAAATAAATTAGAAGAAAATAGTATAACAACATTGCACTGGATAGATTATGCCAAATATTGGATTAATGAAGGTAAAATAGAGTTAAGTTTCCATCCAGAAATTAAACCTTTCTTAATAGAATTAAAAACACATTTTACTGCTATCGAATTATCAGACTTGATGCAGTTTAATAGCGTATACTCAATAAGAGTCTATGAATTATTAAAACAATATGAAGCTTTAGGAGAAAGAACTATAGAAATAGCAACAATAAGAAAATATTGCGGTATTCAAAATAAATTAAACCAGTACAAAGAATTTAAGGAAAGAGTACTGTTGATGGCTCAAAGAGAACTAAATGCTAAATCTGATATTAGCTTTACTTTTGAGGAAATTAAAACCGTTAGAAAAATCACGAGTATAAGGTTTATTATATCAAAAAATACAACCAAAACGAGCATCGGACAACAAACACCCCAACCAAAAAGACTACCTCCAATATTTTTTATGTTAGAAGAGTTCGGTATAAGTAAAAAAATAATCTATAAAATTCTAAGAGAAAACGAAGAATTAGTAATAGTAAATGCAATAAATGCCGTAGATATACAAATAAAAAAGGGACAGGTAAGAAATACTAAAGCAATGTTACTTACTGCTATCAAAGAAAGATGGCATCCTGATGTATTTAAGGTTAAAAGGGGATAAAAATATACATATCTCAACAATCATTAAATCTCATTAACCCAGTATTGATTTAATCAACTAAAAACCACTACCATACAAACACCTAAAATATTTTTTAATAATAAAGTACCTAGAAATAACAATTTAAAATGACTCATAACAAATACACTCTAGAACAGTTTTTTACCTCATCCATTTCTACTAGTATAGGATTTGCACCAATTTCAGAAACAGCAAGCCAGCTAGCAATAAATGTGTGAGCTGGTACCAATACATCATCACCTTGTTTTACTCCAAGTGCTCTTAAAGATAGTGTTAATGCATCAAGTCCATTTCCAACTCCTATAACATGTTTAACAGATAAATAACTAGCAAATTTTTTTTCAAATTCCTCAAGTTTTGAACCAAGTATATATATTCCTTTATTGTTAATTTCTTGCCATAAATTATCTAGCCTTGATTTTAATTCAAAATAACCTGATTTTAAATCTAAAAATGGCACTTTTGTCATTTTTTAATTTTATATAATATAATGGTATATTGTGTACATATTTTAATAAATAAACAATACTAATTTAAATAATAATAATTTGTCAAATATGAAAGAATATGAAGTTATTGTCGCACCAACTATTTTTGATGAAAGAGTATGTTTGTCATTTGTTGAGGTGGGAAAAATTTTAGATTTTAATTTAAAAAGAGCCTATTGGTTATACAATATAAAAAAAAGAGAGAGGTGGACATGCACATAAAAAATTAAAACAGTTTATTTTTTGTATTCATGGTGCTGTAGATTTTATTTTGGATAATGGCAAATATAAAGAAGTTGTAACATTAGATTCTCCGAATAAAGGTTTGTTAATAAGTAAACCTTTATGGCGAGAGATAAATAATTTTAAGAACGATGCCTGTATTGTTGTTTTGACTTCTGATTTATATGATGAAGATGATTATATAAGGTCGTATGAAGAATTCATAAAATTTATTGGATAATTAGAATTATTAATAATTCTCTATTATTTTATTATCATTTTCGTTAACAATCATTTTTATATAATCACCATACCCAGATTTTGAAAACTTTTCTGCCAAAATTAATGTCTGCCTTTTATCAATGTAACAAAGTCTATAAGCAATTTCTTCTATACTTAAAACTTTGTTGCTATTTTGTTCAATTTCTACAACACCGTATCTTTTTGGATCATGAACATGGTATCCAAAAATTATAGAACCAACCTTAAGTTTTGTTGCATCAATTAAAGAATTAACTATGCCTTGTCCATAAAAAAATATTATCCCCAAGTATGAGTGCTACAGGGCTATTTTTTATAAAATCTTCCGCAATAATAAAAGCCTCAGCTATTCCATTTGGATGCTTCTGAACTGCATACTCTATTTTAATTCCTAAATCTCTTCCATCTGAAAGTAATTTTTTAAATGCAGGAACAGATTCTTCTGTTGATATAATTAATTTTTATTATTATTTATTTACAATTGATTATTTATGTAGGAATAATACTTTATATCTTGTCAATTATTAATTTATTTACCTAAAATTAAAAAATTAACACCAGAAGGATAATTTATGCTGATTGCAAAATTTATTGTTAAATCTTGGTTATATGTTTGAAGTTTTGGTTGAGATAGATGGAGTTATCTAGTAATTTGGTAGTTTTATAATTCCTGATTGAGGCTTTGTAACTGTAGATATTTTTTAATTTTATAAAGTAAACTACAAGCAAATAGTAACATCATTTTAATGCTTTAACAACATTATAACAACGTTAAAATAGCACTATAATGATTTATGTATTATATCTAATTAAATTTCATTCGCAATATATCATAAAAACCTCAAAACTAAAATAAAAGTTAAATTCTTAATCATTTTATCAAAAATTTAATCTATATTTTTACAAGTAAAACTCTTACTTGTATTACTCTTACTTATATACTATAATTTTTTTATTAAGCATCTTTTTATTAAAACTGTAAAACTTATGAGAATATCTACAAAAGGACAAGTTACTATACCTAATGAAATTAGAATTAAATTAGGTATGCTACCACTTACCGAGGTAGATTTTATTTTGCAAGATGGTGGGGTATTAATCAAAAAACATCATGGCAGCAAATATAAAGGTTCGAAAATTTTAGAGCATTTATCAGGTAAAAACAGAACAAATATCTCTACTGACGAAATAATGAAACTAACTAGATCATGATTTTAGTAGATAGCAATGTAATACTTGATATACTAACCATAGACCCCAAATGGTATCAATGGTCAGCGAATAAACTTAGTTATCTTTCAGAATCTCATAACCTAATTATTAACGATATAATATACACTGAAATTTCTATTGGGTTTGATAAAATAGAAGATTTAGATGATGTAATCTCTGAGAGTTTTTTTAAAATATTACCAATACCTAAATCAGCTCTTTTTCTTGCTGGTAAAGCATTTTTAAATTACAAAAGAAAAAACGGAAGTAAAAATTTAGTATTACCAGATTTCTTCATAGGAGCTCATGCAGCTATACTAAAAATTCCACTACTAACAAGAGATATAAGCCGCTATAAAACATATTTTCCTACCATAGAATTAATATCGCCATAATCAATATATAATTAAAATTTATTAATAAAATCAAAAAATAAATCATAATATGACTAATAGTTTTAAACATCGCTGGATATATCGTTTTGATAACTTTAAACGTGCATTTGCATTACTTGAAGAAGCAGTAAATCTTGTAAAAGAACGCAAAATAACACAGCTAGAACAAGAGGGTATTATTCAGCGTTTTGAATATACTTGGGAATTAACATGGAAAACACTTAAGGATTATTTAGAACATAAAGGAGTAATAATGGAAACTATTACCCCAGCATCAGTTATAAGAGAATCAATATCGGCTAACTTGATCAAAAATGGTGAGATATGGATGAATGCGTTAGATTCTCGTAATAAAATGTCTCATACGTATGACTTTAAAAAGTTTGAACAAATAATTACAGATATTGAAAAATATTACTATCCTGAGTTGAAAAACATGTACTTAATAATGTTAAAATTAGAGAATGAAGAAGATTAATCATGGACTAAATGAAAATCAGTTAAAAATAATCTGTAGAATATTGATGCAATTCATAGATTATATAGATCGTATTAGTTTATTCGGTTCACGTGCTACAGGGCTTTATAAACCAAATTCTGATATAGATATGGTAATCTATGGTTCTATTGATGAAAAAATGACAAATCGAATATCTACTCTGTTTAATGATAGTTATTTACCACTTAAAGTTGATGTACATTCATACAACTTGATATCATATCCACAGCTAAAAGAACATATCGACAATAATGCACTACCTTTGTTTACTGCAGAACAAATTATGAACTTATGCCGTAGCTAGTAAAAAAATAATTCTAAAGCTCTTGTTTATTAATTTATGTTTTTATTATTATCCCTAACCCTCATTATACTTTGTCTACTAACCTTAAATTCTTTAGCTAATGCATAAACACTAGATTTATCTATTTCTATCTTTTTTATTATGCTGATCCTATCTCTTTTTCTGTTAATTTTCTTGGTCTCCCAAGTACTATTCCTTTTGCTTTAGGGTTTATAAGACCCATTTTTGTTCTTTCAATTATTAAATCACGCTCAAATTCAGCCATCGTATTTACTATTCCCATTGTTATTTTACCAGCAGAACTAGTTAAATCCATACCACCGAGTTGTAGACAATGAACCCTAACCATTTCTTACCGGGACTAAACATCTACTTTCCAAATTTTGGTCTAAACGAATACAGGCTATATTCCCTCGTTCTTTCAAAAGTAATTAAGTTTGATAAATCTGATGAAAAAAATTTTATTAGGTCTTTTTTTGAAACCCACATTGTAACACCTAAAGAGTTTAGTGAAATATTTAAAGTACCTATCAATCATTGTTATAAAATTTTAAAAAATTCTTCAAAATCATTGATTAAAAAAACAATAACAATCAAGTCATCAAGCGGAGAGCAATACATAACAATTTGCTCGATAGCAAAATATAATACAGAAAAGCATTATTTAGAAATAAGACTTTCGCATGAAATTATTCCACATCTTGACGTAACAACAAGATATGTAAAAAGTAGAATTTACGAGATAGCAAATTTTAAAAGCGTATACTCAATAGAGCTTTACGAGTTTATGGTGAGTTTTAGAAGTTTAGGAAAATTTAGATTATCAATTGAGGAATTAAATTTTGTTTTAGGTATAAAAAAAGTAGAATACGGAGATTTTAAAACAAGAATACTTATCCCTTCCGTTAATGCAATCAACAAAATATATCCAAAACTTAAACTTGAATTCACAGAAATCAAAACAGGTAGAAAAGTTACAGAAATTGAGTTTAAGTTCAAAAAGTCTAAAACAAAAGAACTTGATGAAAAAAAAATAGAGAACAAGAAGACTTCACTAATAACACACGAAGAAGACCTCAGAATAAGGTTAGTTAAACTCGGTGTTGAGAAAAAAGTTGTAAATAAGTATTCGAAATACTCAGATGAAAAACTCAATATCGCTTATGAAAAACTGGTAAATCAAATAAAAACTGGAAGAGTAAAAAACCCTACTGCATATTTTGTTTCTCTTATGAATAAAGGTTTATAAATAACCTTTATTGTTATACATATCTTAACAATAATTAAATCTCATTAACCCAGTATTGATTTAATCAACTAAAAACCACTACCATACAAAACACCTAAAATATTTTTTAATAAAAAAGTACCTAGAAATAACAATTTAAAATGACTCATAACAAATACACTCTAGAACATTGTATATATTCAGATTCACTACTAAACAAGTTAGAATTACTCAACAGTGCTGCAATTTATTACAAATGCGACCAAGTAAACTTAAGCCTCATCAAAAAAGGCTTATCTTTCGCTAAATACTATCACGGCTCTCAAATGAGAAAATGAGCAAAATAAATTAATTTAAAACAATATCTGATTCTGATACTTTTTTATCATTCTCTTTAAGTTATCGTTAATGGAAAATTCATCAAAACAATCAAATGAAACCCACCTAATGTCTTTTGATTCTTTGTTTTTAAACAAAGAATCATTATCAATAGTTTGCAGCAAAAATCTCACGTCATAATGATAATGCTCTTCCTCATTATGAATTTTTGGGATAAGATGTATATCAATATCATAAATTTTTTCGGAAATAGCGCGAATTTCATTTATACCCGATTCTTCTCTAGCTTCTTTTATTGATACTTCTAGAATATTTTCATTACCATCACAATGCCCACCAGGTTGAAACCACTTATCTAGCTTACGATGATGCATAAGTAAAAACTTACTTCTATCTGAATTAAGCAAGAATGCAGAAGCGGTAAAATGGGATGGACAATCTCTTTCAAATGGATTTGGATGATTTTTTAAAAGATCAAGCATTTTTAGTTTATAATAATTCTCTTCAATAAAACTAGAGTTGTAATTTTCTAGTTTATTGTATAAATAATTTCTGTAATTCATGTTAAGGATAATATTTTAATTATATTGTTCAAAATTTTGTACCTATTATATGAATTTTCTATTGTTGTTCTTGAATTTATATCTTTTTCATTAAGTTGATCTTTTTTTACAAAAAGTTTATATTCACTCTTACTTTTTTCTATATGACCAAAAACTACATTTATTGATAATGTATCTTTTTTAAAATCTATTATTCTGTGTATAAGTTTTTGATCTATACCAATTTTATTGTTTTGATTTACCGAGAAAATACCATATGATTTTAAATATGATATACCTTTATTTATAAATATTTTTTTATTTTTTAGATTTCTATTTATAGTGTAAACATTATATTTTTCTCCTGAAGAATTCGTTTGATAAAATATTTCATGAACATATCCTCCTTTAATAATCTTACTTTCAAAGTGATTGGGGTGGCTGTGTATAGTTTCTAGATTCAATCTCTTATCATCCATCCAATAATTAATCCTAATATCAATAATTCCTTTATTTTTATAATCACCTAAATCAACTTTTATTCTATAAAAACCAGACTCATTTGTTTCAATCTTAATATGATTCTTATTTTTGACAATAAATCCTAGACAATGTTCTTGGATTAAATTCCAATCTAATTCTCTTAATTTGTCGGCAATTGAACATTTACTTACTAACAAAAGATAAATTAAAAATATTTTGCGAATTTTATTCATAATTAATTTCAAACTAAAAAATATGTACATATTATCATAAAAACTTCAAAACTAAAATAAAAGTTAAATTCTTAATCATTTTATCAAACATTTTTCTATAAAAACCAACCTCCGCCTCTCAACACAAAATTAAAAATTACACACTCAACACCACTCACATAAAATCCTAAAACTTATGCTCAATTTTTTACATCAATTTCATAACCAACTTCAAAATATAACCACACCTCTAGTAACAAATTTTTCAAATTATTAAATCAGCTGAATCAAATTTTACTCGACTGTTTTTTTCTTTTTTTAGTTATATACAATATGCAAACTATAAAAATAGTTTGCAAGCATGATATAATCATCTGTTCAATTCAGGAAAAACCTAACGCTATTGATTTGATTTTTTATACTCAACAATTTACAGCAATTTCATCAAAAATTTGGTTTTAAAAAATACAAAATTAATCAAATTTTTTGTAACTTATGAACTAAATTTTTCAACTAATTTTGAAAAACAAAAATCACATTTTGAATATTAACTACAATGTATTACAATGTAGTTAATTAAACACGCATATAAAAATCATGACAACAATAACAGCAAGAATAGACGACAAACTTATTGAACAATTAAACTTAATAGCAGAAAAAACAGAAAGGTCTAAATCCTACATCATAAGAAAAGCAATAGAGAACTTTATACTTGATTCACAAGAAGAATTAAACGATATCCGGATATCTATCTCTAGAGAACAAAAAAACCTTGTTTACTCATCGGAAGAAATGAACGAACTTCTTTTTAAAACATGCAAAAAACAATCTACAAAGTACTGTGGCATCAAAAAACAATAGATGATTTTAGGAATCTTTCTCTTGATATAGCAATAAAAATAAAACAAAAGGTAGAAAAATACTTATCCCTTTCGCCAGAAACATTAGGTAAAAAACTAATCTCAAAAGAAATTATGTTATACAGGTATAGATACGGAGACTACAGGATAATATACAAAATCGAACATAACCCAAGTACAATAACAGTTCTTAGAATAGGACATAGAAAAAATATATACGACTAATAAAAAACTTGATAATAAAAATAAAGTTATGTACAATTAATACATAACTATCAAAATTACATTATGCGTACATACAGTACAAATGAAGCACGAAACAACTTCTCTGAAATGATAGACAGCTCTCAACATGAAGCAGTAGAAATAATAAGACATGGTAGAACTATGTCTGTTTTACTATCAAAAAAAGATTTTGAAAGGCTAAAAAAAATAGAAGATGACTGGTGGATGAGTCAATCTATAACTCCATCTAAAAATAAGAAAAAAGAAATACTAAAAACATTAAAAGATAATGAATGGATTGAAGATCCTTTGGTCTAAAAAGGCAGTTAGCGATGTCAGAACTTGGTCATTAAATCATAAAAAAGTAGTTAAACGTATAAACTCCTTGATAGAAGATATAAAACGCAACCATTTTACTGGAATAGGTAAACCCGAAACATTAAAACATGATTTATCTGGTTTTTGGTCAAGAAGAATATATAAAACCCATAGAATTGTATACAAAGTAGAAAATTCTGTAATTTACATACTAAGTTGCAAAGACCATTATTAATTATTTTTTGAAAAACTAATTAAACCCCAAATTTAGCACTTTTAAACACTAAAAACCCAAACCAATACCAAAACTCCCAATGCAAAAAAATCAAAACCCAAATCTCACACTCTCCTCCAACCCTCATATACCGTTTACTACAACGAGGATCAATTTCTATCAACTTTTCTACCCCAACCTATATGAAAGTATACCCCCACTATTTTACCCCACTAAAAACCCCAAAAAAATCGATTTCTCACAAAAACTACTTTTTTTAACTCCAAACACTTACATAAATCTCATCCCTACTATTCCCACTTTAACTAAAGACAAAATCCTAAACAAACTCATAACCAAAAACTCTTAAATCTATACTCTACCATAATCAACAACTATCAACCTTAACCACTCCTATCATAAAAAAATCTCATCAATAGTTAAAAATCTAAATGCCTAGGCGTATAAAAAATCTATGAATACCAGAGAATCTAAATCAAAAAATAAAAATGGTTTGGAGGTGAAAAATCAATTAAAAAAATTCAATTAAAAAAAGTTATCCACACATTTTTTTGGGTTACAACTAAATAATACTAAAAGTATTATTGTTTTATATTGTTTTACGGCATATAGAAAACCCCAGAAAAGAGGGGTGGGTGAGGGGGTAAATCTTACATTTTCGTACAACAAACCTTACATTTTCGTACAACAAACCTTACATTTTCGTACTCGATTTTTTCTATTCTGTGGATAACTTTTTCAAAACACTTTTTCCTAGGGGTTTTACCCCACCCTCAGTACAAATAAAATGTGAATAGTTTATAAAATTTAATATTTAATATTACATTTTCGTACAACATTAATTTGACATTTGCGGCATCTTTAGGCAACATTTAAACATGTGAACAAAATATTGATATGGAATCTAAGACACCTAAAAAAAATACATCCCACAAATCTCACGCAATAATCAAAAGCAGAGATTTGAACGAGGCTCATTTTTCTGAATTTACTTTGAACGAATATAGACTATACTCACTAGCGCTTTCAAAAGCAATTAGAGCAGACAAAATTAATCAAAAAGAATTTATCAAAGCTTTTTTTGAAACTCACATTATAACACCTCAAGAATTTAGCGAGATTTTTGAAGTACCAATTAATCATTGCTATGGAATTTTAAAAGACTCTGTAGACACGCTGACTAATAAAAAAATAATAGTTAGGTCGTCAACTGGAGAGAGGCATATACCTATTTGTTCAACAGCAGAGTATAACGAAAAAGAGCATCATTTAGAGATAGTGCTTTCATATCAAATTATACCTTACCTAGACATATCAATAAAATTTGTAAAAACTAGGCTTTATCAGATAGCAAAATTTAAGAGCCTTTATTCGATTAGACTTTATGAGTTTATAACGAGCTTTAGGAGCTTGGGAAAATGTAGTATATCAGTTGAAAGATTAAGGTTTTTGTTGGGTGTGGGTCAAAATGAACTAAAAGAGTATAGTAACTTTAAAAATCGAGCGTTAATATCATCAATTAACGAAGTCAACGAAGTATTCAATTATGATATCAAACACGCAGAAAAAAAGGAAGGCAAGAAAGTTACAAAAATTGAGCTTACCTGCAAAAAGTCTAAATCAAAAGAACTCGATGATGACTGCAGAGATAACAATAAAACACTATCAATAACACGCAAAGAAGATGTTAGAATTAGATTAATCAAACTAGGAGTTGAGAAAAAAATTGTAGATAAATACAAAAATTACTTAGACGCAAAGCTTGAAAGTGCTTATAAAGCAATTAAAAAGGCAATCGCTACAAAGACATTAAGAAAAACTGCAACTGCACTTTTTGCTTCTCTTATGAAAAAGGATTGTAGATAAAGTGTTGTTATAACGTTAAAACAACATCATAATAACGTTAAAATAGCACTATAATAATTTCTAAAGCAATTTGCATTCGTGCAGAATCAGAACCTTGATTAGTGGATACCATAAATATTGCTAATGGATTTACATTCAAACTAACGGTTGGTTTGGAAGTGAAAAAGTAGTTTTTTATGAGAAATCGATTTTTTTGGGGTTTTTAGTGGGGTAAAATAGTGGGGGTATACTTTCATATAGGTTGGGGTAGAAAAGTTGATAGAAATTGATCCTCGTTGTAGTAAACGGTATATGAGGGTTGGGGGGATGGTGTGAGATTTTGGTTTTGATGAAAAGGGGGTTTTTAGATGAGGAGTTTTTTTAGGGAGGTTGTTAGTTTTATAATTTTGATTTTTTTTGCATTAGGGGTTTTGGTATGGGTTTGAAATATGGTTTAAACTCACAAGGATTGGTTTGGGTGATAAAAAATAGAAAGTTTGATAAATTGTATGGGTTTTAGTTTTTGGTGTTAAAAAAGACTAAATTTGATGTTTAAATGGGCGGTGGGGTTTTTTTGTTTTTTGCATATGTAATGACCTTTGTTGTTGGAGCATAAACTACAACAACAAAGTCTAATATAAAAACACTATTTTTTTTGATTTTTGAGTATAGCTACTTCTTCATTTTTTAGTCCTGTAGCCTTAGATATAGCATCAACATCAAGTTTCATAGAAAGAAGATTTCTAGCAATCTCAATCTTTTCTTCCTTCCTACCTTTTTGTTCTGCACTTTCTATTTCTTTCATTGCAGCCATTTCAGACATTTGGTGTCTTAGGTATTCTTCGTATTTGTTAGTTTTGATATTGTCAACGTACTTTACTGCACTATTAACTTGCTCATTTTTATAAGTTTTATTTATGTCTTGAGTTTTCATAAAAGTTAGCCAATCTTTTTCGTTATCACTGATTATTGATTTGTTATAGTTGTTTACGTCAAACTTATCAAGTTCGATAAATACGTAAGAAAAGGCATTCATGTATTGTTTACCAGTTTCTTTTTCTGTATTGGTATGATAGCTTACACATGGCACTTTGTCATCAAATAACTTATCTTTTATTACTGATATTGTAATTATAGGATGAGCAGATTCGTAATCCTTCATAGGGTATTTAGTAGTTTTACCATTTTTTGTTACATCGCCTTTGTCTTTGATGTCTTGATTTGAATAAGCTATAGCATTGTAAAATTCTACTCTTTTAAGGTAATCTGGAGTTGCATTTTTTTGCATCTCGATAATGAATATCCCTTGCTGAGTTTTTATTTGTAAATCAAATATAATTTTTTTAGCTTCTTCTGGTAATTTAGTTTGGATGTATTCGTTTTTTAAGTATTCCATTTCTTGTATCTTAGTACCTTCAGGAAAAATTTTATTATTTCCTATTAAGATGTTTTCTAAGAAGTCTCTAGTTCTAGATTCATCGCTAAATATTCCTTTAAAAATATAATCGCTTGTTACGTCTATTTCTCTATCCATGCCAATTACGTTTGAGTAAAAATAAGATTGGGTTTTATTTAAAGTTGAAAAGTTTTGTCTATGTTTATTAATCAGATTATTAAATTTTTCTTCAATAACAGAATTTTTATAAGAAAACATATTTTGGATAATCCTTACTAAAAATTCTGTAATATTATTTTTCATCTGTCAAGTTTTGAATCAGCATTAAAAACGAGTGGTTTTGGGGTATTATTACAGTCTATTTTATTTCTCTTATGAAAAAAGGTTGTAAATAAAACGTCATTATAACGTTAAAGCAACATTACAATAACGTTAAAATAGCACTATAATAATTTCTAAAGCAATTTATCTCTTTGCAGTTTTTCAAACAAAGCCTGCTTACAATAATTAGAAAAAGAAAACCTATTATCCTTTAATAATTTAACCCAGTGTTTAGGAATATTATAAATATTGATTCTTGTAATAGCTAATTCATCATTTTCACTATTTTGTTTTAAAAGAGAGGTTTTTATAATTTTATTAAATTCGTTCTCATTAATCATATTTTTATCACTTCTTGTATTAATTCATTTATTTCTAAAGCTGCTGATTTTTTCATTTCAACAACGGACTTTCCATTTTCGAAAGCTACTCTGTAATCTCTTCTGTCTCTTAGTACAGAATCCATTTTTTTAAATTCTGGTTTTTTTTCAATAAACTCATGCAATTTTTTCAAATTTAATTTAGTTTTAATATGTATTCTATTTAACAAAATGTTAGCTACTAAATTCTTTTTATGTTGTCTTAATTCTTGTAATATTTTTTGAAAATATAATAATCCAACTAATTCTATAGAAGAGTCACTAACAGGTGTTATTACAACATCAGAATAATACAGTGCCACACGAGTAGTATCAGCGTCATATCCACCAACATCAATTATCAGTAAATCTAAGTTTTTATCAATTGCCTCAGCTAGTTCTTTGCTGTTATCAATTTTTATTATATCTAATGCATTTAATCGGTTTTTTTGTCTTACATTATTAAAATAAGTCATTGATTTTTGTAAGTCTAAATCTATAACTTTTACTTTATATTTTTTAGATAACTCAACAGCAAGATTTGTTGCAATTGTAGTTTTTCCAACCCCTCCTTTTTGATGAGTGATGGCAATTACTTTTTTCATCTTAAATATTTTTTAATTTTATACTATTAATATAAACCATAAATAAATTGTAACATCATTTTAACACTTTAAAAACATTATAATAACATTAAAATAGCACTATAATTATTTATGTATTATATCTTTTCATATTTTGGCATCACCTCCTTTCTAAACAATGATTAACAATCATTAAATCTCATTAACACAGTATTGATTTAATGAACTAAAAACCACTACCGCACTACTCCATCCTTCTACCTAAACAAACTCCTAACCAAAAACTCTAAATCTTAGGCTATACATCATTCAACAACTATCAACCTTAACAACTCAATACCCAAACAACTCTCATCAATAGTCAGAAATCTAAATACCTAGGCGTACAACCAAACTAAAGTTTTTTTGTACAATTTAAATCTATCAAAAACAGTACAATAAATAAAAAATATTAGATTTTTATGTACAAATATGGTACAATCATATTTTATAGATAAAACTGTACCAAAAATATGATGAAAATTGGATATGCAAGAGTGAGTAGTAACAATCAAGATCTTGAGCTGCAGAGAAAAGAGTTGCTAAAAGCTGGGTGTGAGAAAATATTTAGTGAATCAGTAAGCGGTAAAGATAACAATAGAACTGAGCTAATAAAGATGATTAGTACACTCAGACAAAATGACATTGTCGTTGTTTATAAAATAGATAGAATCGCAAGATCGCTAAAAGGACTTATTGAAATAATAGAAATATTAAAAGATAAAAAGGTAGACCTAGTTTCATTAGATTCTCTAGATAAAGTTGATACTACTTCGCCCATGGGTAAGGCATTCTTCCAAATAGCTGGGGTATTTGCAGAATTAGAGCGTGGAATGATAAATGCAAGAACTAAA
>Ga0315908_10002109_pt1 | contig 14686 bp, 5 predicted proteins | sample LakEriMetagenome_12_FD_203520 | JGI IMG/M metagenome (GOLD analysis project Ga0315908, IMG submission 203520) | Freshwater fungal communities from buoy surface, Lake Erie, Ohio, United States - Buoy 4 MA124 | ecosystem: Environmental > Aquatic > Freshwater > Lake > Lake biofilm | place: USA... | reverse complement strand
TATTTTATCTAAGAAAAATATTATCTGCCTATTTAATTTGAAAACTTGATATCTTTATTTATTTATGTTTTTAATCCATTATTATTTCTAAATTTAAATTTGCTATTAACTATTTTATATATAAATTCTTTAAATAATGTATATATTTAAGATTAAGTATATAATAAATAATTTAAAATATAAATATATATATATTATAATATTATAATGAAATATTTTATTTATTTAATAAAAATAAAATTAATATAAAATATGGATTAATTACTACAATAATTTAAATTGATAAATCAAAATAATAATTCAAAAACAATCCTCACAAGAATCGTCAATTTTTCTATTAGATATATTTTTAATTTAAATATAGTACTTTTACATTTCTTCCTTATATTTTTAATTTTTTTCTTATATAAATCTTAAATTTAAAATTAGAAATACTTTTGTTTAAAATAATTTAGCTTTGATAAATTTTATTTTTATTAAATAGTTGGCTAGTTAGAATTTTTAAAAATTTTATTTATTATGTTTACATTCTAAAGTTCATTTATCTAATTATTTAATTATTTGTTAATTTTAATTTTTTAGTTATTTATTTGTTCATTCTCATATTATTACTAAATATTTTAATCGCAATTATTTTCATCAAGAAATATACTTCTTCTTAATTTTTTATGAAAATATGATTGCATTAAATTATATTAGATTAATTTATATAATAAGTATAATTTTCAGTACAAAAAGTAGAATTGTATTTAATAAATAAACATTATTTTTATAATTAATCACTTTAATTTAAAAATTAAATATAATATATTTTATATTAAATATCATTAATTATTTAAACAGTTGTTAGATATTGTTAATTAATAATTATAACTTAATATTAAATATGTATAGAGCAATTCCATATTAAAATAAAATATGTTATTAAAAAAAACGATAACAAGATGATGAAATTCATAAAAAAATGTTATAAAATATGAAGCATAGAATTGATACTCAACTTCCAGTAACTAGTTAATTGGGATTTTTGTATAACAAAAAGAATAAAGAGAAATTAATGGAATCAAGGTTTCAAGAAATTGATAGAGAAAACAAAATATTATTAGATAAAATAACTATTATCATGTAAAAACCATAAAACAGTAAAAAAATATAATAATTAAAAATTATTATAATTTTATTTATAATATATTAAAAATAATGAAAATAATAATCAAATAATGAAGGTTATAATTAATTTGGTAAAATTACAAGTTAACATGAATAAGCGATTTCATCAAGGCAGTTTTCACTTCATTAAGGAAGTAGAAAAAGAGAATTAGTAAAAATTGCAATGGATAATTAAAAATTATTATAAAGAATCCAGAATAAAAAATCAGCTTATGATGTTAATAAATGGGAAAATGATAGATTAAAATAAGAAAGTTATATTAAAAATATATGTGAATTTGATCCCATTCTGTTAAAAAACAACTCATCCGATTTAAACACTAATTCTTTAAAATAAAAATCTTCTTAATTAAATGTAAAAAGTACTAGTTAACTTAATTCTAAATTCGGAAAAAATAATACTGCCAAAAATCTAGAAAAAAAATCAGAACAAGATAAAATTAATTTTATAATTAATTAATAAATCAATAATAGAAAAATAATCATATGTAGAAAAAGCAAAAAATTCAATTCTGAAATGTTTATTGTTGAAATATATATTCTTAATTAGTTTTTAATTATCTAATTAGAAAATGTTAAAAAAATGGCTAAATATTAAATCTAAATTGAAGAAAAATAAGGTATTAATTTAAAAATTATATTAAATAAATACTTTAATTATTTTTTTATATTAATTAAGGACTTAGTTTTTTAAGAGAAAAATATAAAAACAACATAGATTAATTAGTTGAAAACATTTAATAATAAAGTGAATTTGAATTTAAGTTAAAAGATTCAAATATTTTATTTGAGCCAGTGCAAATTTAAATGAATAATAATTACAATTAAGATTAAAGAAATCATTCGAAGACTGAATAATAACAATAAGACGATTAACTCAGTTATTCTAATTAATATGATTATTAATAAACTAATTAAATCATGAAATAGTATCAAGATTAATATTAAAATTAATTATAAACATCACACGGAAAGTTAACTTAATAAAATTATTAAGAAAAGTCAGAAATCAAAAATCAATAGGACTAATCAAATGAACAAAATAATTTCTAATAATTACCTGATCATTAAAATAATTCTAATATTTAATAAGAAATAGAATTTTAAAATTAAATTTTATAATAAAATAATTAAGACAATTAAGAATAAGAATAAGAATAGTAAGAATAATTATAATTATAATAAAAATAAGAATATCATCAATAATAATAATAAGAATAAGAATTAAAATAATTTTAGTAAGAATAAGAAAAATAACTATAATAATAAGATTAAATTAATTATTAATAAGAATAAAATAGCCAATTATTTTAAGAAGAATAGTAAAATTAAAATTAATAATTCTCAGAACAGAATAAATAAGATTCACAACAGCAATCTGAATAACAAGAATTATAATATTAATAATAATAATAATAGGAAGATTAATAGTTATAATAACTTTAATTTTAAAAATAATTATTATATTCATAATTATCATAAAATGATGACTAATAAATTGATTCTATTGAAAAAAATACTATTTAATTAAATGAAGAGACTAATTAGTAAAATAAAGGTACAAAATAGTTATAATAAGAAGAAGTAGAAGAATAGATAGAAAACTTTAAATAAGAGTAAAATTAATCTTAAAAAGACAACGATCATATAAACTAATTATAAAATTGATTATATTTATAATAAATACACGATTTTATTTAATATTTTTAAAAATAAGTAATTACTATATTTAAATTAAAATAAAATAAAAATCATCTTAAGCCTAATTCAAGTATTTCTTATTCTTCCTCTTACATTTCATCGATATCTAATTCGTCTAAAGATAAAACTTATTCTTAAGATAAATTTAATTCATTTATTTCTTAATTTTACTATTACTCTTATTAATATTCATATTATTAATTTTAATTTAACTAAAATTTTTATTATTTTTCCTATTATTATTACTATTATTATTCATTTTACAATAATTTAATTTTTTATTATTATTATATATCATATTTTTCTTATTATTTCTAATTTTATATCAATACTTTATCTTTTTATTACTACTTAAACTAAATTTGTAATTACGATTAAGTTTTATTTGATTAGTTTTATTTTTATTCTTAATTTAATTATTTAATTAAATTTTGTTAAATATTTAATGTAAGATTAGATTAATTAGTTTAATCATTTATAAAATTATTAAATTATTTTATTTAGATTTCTGACATTTATTTATTATTGGAATTTAAATTGAATAATTATTTTTATTCTGTAAATTTCTACATAATATCTTATTGTCCATCTCTTAAATGCTATAATTCATTTTTAAGATTAATATCATAAAGACTTATTTCTTTTAAGCTTCCTTATAAAAACTTATTTTATTATTCTGTTTCATTTAATTTGCTGTAAATTTAATTCATCTAGTTTTAAATGGTTTTAACTTCAATTTACTACTGATTAACTATATTTTATAAATTAGTTATTACTTAATTTTTAAACTAATTATTTTAATAACTCTTCATTTCTTTCAGTATTATTAATTTTCTATTACTATTAAATAATTTAATTTATTTTTTAATCTAAATTTTGCATCAAATATTTTAAATTATTTTGTGTATCAGCTTAAATAAAATATTTATTTTACTTGTAATTTCTAAAAATCTATGAGTGTTTAATTAATCTGAATCTTTAATTGGCTTAAGTAAATAATAAAATTTACATCAATATATTAGACTTTTTGATATTTTTCTCGTCCATTGTACTAATTTTTATTAATATCTATTATCTAAATATTTATTTTATATATTAACTTTATGAGAATTGATGAAACCAAGAAAGCTAATAAAATTTATTAAAACTAAAAAAACTGGTTGCTTCATTTTAATATTGTAAATAGAAAATAAAATTATATAATTTATAATGGATAATTATATCAAGCATAATAATATTTAAAAATTGATAACTAAATTTAATATTTTATATCAGTTTATATTGTTAGAATCATTATTCAATATTATATTATTAACTGTTATATCTATCGAACTCCTTCTCCTTTTTTGCTAGATATTCTCCAATATTCGATTATTTATTATTTAACTATTCAATCTAAAAAGTTTTTCTAAGTTTTCATTTTATTATTATACTAAATTATTTATTTAATTATTATCATCATCTAAAATTTATTATTCATTTATGTTTTAATCCTTATTATTTATTATTTATTTTTCATTAATAATTATATTATTATTAACTTAATTTAATTCATTTTGTTTTTCATATGTTTTTATATCTATTTTTTTTTCTTTATCTTATTATTTTTTTTATTATTGTATGTTAAGGCTTTTAAAACTTAATGTTTTATTGATTAATTAAAAGCCTTTATTTTATTTAGTTTCATTTTAGCTAATATTACTACAATTTCTACTAAGCTATATAAGGTTCTTGTTATTGTTAGAAATATTATTAGAATTATTATCTTAACCATTCGAATAAGTATTATTATCTTTATTTAAATTAATTTATTAATAATTATTTATTTGTATATTATTATTATTAAGAAAGAAGAAAATATTATTATTAACTGAATTATTGTTAATTTAGGAAAATTCAACTTGTTATTATTAAAACTTGTTCAGATTTTCTATATATTCTAATATTTTTTAGAATATTTATTGATTTTCAGAATTCCTTTAATATAAAAGATTATTTTTAAGAAAGAAAAGAATTATTATAATAAAAAAGGAATAAATATTATAAATATTGTTACAATTATAATAATTTTAATAATATAAATAATAATAAAATTACTTCTATTCTTGATATTAGGCTGATTAATAACAGTCTATGTTATTTAATCTTTATTAAAAGAGACTAATTTAATAATCAGAGATATTTTCCTTATAAGATAAAAATAAATAAGTACTAAATTTTTTTAGTAGACAATAGAATTATAATACTTCTTAATTTTATCTTCAGGAATATAATGATTCTTTTAAGTTAATTTAGACATCTGTTTGAAATTTATTTCTTTGTTTTTCAAATTATTTTCATCATGAAAATACTATTCCAAAATCTATAGTGAGTAAATGTCTTTTTTTAGTTTTTTCACATTTTCTTTTCTCTTTTTACTTGATAAGTAACTCTGATAATCCTAATTATTATTATAAATATCATTCTATTTGTAATGCTATTCTTTGAGTTTATGAAAAGTATTTTAAAAATAATTTATAGGCTCCTTGTCTTTATTTATCTGCTTTTATTATTGAAATAATTTTATAAAATTCTCTTTATATTTATAAAACTCTGATTTCGTTTTTGCTTCTTAATCCATTTTTGGTCTTCCTTTTTTTATTTTTTTTCTTAAAATTTTATTTTCATCATCGTAAGATATTTCTTCTTTTAAATTATTTTTATTATTTATTATTATAAATGGACTAAGCTTCTATTATTGATTTTTTAAATTCTAAGAAAATTAATTTAATTAATTCATTATAATTAATTATTATTAAATTTATATCTTAAGAATTATATTTATAATCTTATAATATATTATATTAATATTTAAATAATCTTTTTATTCGTTTGTTAACTCTAAAAATTAAGTCTTTTAATAAATTTAATATAATTCCAGATAATTCTATTTTTAAAAATTATTTTAAATAAAATAAAATAAATATTAAAGTTATTTAATTTTCTTAATTTTATTTCTTGAAGATTTTGACTTTTGGTTTTAAAATTTAAGTTTAAGTAATTAAAAATCAAAATTTTAAAAAATCCTTAAAATTAAAAAACATTTTTTACAATTTTATTTCATTAATAATAAATAAAAATAAATTAAATTAATCTTATAAATATTTAAATAAAATATAAAAATATGTAAATATTATTAAATAAATTAAAATAAAGATTTTTAATCATAAACTAGAAAAGATAAAAAAAATTTATTGTTAATTATTAAAATAGATTAATCAACAAAATTATAAAAAAAAATAAACAGTATAAAATATATTTAAAAATAATAATATAACTTTTAAATATAAAATTAAAAATATTAAATATAATTTGGCTATTAAATTCACTAAGTTTAACTTTCTTACAATAATTCTTATGCTTCTTATATTCTTTCTCTTAAAGCTAGTTCATCATTTAAAAAGTTAATAATTTCCTCAATTTCAAATACTTCAAAATCAATTAACATTCCAGTTATTTTAGGTATCATTAATTAGCAATCTTAATCTCCATTTTTCAATATTAACTAAACTTTAGGAAATAATTACTCTCCTAAAATTTTTCTTTACTAATCCTAAGGCATTTATTTAAATTAATTTAAATCTTTTAATAAATCTAAATTAGACTAAAATATATTAAAAATATTACGATATTAGGTTTGTTTTATTTTAATTACTATTAAACTTATTAAGGCTAAACCCTATTATTCTAAAATGGAATATTTATATTATTCTATAATAAATATTTTAAATAAATATGATACTTTATTAATAGGATTATTCTATTGTTAGAAAGGTGGGTATGAATTAGGGATCAATTGATTGAATTAGGAAAATTAATTAATAGGTTGTCTTTAATTAATATTAAGATTATTGATAAAAGGCTGTTGCTACTATTACTACTACTAAGGCTGGAATTATTTATTAAGAAGTTGACTATTGAAAATTTGGGGCTGGTGTTATTGGAGAGGTCTTTAGAAATTAACTAAGTTGTTGACAGGCTACATAAAAGGAGGCATTTAGAATCTATTATTGTTATTATTAATGTATCCAAACATATTTTAAAACCAATATTAGACCATCTGCATCTGTTGATCAGGGAAAGATACTGCTCTTTATTGCCTTTCAACTTCTCTCTACTTCTACAACTTGCCTTTGCTCATCCAGTTCTAAATGTAGACTTTATTAGATTGGAAAAGACTATAAATGGATTCATCTGAGACACTGTTCTGCTTCGCCTTCTAAGCATCTTTCTCAAACTTGAAGGCAACAAAGCCATACAGTGTATTAATCTTGGGATCAACTGGTCTTCTCAAATCATGCATCGTTATTTCTCCATACTTTTCAAATGCACTCCGAAATTGCTCAATACTTACTGTTTCTAGAATGTTCTTCACAAACAGATTGTTTTACTGCCTATTATTATATAATTCCTTTCTCAATTGTCTCTCCCTTTCACCCTTTTTCTAAAACAAACATACATATAGAAGATCTCCTGTGTTAAATAAGTCACTTTTATTTAAACTTAATGCATTTTGAGCAGCACTTGTATCTTCATAACACACAAATGCACAAATCCTTCCTTATAGTTTTATTGATTGCTCAAATTTTATAGAACTTACTTTACCAAATTTCTAAAATTCATTTATTACTTTTCCTTCTATTTCTGATAAGTTTAAATTTTTAGGAAAGTTTTTTACATAAAGATTATTTGTATTGTATTCCTTTTAATCATGGGTTTCAAATTAATCTATTTATAAAACTTCATTATGTAATTATATTGGATTTTTCAAATGAGATTGGATACATTCAATTGCTTCTTCTTCCTTTTCAAATTGAATATAACCATATTTTAAGGAATTTCCTTCAACATCAGTTCCTATCTTACTTGAAATAATTTTTCCAAATTTTGAAAATAAATTATCCATTTCAAACCCATTAGCACTTTCTGGTAAATTCTTTACAATAATGTTTGATTTTTGTTTTAACATTTTTTCTAATTCTTCTTTACTTTTCATGTGAAGTACTCTCATCGGTTTTTTAATTAACTAAAAATGATTCGATTTTATCCTAGCTTATTCTGCATCCTCAAAACTTTCAAATTTTATAAAACTAATTAAGTATGATCCTCTACTTTATTTTAATGATAAAATTCTAAATTTAAATCCTAATTTTTAAAAGTGATTATTCAACATTTCTTCAGTAACTTCTTTTCTTAAATCACCTACAAACAAAACACTAATATTAATATTTAATATATTATTTGTATAATTTATGTTTTAATTTTTTTCATTCATTATATATTTTTTATTAAGATTTATTATGATTTTTATTTAATAATTATATTTTATTTATATTGTTATTTTAATTTTAATGTTTTTAATCATTTCTTTTATAAATTAATAATTTATTATATTAATTATAAATAAGAAATTAAAAATAAGATTTAGGATAAAATTACTTTTTATTATCAGAAATTCTACTTTAAAATTAATTGTGATAAGGCACTTATTAAAATTAATTTAAATTTTAAAAAGGTTGATAACTGTTCATATTGTTTATAAAAGGACTAGGCTGACCCATATTGATATTAGGATAATTAGGCATAGGAAATTACTTATTATTTTGCATTCTTATATCTTTTTTATATTTAAATATTTATAATCTTTTTGAATTATATAATTAGTAAGATTAAATATGAACATAATCTGATTAATTTATTATAATGTAAATATTGGATATCTTTTAAATATAAATTATTATATTAAAATGGTAAAAGCATAATAATAAAAGAAACAATTGACTGAAGAATCTAGAGATGTTACTATTAATCTATTAAATAGAGTACATAAAGTGGCATTCAAAAAGAAAGCAAAAAGAGCAGTAAGTGAAATTAGGAAGTTTGCAGCATCAAATATGAAGACAGATGATGTGAGAATCGATACTAAATTAAATCAATTTGTGTGGTCAAACGGAATCAGAAACGTTCCAAGAAAAGTAAGAGTTAGAATGACCAGAAGAAAGAACGAAGATGAAGAAGCTAAAAGTAAGTTTTACACTCTTGTCGAACATGTCCCTGTTGAGTCATTCAGTGGATTAATGAGTGAGAAGAGTAAGTTGAGATAATGATATTCATTATATCATATTTAATATATATAATCATCATTTTTTCTCCAATTTCTAAATTATCCTCAATGAGTACTTCTTTATTATTTCATCTTTATTGTTCGATAAGTTTCTTGTTAACTATATTACATTCATATCAATCATTATTTTCCTGCATTCGTTAAAAACACTCAAATTTCCTAAAGAAAACAGAGCGATTCTTACTGGCTGCTGAGTCTAATAAAATGTAATGAAATTATAATGATAAATTTATTATAATGAAAATATGATTTTAAGATACATTAGGTTTTTCATTGTTAATAAGTTCAATTAACTTTGGTATAACTTATTACTTGAGCATCTCAGGAACGAGTATGTTGCTGTTCCTGCCATAATTTCCTAGAGCCCCTGCAGCATTTGCTCTAGTCTTCTCTTCAGAATCAGATAAAAGTTAGACAAGGATAGAAATGGAAGACTTAAGAGATTCATAAAGTTTATCATTATGGAAGCCGGCATTACCAAGGGCGAAACAGGCAAATTTCCTAGTATTAGAGTCCTTATCGGCACAGCAGTCTATAGTATCCTTTATTAGTGAGTACTTGATGAACTGATCATAGAAATACCCGTTATGTCTACAAAGATTCCCTAATAGATTGCAGATCTTGCTGCGTATCATTGCCTCTTGATGTTTGAACAGTTTCTTAATGTTTTAGTACATGTTTATTCTGTGGATTGCTTCATAATATTCTTTAGAAATCCTAGCTAAATGAGAAAGAATGTTGATTGATTCCAAAATTACATTAAGCAAATTGTTATTTAATAAGTTATGTTTCTAAAAAAGCAATAGTCCATCATTCTAAACAAACTATTATGCAAAGTTTAAGTTATCACTACTGTGTAGAACCAACTTAGAAAGAAGCGAAATTGCACAATAAATATTATCCTAATGAATGTTTCCAAACTACTAAATCACATTAGTTACAATGTCTGCTTGATATATTTTCCGAAGCATCTTTCCTATTTCTTTTTCATTTTGAATCTTATGGAATCCCAGATTTATTATTTTGAAAATCTATAAGCAAATTAAATTCACACATGTTATTCCTCCTCCCTAAGATTAAGGCCATTCTAGCAGAGCATTTATTTGTTGATCCTTTATCATTCCAATTAGCTACATGAAATTATTGTCATCTAAATATATTTTTTCTTAAATGCTTTGAAAATTTCCTTATATTAAATCTGTCAAAAGTAATAAGTAACTCACAAAGGCTCAAGGAGTTAATTCATATTTAGGGTTTAGTTATTATAAAATCATAGTCAAACTAATATCTAGTCCACTTTCTAACATTATTCTTTCTAATTCTTGTAGTCCTAATATGTCTTTTTAAAATTTATTCTTGTATTATTTATTTTATATTTACAATTAATTTCTATAAAAAGAATATCAAAGGATCATTAAAAGCTAAAGTTAAACAACCATAACAACTTCCTTCTATTTTACGAATGTCTTCAAATTTGCTGGTATTATTTTTTTTCTAGGGAACTCCTTTTATTTAATATTTTAATAATAATAATATATATATAAATATTAAGTAAAATGATGGATTATAAAAATATAAACCTTTGATGAGATCGTCAATTATTTTAAAGAAATTTTTATTTAAAAAGAGTAATTTGATGGTTTGATTATTGATATTAGGATTGTTATTTAACTGTTCGGTAATATAAAGTAGACTTATGCAGGACATAATTGGGTTGAGCATGTAATTGTCAACTACTATTTAATGAAGATAAGACAAGTCGAAGTCATGAGTATTATCAATCTTAGAAATTTGAGCTAAAACATTAAGACTTAAAGCGGCCATTGTCTTATCACTCCCATTATTCACAAACTCCTTAATTATCTATATTATCACAGGATTATTGTAAAGTTTATAAAAACTTGTACTTATTCTTAACCCTTAAAGAATTATTTTAAGGATCGACAATCTTGTAAGGTTGCTTTGATCATCCTCTATTTTTAACAACTCTAGGAATATTGTGAGTGACTATAAGATAATTGATATAATGTAAAATGATATGTGATAAATGATATAAAGTGATATGATTTGATAATTGATAAAATACTTTGTCCTTAATCTTTTCGATGCCTTGAATAAGGTTGAGTTTAAGTGAATGGAAGAGAGGGAGGTTTTCACTAAGTTCACGTACTGACTCAACTTAGTGTCTTTTCCAGGGGAGTACAAGTATGTCTCCGTAAAGAGGATGGACAAGGACTGCTAAGACTTGGATGAGATATTTATGGACACTCTTGGACTCAGAGTGGAGTAGGATATTATGAGATAGATCTCCAAACTTCATCTCAAGTAGTTCTATATAATACTGCTTACTTCTCTATGGGTTCACACTACACTGATGTCCGAAGATTCCTACTGTTTTTAATAAATTAGATAACAATCCATTATTCTACTAACTGTTCTGCTTTAGTCCTATCTTTACTAACTGTCCGCTGAATGGCAAGTATCCCTTCATATAAATATTGTCCACTCCGATGTTCCGATCAAAGTTTATCTTCGCCAGCAATCCTATGCACTTTATCATGTCACTTGCTAACTCTAATACATTCGCAAATCCCTATTATTGATTATTCTCTAGTTTTATCAACTGTCTTAGGGAACTCATAATTAAAGATGACAACAATTAATTCTTTACTATATCTATTTTACTCTCATTATTTTCATCGCTTCCTTTCCCTTTCATTATTACCACTGACAATACTCTCAAGCATAGTTACAATGTAAATCTACTCTCTTTAACCAATAATTATGTGTATTGTCCGCATTGTTACAATGTGCTCAATAATCTATTCAAAAACTAAGCATCTTTTCTTAATTAGCTTGCTCCTTTCTCATCTTATGCACTGTTTTCATATTTAAGCCATTGTTCATCTTAAACTGAATATTTTTTTGGAGACGTTTCTGCATTGTTAATATTTATTTAAGTTTTCTCAGTATAGTCAAATATCTAAGTGATTTCAGTATTGTTATTATTATTATTATTATTATTGTTATTATTATTATTATTATTATTGTTATTTTGATTATTGTTGATTTTGTTAGTGGAATTGTAATTGGATAACTAATAATCAATTCCAGCCCATTAAGAGTACTTCTTCATTCTTTTTTTGCGATCAATTTATTCTTGATGAGTTTCTAAGATAAAGTTATGATTAAGGAGATCGGGCCAAGTAAGCCTTTGAGAAGGTTCCTTGTTAAGAAGTCCTTGGAGAAAAGATTTGAATGGAGGAGAGATATTATCAGGAAACTTAACAGGTTCATTGATGATCATTTAGATTAGAGTATAGATGTTATTGGTATAGAAGGGAGGTTATCCGACAAAGAGTTCATAAAGAATGACTCCTAAAGACCACAAGTCAGCAGCATGATCATAAGGTTATTCCTGAACTAACTCTGGAGCCATGTATAAGGGAGTACCTTTTATGGAAGTCAATACCACAGTGTTGTTACTCATAATCCTAGCAAATCCAAAGTCACACAATTTCACCACTCCATTCGACCCAATCAGAATATTCTGAGGCTTCATGTCTCTATGGATTATTCTATTACTGTGTAAGTAGTTAAGAGATCTCACAAGTTGTTATGCTATTTTCCGCACTTCACTTTCAGGTAGAAACTTGTCATCCTCCAATATTTCAAATAGTTCTCCCTACGCAAACTTATTAATCACTTATATACTTTTTTTTTACTTCTGTCACCACTCCGAACTCTTTGCTAGTCTCAAAGTGATCTAAAAGTAATATTATATTTTCGTGTTTAAGTCTCTTCAGAATTTCGATTTCTTGTCTTAAGTTATTTATATCTTTTTCAGATTTCCCTCTAATATTTTTTATTTTATTTTACCTCTTTGTTATAAACTTTAATGCTACTATTTGTCCTGTATTTTTCTTTCTTCCCTTAAATACTTTCCCAAATGCTCCCTCTCCTATAGGATTTAATATGTGATAATTTTCCATCGTATATTTTAATAATATTTAAATTTATATAATTTATATTTTTAATCATATACTATTTATTTATTATAATATTCATAAAAATTTATTCTTATTTTCTAATTGAATCTCATTGATATAAGAGAAAAAATCCTATATTTTTTTTTATGATCTCCTTTTATTTTTACTTTGCTTATTTATTTGATATGTATTATATATTATTAAAATTAAATTTCATTAAAAAAAACTAAAAATTTGAATACAAGCTATAATATATTATCTTAGAAAAAATCAAATATTTGTTGATTATCAATTTATACTTTATTCTTTATTTTTAGTAATAATTGAAAATTAAATGTTAATTATTAATTAAAATAAAATAGAATAATAAAAATAATAAAAATATAATAAAAGTTTTAATAAATATAATGTTATTATTTAAGATATTAAAAAATAGAATAATTTAATAATAAATAAGGACTTAAAATATCTAAAATAAAATTTATAAATATATCCAAATTAAAATGGAAAGTGAAAAGGTAGAAGTTGAATAAAATTAATAAAATGAATAATAAGGAGAAGTAAATAAATATAAAATATATAAATAAATTAGGAAAAGAAGCTTTCTAAAAACGAATAGAAAAAACAAGAAAAGCTAAAAAGATTAGAAGAAGAAAAGAAAAAGAAAGCTGAGCAAAAAGCAGCAGAGGGAAAAGATTCAAAAGTAGAGGAATTGGATCCAAGCAAATATTTTGAAAATAGATTAGAAGAAGTAAAGAAATGGAAATAAGATCCTAAAACATTTCCTTTCCCTCACAAATTTAACTATACTCACAATATTAACAGTTTTATTAATGAATTCGAAGGATAATTAAAAGAAGGAGGATAACAATTGGAAAATGTAGTGAGAGTAGTGGGAAGAGTGAATGTAATAAGAAAAGCAAGTTCAAAATTATATTTCATCGATTTAAGATCAGAAGGGAAGAAGTTGTAAATAATAGTTAATTTACAAAATTACTTAGAGAAGAATGATATTGATGGTTTGGAATTTAAAGATGCTTTAGGAAGAATTAGAAGAGGAGACATAATAGGAGTTTAAGGAAAACCAGGAAGAAGCAATACTATGGAGTTATCAGTATTTGCAAATGTAGTTAAGATGTTGACTCCTTGTCTTCACATGCTGCCTACTGAACAATCAGGATTCACTGATCATGAAAGCAGATATAGATAGAGATATTTGGACTTAATCATGAATGACAAAAGCAGAAATACATTCATTATGAGATCTAAGATTATCAATTACGTCAGGAATTATCTTGTTAATTTAGGATTCTTAGAAGTTGAGACTCCTATGATGAACATGATTGCAGGAGGAGCTAATGCTAGACCATTTAAGACTTATCATAATGATCTTGATATGGAACTCTTTATGAGAATAGCTCCTGAACTCTACTTAAAAATGTGTCTAGTTGGAGGTATTGATAGAGTCTTTGAAATAGGTAAGAATTTCAGAAATGAAGGAATTGATATAACTCATAATCCTGAATTTACTGCTTGTGAGTTCTATATGGCTTATGCGGATTATAATGATACAATGAAAATCACAGAGGATCTTCTCAGTAAGATGGTCTTGGATCTTCATGGATCTTATAAAATCAAAATCCATCCTAATAAGGATTCAGAT
>Ga0315908_10002106_pt1 | contig 14699 bp, 5 predicted proteins | sample LakEriMetagenome_12_FD_203520 | JGI IMG/M metagenome (GOLD analysis project Ga0315908, IMG submission 203520) | Freshwater fungal communities from buoy surface, Lake Erie, Ohio, United States - Buoy 4 MA124 | ecosystem: Environmental > Aquatic > Freshwater > Lake > Lake biofilm | place: USA... | reverse complement strand
TTATCAAAATAATAACATTCGATGCTAAAGTCTTGAGTACGGATAGTATTTTCTTCTAATTCTTTTATTTTTGCATTCATCCAGTATTTAAAAACTAAGGTCGAGATAAAAAAGATGAAAATGTTTACTATATCAGGAATTATTTACTTATAGTAATTGGATTATTGTTTCTTATAGAATTACTTATATCTTTTAAAGTTTATTTTCTTAATTTAATTTATTTCAGTTTCATTAAGAGATTTATAATATATAATCGAAATGTTATTAGGATAATAATATTCAATTTTGGGTTGATTAGCAACTGTAATTTATTGCAAGATATTGGCATTATCCAAACCTTTTCCTTAGTAGTTGTTTATTAAATTTGCTATTGAAACGAAACTCATACAGAGGAAAACAATTGTGAAAAATTTTAGAGATTGAAAATACAAATAAACTCCTATGCCATATTTAGAGAATTCTTCTTCTTTTGTCATCAAAGTGTACTTTTTTAATTCTTAAGTCTGCTCATCCAAAAATCCTATTTTTTGGTTTTCCACATATTGCTCAACTTACTCTAAATCAAAATGCTATAATTAGATATCCATACTTTATAACTCCTGATTATTTTCCATATAACTTAAATAATAAACTTATATAAAAAAATAAAAATAATAATGACAAGCAGTGGATTATAAGGATTAGTAGCAGGTAAAAGTGCAATTTCAACAGTAGGTTTAGGATATGGGTTGAATTATAGAGGATACTCAATAAACGAACTTGCAGAGAAATCTACCTTCGAAGAAGTGGCTTATTTATTATTGATAGGAAAATTACCTACATCATTGGAACTTAATGAATTCAAAGGGAAGATAAAAGCCAAGAGAAAAGTACATCCAGTTTTAAAAGGAATTCTCGAAAAAATTCCTAAGGAGGCTCATCCAATGGACGTAATGAGATGTATTTGTTCATTTTTAGGAGTGTTAGAGCCCGAAAGTAAGGACAATAATTAATTAGAAATATCTACCAGATTGATAGCATCATTCGGACCGAGTCTGTGCTATTGGTATAATTGGAGTCATAAAGGATTGAGGATTGATACTGACTAAGAGACTGAAGACTCAATCGCAATGAATTTTCTTAAAATGTTACATCAGAAATCAGAAATAAATTAATTAGACGAAAGGACAATGGACGTTAGTCTGATTTTATATGCGGAACATGACTTCAATGCATCTACTTTTGCATCCAGAGTAACTACAAGCACTCTAAGTGATTTCTACTCTGCAATCTGTTCAGGAATTGGTACTCTTAGAGGCAATCTACATGGAGGAGCAAATGAAGCGGCAATGGACTTACTGGCTCCTCTGAACACTATTTAATAGGCTGATTAATTACTGGATCATTATTTTAAACATAAGAAGTTGATAATGGGATTCGGACATAGAGTGTATAAGAATGGAGACCCACGCAATGAAATCATTAAGGACTTTAGTAGAAAGTTATCATTGACTTCCTACGGTAAGAAGAGTCTGTTCGAAGTGAGTGATCATATTGAAAAAAGAATGTTGAAGGAGAAGAAGATGCATGCCAATTTAGACTTCTTCTCGGCTAGTGCTTATCATCAGATTGGAATTCCCACTTCCCTCTTTACCCCTATCTTTGTTATTAGTAGAACAACTGGTTGGGCTGCTCATATTTTTGAATAAAGGGCCAATAATAAATTAATACGTCCCATTTCAGAGTATGTAGGACCATAACCCATTAAATATATCCCTATCGCTCAAAGGAATACTCCTAAACTATGATCTTACATTCTCTTATTTATATTTTTTATTATGAATTCATATTAATAATAATCACTCTATATAGATGATGAACAAAAACTAGATCAAAAGGTTAATGCATGTGTTATTGAAATTCTCAAAGACAAACAAAATATCAAAAATGATAATCTCATTCAAGTCATTAAACAATTCAGATAAAAAAATGAGTCAGAAAGTAATAAGTTAAACATAGATATAAGTAGCAAGATTCAAAATTTAGAATATGTTTAAACTTTTATAATAGAGAGCCAATAAAGTTACAAAAGCATGTAAGAGAATTACAAGGAAATGTTTGAGTATTATAAAAAAAATGAGAAGAGAGTACTTGAACTAGACCAATTAAACAGACTGATAATATACAGGAATAACATACAAAGAATATTGGAATAAATGAAGATTCTAATGAACATGAAAAAGAAAATAGAAAAGATAGAAGAGATGTTAGAGAAGGATGAACTGTCAGATTACGAATTCATAAACTACAAAATAATGAAGTTGATGGTGTTAAAATAAATGGGGAAAGGAAGATAATCGGATTAGATTTAGGAACTGAAACTATCTCATGCATTTAGCTAATAAGCTAGAGACAGCATATTCCAGTTGAGATCCAATAATAAGTAGACTATTTTGAATATCTAAGAAGATTAATAATCTGATCTAGACTTGCAGAGATTAGAGGCTCTTAATTCAACTTTCATTTCAAAGTTAGAACTTAAATTCAAATCTGCTCTTGAAATCAAGAATATCAAGGAATTAAAGCTCTTTTAAAAAATTATTGACAGTGGAGACAAGTTCATTGATTCTAATACTAACTTTTATCTCCCCAAAAATTATTTTATAGACCTTTTTAAATAAACTATTTAACAAACTGTATATCAAAAGTTCATTGAGGTAATAATTAACTTTATATAAATATTTTTAAATATTAATATTAGCTTTAATATTATTATTATTATTATCATTAAAACATAATATTTTTAATTTTATATTAGGCATATAAAGATATTGATAAAAGCAATTTAGGATTGGTAGTAACCAAAAGTGATTTCATAGTTTCTGACTTATTGAAAGTTATAAATTATGTAGAGCCTGCATTTTATGTTAAACATAAAATATTTTAATTTTTGTAAGGATTGTATAAAGAGAAGTTTATTGAAACAATTAGTAATTGCTTAGAGAACAGTGAAGCAATGAAGGATTCTTACGGTAACTTGCTAATACTACTTTAATTTATCGAGAAGTTTGAGAAGATGTTATAGAGAAAAAATGAGAATGTAGAGCTGATAGAAGTGAAGATGATGGTTAAATAATATTTACCTTAGTTCTTAGAACATTTAGAAAGTCTGTTACAAAGTCAATTCTCAAAGTATTTATTAGAAGACAAAGAAAATGAATGGAAACTAGAAAGAGTACAAGAGAAAATCAGAAATCAAGAGGAATTGATGAGTACAATAGGAGTTGATAGTTACAAATTAATTAATAGTTAAATAGAATTAGTAGGTGATAAGTTGGAGGGGGAATTATTCATGGAGTTTATTAGGATCATTCAAGAGTAGTTATAATAACTTATTACTCATATTCAACTTCAGATCACTCAGGAGAGTAAGTATTATATTCAGGAATTAATTATTTAAACTTAATCAACTAATCACAATCAGTCTTTCCAAATCTCTCCTATGTTCAAAATCATTATGATCATTAATAGTGTTTACAAGGCTATTCAGTTTAATAATGAAACCAAACTCATTGCTCTCAAAATCCAGCCCTAGTTCTAAACCAGGATACAAAATATATTTAATATTATTAGTAAAGATTGGAATAATCTCATTTAAATCTGTATTGATTTTCTTATTTAAATTATTTTTATCGAAATTGAGTTACAAATCTTACCCCTTCTCTTTACCAAAAAGTGGTTGGTAATCAATATAAAGATAATATTTAAATAATATATTAATATAATAATATATAAATATAATAAATTAATATAGGATGGATCTTACATGGAAATAGCAATCCAGACATTAGAGGACTACTTCCAGGACATAAAAAACACGATGAATTCAATTGTGCATTTTAACAAAGTAGTTAAACTAACAATAAGCTAATTATTGAAAAGATACTTTGAAAGCCTGGTGAATTAAGTGAAGAATGCGTTTAACGTATGTATGGATTATGAGGAGAAGAGTTTTATTCTGTAATATATTAATTATATAAACTTAAATACAGATTTAAACACGGTTGTGGGAGTGTTAGCAAACAAATAGACTCTAATAAACAAGATAAGTAAGGAGTAGACTTTCCTAATGGACTATCTATCAAATTATGACTTTATCAACCAATAATAGTCCACTGCACTTTTTAGTCAGTTCTCAGTCTTCCTTAGTCTCCTCAACATCTCCAAAATAGAGTTCGAAGCTTCTTTCAATTAACTCACTTTCGTATTTCCCAATCATCTCAATAAACACATTCTACAAGTCATTTTGCAGATAAGAGATGACTGTGATAATACATTCAATACCAAACTTCTAAACAAATATGCTATTTATCTTGAATCAAAAAAATTATGATTCATTTCTAAATATTTTATGTATGATTCATTTCTAAATATTTTATGTATGATTTATTTCTATATATTTTATGTATTATGAATTATTGTATTATATATATATTAGATCAGTTATTGATCATTTATTTTTGAAGATATTAAAAAACCTATTTTGTTTAGGTCGATGAGGGTCTTAGAACTGTTGCTGAAAGTTTTCAAAGATCTGTATAGAAAATGAGACATCTCTAATAAATAAGATTTTATCCATGATTGTAGTGACTCAGTCATTCTTATTGACATTAATGACTTTGAAGTCAACCATACTTTCTAATTACAAATTAAAACTAGCTTTAGATTCCAAATTCAATTGCTTTATCCTTCTTTCTTCTTCCTCAGCTCTATTTAATTCTTCTTAACGGTATTTCTGCTTTATCACTTCTCAATTCTCTGAATAATTGTTTTCATATTAAAAGAAATATAACAACGCTTTATCATCCTTAATCATTTATTATTAATTTAGTTTCTTAATTTTCCTCAAACTTTTCCCTTAAAATCTTTATAATATTTTTTGCTCTATATATAATACTGATTCTGCCTCTTTATTATTAATTTATTCCAACTCATTAAATTAATCTATGTCTTCACATAATTGGTGAAAATCAATATCTGTTTTGCAAGGAGTTTGACTTTGTTAATAATTAATTTATGAAATAGCTTATTCGTCATCTAATACTATTAATTCTTATTCAGAGTTTTATTATTCCATTTCATCTACTTCGTCTTATTATATTTCTTTTTATTCAAAATCTTCTTATTATTATTTATTTTATTCTCATTAATTTTATTATTTATTTTATATTAATTATTCTTATTAATTATATTTTTATTAATCTGAATATTTTAATTTCTCTTAAATAAAATCAATTTAAATATTTTAAAATATTTATTTTTATTGTTCTTCTTATTGTAATTATTATTATTATGATTCTTTAATTTCCATTTATTAATTTAATTAATATGAGTTAAATTATTCAATAATTTATAATTATTTTTATTCTTTTTGTTATTACTATTCTAACTATAGTAATTGTTATTATTGCTATTATTATAATTTTTATTCTTATAAATTTAATTATATTGATTGAGATTATATTTAAATAAATTTTTATTCTTGATGATTTTAATATTACAATTATTTTTGATATTCCAAAATATAAGGTAATATAGACTGAATATTGATAAGTTATATGTTAGTATCTCCAACAGATGGAATATAATTAAACTATTTAATAAATGCTAGGACTTAATTTTAAGCGGATTGAATTTTATCAAGCAATTGAATGAAAACAACAGTCTACTAATAATTGATATTGTTGATAATTTCAATCAACTAAATAATAATAATTTACAGTTACAAATGTCTATTTAACATTTGTTTAAGTATCCTTTTATAAATAAACTAACACAACTCGTACTTTAGATATCCTAATTCTCCAGTACTTTATATTAACATGGCTTTTGAATGAATTTCAATTAAATTTTCTATTCAATTCACTACATTCTCATAATTTAGATTCCGAACAGAATCTTTATCTATTTCTATACAGTCTTTATTCTTACTATAAATACCAGCCTTAGTTTTAATATAGTCAAATAAAGATTTGACAAGATCCTCTAAATGTAAATCCTTTATTTCTTATTTTATTTCTAGATCCTTCACCATATCCACCTCCAATTCCCCTATTTATTCTAAATAAATATTATTTTCTACTATATAGTCCAATATTATAAGGTTTTTCAATTGATATTTCCACTTCTTCCGATTTTCACTCGCTTATATTTTCTACATTATCGTATAAAAACCGACATCTGCTTTTGTTTCCTAATCTTCTCCTCTAAATGTTATCATCATTACTAATATTTCTATATTTTTAATTACTTTCTAGACCTGTTTCGCTTGGTTGTAAATCGTCACAAAATGTTACTTTTTATCTTGCCTTTTCAAAATCACTCATTTAGTAAATGTTTATCAAATTCTTTTTTAAAGCACCAAACATTATATTTTATATTATGTTTATTATTTATATTTATCTTTTTATTTATTTACTAATATTTTAATTTTTTTTCCTGTTTTATTTTTATTATTTAATAATCAAAATAAATTTAATATTTTTATTTTTATAAATATTCATTAATTATTATTTAATTCACTCTTTTTTATTTCTTATTAATATAACTATTATTTTAATTCATCCAAATTTTTTTTTAAATCATCTATTATCTTTTTATTATTTATAATTTATTCATCCTTTATTAAATATAATTTTATAATTACTTTGTCTTCTGATAATTTTTACATTTCTTCATAATATTTATTTTACAATAGGTTGAATTTGTTAATTTAGTCTTTGCTATTATTTTATTCTTATATTTATTAATTTTATGTGTTCATTTTAGTACTTACATTATTATTATTACATATACTAATATTATTATTTTATTTTTGATTTGCCATTCTTTTTACGACTAATTCAAATTCTTATCCTATTTTGCCTCCTAAAGCTTAAATTTCTTATTTTAATTACATATTTTATTGTTTTAACTCCTCATTTTTTATTTATATTGAATCTAATTTTTGTTTTTGAAGTTCAGTCTTGTTAATTTTATTTTATAAAGATTAACTTTATGCTAATAAAACTTCCAATCTTTTTACTTTACTTTCTAATTCCTCACTATATTTTGATATTTATTTTTCTAATCCTTTAATTTGATTATTTAAATTAGTATTTTCCCTTAAAATTTCTCTATAATCACCTTGGCTTTGTTTAAATTCTTCTTCCTTTTTAAATTTTTCTTCTATACCTGCTCTGAATAATTCTTCATTTTATTAAATTTATTTTAAAATATCCTCTATATTTTTATCATACTATTAAATTTACAATTCATTTTCTTTTATTTTTTATTCCATTTAAATATTATCATCTTCCAACTTTATAATTTAACAATCTATTTCTTCTAGTTCTTATTCTAAATATTTTGATTGTTATTACAATTATTATATTTATTCTTTTTCTTACTAATTTTATTTCTATAAATTTTCATATTTAATTTTATATAAATTCAAAACTTATTTTTAATCTTCTATTTATTTTTCATAATCAATGCTTAGTTTATTGAAATCTATATCTTATCCTCCATTTTTCTCCCTGTTTTTTTCTTCTAATTCTTAAATATTAACAATTTCTGATTGTAATTTTTCAATTTCTTGCTCATGATCTTTTATTTCTTTATCTATTAACATTTATAAATTATTATTTTCTTCTTATAATTATTCTCTATTTTCTTTAATTTTTTGAATATCTTGAAAAATTTAAGAAAATCTATTACACAACTCAGCAATTATTACTTGTTAATTATCACTTTCCATTTAATTAATTTATATTAAATTAGTTAATTAATTTTTAAGATAATATAATGGATCAAATTTATAATTAAATATTATCAAATTATAATATTATCTATTAGCTGTAATACTTAGAAATAATTTTTTATAATTTGAGTTTTAATAATATTTTCAAAAATAATAAATTAATCTAGTAATGAATAATAGCAAAAATTCTTTTTTTTTAAATAAAAAAACAATAAAATCATAAAACTAATATAAAAAATACTCAATTGATTCTGAAAATTTAATATAAATGGAGAATATATAATAGCTGAGCGAATTTTAAAAAGAATTTAAAGCTATTTAAAGTTAAAAAATAAAAATAATAGTAAATAATCCTTAAATAGTTTAAGGAATATACAAATATACAGTGTATTAAATTGAAGGATTAGATAATAAAGGTTTATTTTAAGTAAATAGGTGATATCAGGAATTTTATATTTTAAGAAATACTCTAATTAAAAATTGGCCTGGATGTTTTATACCATCTTTACCTCCAAAATAATTATTTGGTTAATTAAAAAAAGAAGTCATTTTATACCGATAAAATTATTTAAATAACTTTTGTTAAAAAATAAGTTAGAATAATGTTATTTATTATAGCTTAGAATTTTAAATTTTTATTTGAGGAGGTACAATAAATTATTAATAAGTATTTTTTATTTTAATTTAAGTTTATAAATAAATTTTATTAGTATAATTATTTATCATTTTATTAAATAGTAATTACAGTACATTCCTGAAATTAGTATTTAAAATTTAATTAAAATTTATGAAAACAACTTTAAAAAGGTAGAAGAAATAAAGTATTAGAAAAAATTTGATTTAAAAATAGAATAATTTAATTATAATCTTAAAAATATAGTAAGCTTTTATCAATAAGTATTAAAATAAATGAAAATAATAAAATAAGAATAACAAGATTATTTTAGACAATATTATATATTTTCAACATTCTTATTATAAGAATATGAAAGATGTTATTTATTTGAATTAGTTAATGAAGATTATAATTAATTAATATTTTCCAATTAATTTCATAATTTAAATTAATAATAATTAACTATATAATTATAATAATTAAGAAAACATAATTACATTTCACAAATTATTGATATTATAAATTAGGAATTATTAGAAACAATATCAATACAATAGTGTATTTAATAGCTATTTTATTATTAAAATAAAAGAATTAAATATTAAAATTATAAGTAAAAACTAATGCTATAGTTGTAATAAATATTGTCAAAATAAAGTTTTAAAAATCCTTTCATTATAAGTCAATAAAAATTAATATAAAAATTAGAAAAATAGATATTTGAGGTATTTTAAATTTTATAGTTAAAGATTGAGTAGAAATTTTTTAATTTTGATAAAATGAGTAAGTATATTTCAATTTTATTAGAGAATCAGGAAATTTTAAAATTTAAAGTATTTTTATTTATAAAAAAAAAAAGAATTATCAAACATAGATTTTTCAGAAAATAATGGAAAAAGTATCATCAGAAGAATTATAAATAAACAATGTGATAAAGAATTTCATGATCTAAATAGATGTGATTAATAATAAATGATTAAAAATAAATGATTTGTAATAAATATTTATAATTAGAATTAAATATCATCCTACAGTAACAGTTTTGGCAAGATTTCTAGGCTTGTCAGGATTGATATCATTGAGTAGACAAATTTCTAAAGAGAGTTTTTAAAAAACAATAATAGAAATGAGAGGAGTAAGGTATTGTATTTTAATAAGTTCAATAGATTGATCTATTTTATTTTTATCTAGTTTGTTTAAACAGTCAGTAATTACAATAGTATGAGCATTCCTAGAATGCATTTCTGATAAAGTAAGTTGCATGTCATTTAGATATTCATCTTCAAAAATCATCAGAATCACCTTGGATTCCTTGTTCTTGTTGGAATCTAATAAAGCAATAGGTCCATGCTTCATTTCCCCTGCACTAAACGCTTCTGCGTGAATGTAAGTTACCTCTTTTATTTTAAGAGCCCCTTCTCTATTATTTTATTATAATGATAATAATAATTTTTTAATAAATTAATGAAATATATTTACTTTGCAATAGATGAACTGATACCTTTGCCAAGTATGAAAAGAGAGGTAACATTCCTGAGAGAGAGAGCGATCTATTAGATCGTATAAGAAATGTTATTGATTGTTTATGCAATAATATTAGGGAGATTCCTTAATGAGCTTTTAAGTTCCATTCTTCTTTAAGCATATAATTGTTGAGTATCATGAATGTTACTAATGTAAATGGCAATCAGTATCAAAACTACAATTTGACTTGTGAAACTCTTTGTGGCAGGTACAGCAACTTCTCTACCACAGTTCAAGTAAACCCCACAATGAACGTTATTTGCAATCAAACTTTACACAGTGTTAACCACTCCTAAATGTAATAATATATATGATAATATATGATAATATGATAGATATAACATTTGATAATACCGATAGTGAATAGACCATTGTGCTTACTTAGAGTTAAACACTTAAAGATGTCAGCAGTTTCTCCAGATTAACTAATAAAGATGGCTCCAGGGTTTTATTGAGGTAAGTCTGATTAGTGAAACTCACTGGCCTCAATACATTGTATAGTATTGAAACAGTGAAGGTACTTAAAAATATTAGTAGCAAACTAACCAGCATAGAGACTGCTTCCACATCCGATGATCAACATGTTTTAAATATTCTTGATGCTCTGCTTGGAATTCTCCAATCCTCCTAATCTAACCTAGTCACTATCATTACAGAGTCTACTCCCATTTCCTAATACCCTCATGATAGACTCAGGCTATTAATACATTTCCTGCTCATAAAAATAACGATACGGTAGAGATGGCTTCAACTAAACTTCACTAATATCCTTGATCACTCTAATTCTCTCACTCATCTTCTCTTTAAATTTATCCATCTTTTTCAGATCCAGCAGCAACACTTCATTATCTTCCAATGCTATATATTAAGTAGTGTATTTTTCAAAAGCCACCTTTTCACTTGCTACATAGAAAGTATCATTTGATAATCCTATGAGAAGAGGACTACCTTTCCTGGCAACTAACATCTGAGTGGGATTGAGATTGTCAATTGCAACAATAGCCCAATGACCAGATAAATTGGTAGAGATGGTTTTAAGAGTAGCTTTGAGAAGGTTATTAGAGTCTGGTTGACATATGTAATAACCAATATATTAGGCTATTAGTTCAGTATCGGTCTAACTTAAAAGAGAAATGCCTTTTATGGCGAGATCTGCCTTCATAGAAAGTAGATTGTCAAGAGTGCCATTGTGTACTAGACTAATCCTCTTTTTGAAATCTTGATGAGGATGAGCATTCTCATCAGTTTTAGCCCCACATGTTGCCCAACGAGTGTGTCCTATTCCAGATAAGAATCCACTCTCATTCCCATACTTCTCTTTTATTAGTTCTTTTAGTTTCCCAATGCAGTCAACTTTTTTTGAGTAGTCTGTTGCTAGTTTATGAATTACCCATTCTTTTTCACTTAATAAACCCATCCCACAACTGTCGTATCCTCGGTTCTAAAGGATCTCTATACCTTCCATTAGATACTTCTCTGCTCCTCTTTAGTTAGACACTATTCCCACTATCCCACATTATCTCTAATTATTATTATTATTTTTAATATTTTTTTCATCTTTATTTATATTTTTCTTATCATTTATATATTACCGTTTCTTTTTTTTCTTTAATATATTCTCCCCATAATAATCCACATCCTCCAATTAAAATTCTCTTAAATCTTTAATCTTATTTTTTAAATCTATTCATAAATCTTCTCATTATTTAATATTATTACAATAATTATTGAATCAGTAATTTCCATCTCCTTTTATAGTTTTATAAATAATATTATTCTAAATTATTTTATATAATCATTTATTTATATATAATCAACATGAACATCTTAATTTTTATTTTTTTTCTTTATTATACAATTTTTTGCTTGATTATAAACTAGATTTACTATAATTTAAATCAAATAATTTTTTATTGATTTCTTTAAAAATTTATTCGATTCCTATATTAGTTTTAGCTGATGTTAAAATAAAACTTGCTTAATTTCTTTTGGCAATTAATTAAATATTTTCATCTTTTATCTCAGAATCTAACATATCAACTTTATTACCGACAATTATCTTGACTTAATAATAAAGATTTAAAATTACTTATATATTAAGAAGCATTAACATTTATTTCTTCTATCCATTTATTCAATGCTTGCTAACTTTTAACATTTGTGACATCATAAACAATTATTGCTACTTGAGATTATTTATAATACATTGGAGCTAAACTATGGTATTTCTCTTATCCTGCTGTATCCCAAATCTAAATTTAATTTATTATCTTACATTGTATTTTATTTATTAATCTTTGTAAAGTATTATCTTTTATGCAAAAGCTGATCCTAATGTTACGTTTTAATTTGTTTTAAAATCATCTTCTACAAATCATCTTATTATGCTACTCTTCCCAACATCTTTTATTTATAAAAAAATATTTTTACCTATATCACCTAATACAACTACTTTTATTTCTTAAATATTTTAAGACATTTTATTTGTATAAGTTTATCTATTATATTTGTTTAATTTATTTTGTTTTTAATATTTTATTTCGTTTAGAATATAATATTAATTATTATTTATAAAATTTTTTTTTATTAAAAATAAATATTAAATTATTATTTATTTATAATAAAATATTAAATATCATAAATATAAAACATCTTCTTAAAATTAATTTTATACATCTTATAAAATTAAAATACCATCTTCCAAACATTAAGCTAAGTTTTATTAATTTTAAATTTATCTTTTGAAACAATTTAATGTTTGATATTTAAGAAATGTCAATTTAGTTTCGTAATTCTATTATTGTTATAATTTATATACTTTATTTTATTTATGAACTTTTTTTAAGAAATCTTAATAGCATTATCTAAATTCATCCTTTTGCTAATTTGATTTTTAGAAACACAACTATTTTATATTTTCATTATATTTAATCAAAAAATGTGCCGAGTCTATTGATTTTTCATCAAAAATTTTTTGGTATTATTATTGAATAATATTAAAGTCCATTTAAATAAATATATTAATTTAATTTATATTTTAATAATTTTTTTATAGTAAAATTAATAAATGTAAGATTATTAATAAATCAAATATTGTTAAATATAAGATGAAATATGTTATAAATAATAAAAAGAAAAATTCGTAAGTGGATTTTCTGGATCAAGTATAACAGATATTTTATTTTGTACTTTATTTTATCCAGTAATATTTTTTAAATAATTTAGATTCTTATTTTAATCTATCATTAAACTTATAAATTAATAAAAATCTTGTTAATCTTTAAATCACTAAAAAAATTCTATTTAGATATTCTTTAATTTATCATTTTTAACTATTTAATTTTTTATTCAATGACTTTTTTTAACTAATAGAATTTAACATTTATAAAAATTTCTTTAGGATCTGTATTAATATAGGTTGTAATAACAAATATAAGAATTTAAAATAATGATAAGCATTAAAAAACCTAATTTAAATATAACTATCAATTTATAACAAATTATAGATCAATTTTATAAATGGCTACATGTATTGGTATATTGGCAGTGGATTTTTAGTTTTTTCCAAGAAGATTTTGCAAAATAGAATATTTTGGAGTTTCTTTGGTAAAATTCATTTTATATTAAATTATTTATAAAATAAATTATATTTGCGTAGATGGATACTGGAAATGCATCGGCTATATTTTAACTAAGTTTAGTTTCAAAATAAATAGAAAGTAATTATTTTATTTATAAAAATAAAGATTAAGAAAAAATATTTTTTAGACTCAAATAATAATTTAAACAAAGCTCTATTTTGATGATTATAGGTTTTATAAGAATTTTAGTCATTATTTTTTTTAATTATTAATTGCATGTTTCAGAATATGGGACACATTGGAACTTCTTTATTTCAATTTCTTTAGTTAGTTTACTTTCAGTTTTCACTGCAAACTTAATGTATTATCAAAGAATAATTTTAGCATTAATAATAGCATCTTTACATTAATTTAATCTATATCAAAATGGATTAATTGAATTTATTTTTGATTAAAATAGGATCAATTTTTTTCAATAAAATAAAGAAGGTTTTATTGGTATTATAGGTATATTTTATAAAATAACTTAAGGTTATTTTTGTATATTTTTACTTGGATAATCATTAAAATAAATTATAGAAATTAATCTAAATCATTATTAAATTAATAAAAAATTTCAAATAAAAAATATTCTTATGTATTTTATTTATTTTTAAAATAGATTTTTTATTTGTTCATATTTTATATTATTTTTTGCTCTTTAATAATTTGGAAAAATATCAAGAAGACTTTATAATATTTAATTTATTTTATGGATATTTTGTTTTAACTTTACATTGCTTCTGATATTCTTCATCATATAGTTTTATTTTTAGATTAATAAGAAAATATTGTTATTAGAAGCAATAAATTAAAATTAATTACTCTATTTTTTATTAGTAAAAATTAATTATAAATATTTTAGGCAAATATTTTAACAGGTGTTATAAATATAAATTTTAGAACATTGTATATGAATAATTAAGAATCAAATTAAGTATTAACATTTTATATGTTGTTATTAAATTTTATTATAATTTTATTGTACAAAAAAAATTTCAGACTAAAACTATTTTGATATAATATAAATTAAATATTATAGAATATATTTCATCTGCCTCCTAATGTTTTAGCTAATCCTTATAAAGACATAGGGTTCTTAGCACCTCCTCTAGCTCCTTATTTCATTCTCTTGTCTTATTCTGCTTAAGGGTTTCTA
>Ga0315908_10002104_pt1 | contig 14723 bp, 11 predicted proteins | sample LakEriMetagenome_12_FD_203520 | JGI IMG/M metagenome (GOLD analysis project Ga0315908, IMG submission 203520) | Freshwater fungal communities from buoy surface, Lake Erie, Ohio, United States - Buoy 4 MA124 | ecosystem: Environmental > Aquatic > Freshwater > Lake > Lake biofilm | place: USA... | reverse complement strand
GGGATCCATTAATACCAAATAATCCCAAGCTCTTCCATTAACATAAATTGGAACTTGACTTTTTGTTTTTTCGTCATCGATAGAAACAGCAACCAATTGAACACCCGTTTCCTCTTGCCAGTCGGTATATAAGTCATGAATTGTATTCAATTCTTTCTTGCATGGAGCGCACCAAGTTGCCCAAAAACTAATTACTACTGGTCCCTTGAAGCCCAATGCTGCAGTATTAACCGTATTTCCTTTCATGTCGTTTAACTTGACAGAAGGAAGTTTTTTATTTTCAAGAAGTCCACCGTCATGTTGAGCAAAATAAGAGCTCGCAACGCAGATAAATAATAGAGAGAAGAGTGCTTTTTTCATTTAAAATAATTTAGTTTTTAGTTCTTTTTCAAAAACCTTGCCGAATCAAAGTTACATTATTGAATTTAAATAATATAAAAAACAAGTGTGGTTTTTTGAATCTGGCATATTTTACGTTATATTTGTTTTTAACGAATCTCCAATATCATGAAATTATATATTTTCATTCTTTTATCTTTCTTCTCCATTAGCAGTTTTGCACAAAATAACATCAATATTTATGTTGATGGCGAAACCACAGAGCTTTCGGGGCAAACTTACGGTATGGGTACACAATCAATAACCGTTTTTGATGTTCCTTTTAATATTTACAACAATACAGGATTAACCCGCAATTGGCGCATTACAAGAACTCGTTTAGACGTTCCGGCTGGTTGGACGGATGCAATTTGTTGGGGACATGCTACAGATCCTTTTGGTGGGACCTGTTTTTCGTCAGGTCAAATGGCAACTAATCCTTGGACAACGCCTTCTAGTGCCTTATTTCCTATTGGCGATGGCGAATATGGAAAACTGAAAGTTTCAATTGACCCAAATGATTTTAGCCAGCCTGGTTTGGCTCATTATCGTTACTATGTTTCAAGTGACGGCATTAACTTTGTTGATTCAGTAGATCTATTAATTGAATTTGTTGCGTCTGTTAAGCCGGTTAAAGATGTGGCTTCTGTAACTATTGCTCCTAACCCTTCAAGTGATTACTTAAACATTACCTTAAATGGTGCTGAAACTGCAAGTATGAAAATGGTTGATGTACTTGGAAATGTTATTCTAAAAGAAACCATTAATTCAAACAAAAAACTTGATGTATCTGAATTCAAGAGTGGTGTTTATTTCATTACTTTCGAAGGTCAGAACTTTAAACCCTTCAATCGAAAGGTGATTATTCGCCATTAAAATAAGGACCCATTTATCCAAAAGGCATATGATATTGTCTACCCCAACGCATGCCTAAGAAATTTTTTAAATCCAAATCCCTTGGTTCTTTCAAGGGAATAACACCTCAGATAATGAGAGTGTTTGAACAAAATCCTGACGATGAATATTCTCACAAGGAAATTTGTTCTAAAATCGACGCCAACAATCCTGCTTTAAGACAGCAAGTATATGATGTTCTTTTACAATTGTCGAAGCGAAATCTGCTCAAGCAGCTTACCCATCAATCCTTTAAGCTTGTTGAAAATAAAAACACCTTAAGCGGAAGAATTGAGATTACACAAAGAGGCTCTGGTTTTGTTGTGGTAGAAGGTGAAGAAAAAGATATTTTTATCGCTCCACATAATATTGGCCAAGCCATGCATAATGATTTGGTGAAGTTACGAATCATTAATCCTGGGAAAAATCGTCCGGAAGGAGCAGTAATGCAAGTGCTTGAAAGAGAGAAAACTCAATTTGTAGGTACGATCAAGATCAGTGATAAGAAAGCTATGTTAATTCCTGACAATGCAAGATCTGGAATACAGATTCAAATTAGTGAGGGACAATTAAATGGTGCTGTCAACGGCGTTAAGGCTCTTGTTAAGATAACAGTTTGGCCAAAATCCACGAGTATTCCGTTTGGGGAAGTCATTGCAATTTTAGGTTATCCTGGAACCAATGATGTGGAGATGCTATCGATTCTTTACAATCAAGGAATCGACCCTGTATTTCCAGATGCTGTTTTAGAAGAAGCGGAACAGGTATCGATTAATTTAGATGAACACGAAATTGCCAAACGAAAAGATTATAGAAATGTCTTGACTTTTACAATAGATCCTGCTGATGCAAAAGATTTTGATGACGCGATCTCTTATCAAGAATTGTCAAATGGCGACTTTGAATTAGGTGTTCATATAGCGGATGTAAGTCATTATGTTCGTCTAGGTAGCGCGATGGATAAAGAGGCGCTTAAAAGATCTAATTCGGTCTATTTAGTGGACAGAGTTATCCCTATGTTGCCGGAGCAATTATCAAATATTGCTTGTTCACTGCGGCCACATGAAGATAAATATAGTTTTTCAGCTGTGTTTGTATTGAATAGAAAGGGAGATGTAAAATCAGAATGGTTTGGTAAGACTGTTATTCACTCCAACAGAAGATTCTCCTATGAAGAGGCTCAGGAAATTATTGAAGGAAAATCTGGAGATCACGAAAACGAAATCCGCGCTATTGATAAAGTTGCAAAGATTATCAGAAAAGAGCGCTTAGCGCAAGGAGCTTTAAATATTGAATCCGAAGAAATGCGCTTTCAGCTTGATGAGAAAGGACATCCCATTGGAACGATTGTCAAAACATCGAAAGATGCCCATAAATTAATTGAAGAGTTTATGTTATTGGCCAATAAACGCGTTTGTACCTACTTATCGAAACCATCTAAAAATAAAGATGTTATTCCAATGATTTATAGAGTGCATGACAAGCCCGATCCAGAAAAGATTGGATTCTTAAAGCTTTTCATTGATAAATTCGGACATGAACTTTCCTATCAAGGAATGGATGAAATCGCTAAAAACATCAACCATCTACTATTAACTATCAGAGAAGAAAATGAATTCCCTTTAATACAATCAATGGTTATTCGTTCTATGGCGAAGGCGACCTACGAAACCGCTAACATCGGACATTTTGGATTAGCCTTCACCCATTATTCTCACTTTACCTCTCCCATTAGAAGGTATGCAGATTTGATGGTACACCGCATCTTAGAGCAGGAACTACACGGCAGAAATCATACTTACGGTAATTCATTGGATGAAATATGCAAATTAATTTCTCGCAATGAAAGGAAAGCATCTGAAGCAGAAAGGGAATCCACAAAATATTTCCAAACACTTTTTGTAATCGATCGGATTGGAGAAGATTTTGAAGGGGTTATCTCTGGAATTACGGAACACGGAATGTATGTGCGACTGCTAGAAAACAATTGTGAAGGAATGGTTTCCATGCAAGCCATTGAAGGAGATCGCTATTATTTTGACGCAGATAAATTTAGAATTATCGGATCGCGATTCCACAAAGAATTTAATTTTGGGGACAGTGTAAAGGTAAAAATTACAGATGTAAGTACTAAAAAGCGTCAGATTGATTTGATGCTTTCAAAAGATTAAGGAGCAAACATATCACCACCGCTTGACTTCTGCATTTCCATGCCACGCCTAAACATTTTTTGAACTACAATTTTGCCTGAAGAATTATAAAGGGTAAAATAACCATCTTTCAAACCATTTTTATAATGAATATCATTCATTAAATTTCCTTGCCTTCCAAATTGCTGAAAATCACCCTCTAATTTCCCGTTTTTATAATTTGAAATAATGGTTGGTACTACTCCACCCGGATAATAATCAATCCATTTACCTGATTTTAATCCATTTTTAAATTTACCGGATTGTTTAACCGTAAAATCTATTTGAGAATATGTTTTATAGGGGCCATGTTGTACACTTTGAATAGATTTCATTCCCATGATAACAATACCACCGTTAGAATTCTTTAATTTTTTAATTTTATATTGAACTTCTTCTTTCAGGGCACCATTATTATAATATTCTTGCCAATGCCCATTTTTAAGACCATTTTTGTAGGTTCCAGATAAAATTAATGTGCCATTTGGCGTATAGGAAACCCAGTATCCATCTAGCTTTCCATCTTTAAAAGTTGCTTTGTTTTTAATTCGACCATTTTCCCAAAAATTCTCCCAAACGCCAAACTCTTTGCCTTCCAAGTAAGAACCTTGCATTAAAAGAGTACCGTCTTCATACCAGGTTTGCCAAAACCCTTGTTTTAGATCATTTGCATAAACACCTTTTCGATAGGGCGTACTATCTTTGTAAAAATAAAGCCATTCTCCACTGCGCATACCTTTTGAATAATTTGCTTTATAGGACAATTCGCCTGAAGAATAATAATATTCCCAGTCACCTGCTTGCAAATTAGACTCAAAATCACCTTCCATTTCTACCCCTTTTCCTTCAGGCAAATTCCATACCCAGTGACCTGTTTTTTTACCATATTGATATGAACCAGCAGTATTAATTGTGCCTTCGGGAAAGTATACGAGATAAGAGCCATGTAGCGAGTCTAATGCATAACCCATTTGTTTTTCCAGATTACCATTTTGATCGTAAAAAAGCCAAGTGCTATCTTTTTTGCCGTTTTTAAAAAATCCACTTACAGATACCCTTCCATTCGCAACCCTTTCCTCAAAAGGACCATTCTTTAAGCCCCCTTCAAATTGATACCTTTCTTTAGGGATACCTGTTACAAAATAGGTGTTAATGAAACCTGCACCTGATTTAACGGTCTGCGTATGTTGCTTGTCATTTTCCCAATATTCCATGGTATAAGTGGTGTCAAAGATCACTTTTTCGACTGATTTCGCGACGCCATTATCATAGAAATATTTCCAATCCCCTACGGGATGACCCATATCAAAAAGTCCGGAAATTATTAACTTTCCATCTGAATTCCATTCGTTAAAAGTGCTGTCTGGAACATTGAAAACACAAAACATTTGTCGTTTAGTTTTTTTATCGGGAAAATAAAGTGTTTGTTTTCCATGAATACGATCTCTGAAATAATATCTTTCTTCCTCAAGTGTTCCCTCAAGAGAATAAAATAGCCACTTACCATGCTTTTCAGTAGTTATAGGGTGTTGATCATCAATATAATAACAACCTACAGAATTAATAAATTTTTTGTTGGCATCCCAATATACTTTTGTTTTCGCGGATAAATTTTCAGCTTGTACTTTTTGGGAATAAGTTGTTTGAAAAAAGAATAGTAAAAGAAATATTGCAAAAAAACGCGTCATAAGCAGATAAAGAAAAAATTAATTAATGTTACATCTTTCCTAGAAACTGTTGCAAGAGTAAAAAGAGGCCAAAGGAGAAGAAAACTAAACCAATTAAACGATTAAGAGCCACCAATAAAGACTCAGTAACGAGTGGTCTTAATTTCTTGGCGCCAAATATTTTTAATACATCTATTCCAAAGTAAGTCAATAAAACAATTAACACGAAAGCGAAAATTTGAAAATGACTCCCTTCATTATCTACTACACTATATCCTTTTGCAATAATACCAATCCAATAAAATATTACCGCAGGATTAGCAAAATTTAGGACAAAGCCCTTAATTGCTAGAACTACATAATCCATTTTATTATTTTGAGAATCAGACGCAGACTCCTCTAAATTAAACTGTGCTTTCTTAAAAAATGAGTAAATACCATATCCAATAAATAATATTCCTCCAATAATTGCAAGAATTAAATTATTCTTACCATCGCCAGATGTAAGGCTTTTTAGTTGTGAAGCGAAAATAAAAGCAAATAAGATATAGACAATATCACTAATAAAAACACCTAGGTCGAGTGCTAATGCAGCGCGAACACCTTTAGTGATGCTTGTTTCAAGCAATACAAAAAAGACTGGACCCACCATAACGCTGAGTAAAAATCCGATACCAAATGCTTGTAAGTAGAAATCCATTAAGTACAAAAATAGAAATACATTCGAGGCAGAACGAAAAATAATGCACAAGAGTTTTAAGAAATCTATTAAGTTGCTTACTTTTGTAATGAAAATATTTGAAATGAAGACAATCCTAGCAAACGAAAAACTAAACACCATAATTTCTTTAGTAGAAAAAAAAGGTGTTGACAACCCTAAACTTATTGAGGAATTAAAATCCTTAAGAGTAATGGCACTTACTGAAAAGGATCCACTTGTGGTAAAGGTGTTAAGACTGACTTATGAATTTCTTACAGAAAATGCGGCGTTTAGTGTTCAAGCGCAATATGAAGAAGATGAAGAAGGTAATGAATACCCTATTGAAATAGAAGAGAAAGAAAACTTACTGTATTTATTAAATCTATTAAAAAATGCAGAACATAAAGTTAATCGTGAAGAATTAAAAGATTATAGAACCAGTTTAAAGACAGAATTATATTAATTCTTAGAGTGGGGCAACCTATTTTAAAAACCCTGCGTCTTTAAATCATGAACAATAACAATTGTTTATACTTAGTTTTATTTAACTTGCAGATAAGCCTAAAAAGAAATACCCTTTCTTTTTAGGCTTTTTTATTTAACAATAATTACAATATTTAGCGTCGTCATCATGCTCAAAGGGTACCGATAAATCATATATTTCATTAATGGTCTCTTCCAATAACTGTTCAAACAAAGCGGGCATTTCGCTTATACTCCCTCCTTCCTTTCGCAATTTTTGAGTATATCCTGTTGACGTCACTAAAGATAAAATACTTGCCTCATCGGGCTTACAGTTATAATTTTTTTCAAACAATAAACAATAAAGACTTAATTGCAATGTATGCTTTGAACCTTTAAATGCTTCGCGTAAAGTTTTTCCTTCTGGCCATTTGAATAATACATGTTCTGGTTTCACTTGTCCAGATTTATAATCTAAAATTCGGTAATTATCTCCGATGCGATCAATTCGATCAATAAATCCTTTTAATTGAATGGTTTTAGGCGATCCATTTAATTGAATTACTACGCTACAAGCTAATGGCGCTTCAAGTTGCTCAACAAATAAAGGTTCTGTTAATGAGGAAATAAATTCCTTTTCTGAAAATAATGTTTTGCTTACAATTTCATTGGCCATTTCAAAACTTAACAAATTCTTCCCTGTAGCAAATAAAGACTTATCATTGTTGAAATGCTTCATAAAACGGGCATATAAAATAGGCGGAAATGCAATCAGCATCCTGTCAATACTTGATGTGCTCAATGGTGGTGGGGCAGGACTGATAAAATTTCTTTCCTTATCGCGTTGGGCAAAAGGAAGAAATAATTGCTCCAACGTATCGTGAATAAAGGTTCCAAAAGCACTACTTTCTATTTCCTCCATTACGGTATCCGCCTCACCAAATTCAACAATATATCTATAATAAAAATCTAAGGGGCAAGTAAGATATTTATTCAGTGCTGATGCAGAAATTGGTTTTTCAAAATAGGCGTCTAGCTGAGTTGTTATATCTGATTTCTTTTCAATGATACTTGATCCAATATCGCTTTTCTCTGGGAAAGAGGTGACATAATAACTTTTCTTGAATTCGATATTTGGATTAATTCGCGCCAATTCCAATTCCAATTGATTTAAATACCGACTTGGTTCAGCGTTGGTTATTTGGTCGCTTAAGGTGGTGTAAGTAATGGTAAGATCTTCGCAATAATGCAGGAGACGATAAAAATGCTGAGCAAAAATCCCTTGTTTCTCACGTTGTGTAGGCAAACCAAGCCCTTTTCGTAGGTCTATAGGAATAATAGTCTTTAAATTATTGGTTGGCGGCAAATTACCTTCATTCATTCCTAACAGAATAATCCGTTTAAAATCTAACAAGCGGGTTTCTAAAAGTCCCATTATTTGAAGGCCATCGATTGGGTTTCCGTGAAAGGCAATACTTTTTGAATGCCAATGCTGACTAAATAATAATTTAAAAGTTCGGAGTGATAAATCAGGTAAGCCTTCATTAACGATGATTTCAAAGGCATTAATAGACTGATCAAAAGCGCTAAGGATACTGTTCTCGAATTCAAAACTACTTGGAATTTGTTTCCCTAAAAAGGAATTAATAGCCCTAATACAATCCATCGCTTTACTCCAATCTTGATCCCATGGAATATAAATTTTGTTCAGTAATTCCAAAACATCAGCACTTATTTTAAGATTGTCCAAATTTTGAAAAACCCTATTGTACCGGATCATGTCTTGCTCCATATGGACCAATTTCGCTTTTGCAGCATCATCTAACCATGAAATACAAAAAATATGATTTATAATTCTTTGTAAATCTTTGTGATAAACAGCATTTGTCTTAAAACGACTTTTATTTTCTTGAATATCAAAAATAATTTCAATCCATGATTTAATTGGGGTTTGATTGAGAGGTAAACCTAGTGTGATGTTTGCTTTACCTATAGATAAAGGAAGATTTTTTACTAAGGCACTAATCAAGGTTTCATCCGCTAAAAGAACTAAAGTGTCCTCCATTGCTGCAGGGGAAATTTTGGCGAGCTCTGTCGCTGCGATTTTTACTTGTCCTGTCAATTGCGCACATTGTATTAAATCAATTTTTAAAGGCTTTGTGCTCAATTCACTTCTAACGAATTCAGGTTTATTAATACCAAATGCCTTATTGTTTTTGCGTTGAAATAAACCAGCTTCATGGGTAGGATTACTCAAATAATAAACATCGGAATCAATAAAATAAACGGCAGCTTTTTTCTTAATTAAATAATCTATGACCTTAGTTTCTGCAGCAGACAAGGCATTAAAACCTGCAAATACATAAAATGAATTGGAGTTTTCTGAAAACAACAACTCGGTATTCTGTGCAAGATGTCTATATGACTGAGCAGGAGTAATATAATTTTGTTGCAATAATAAATTATCAAGAGCAGCATATAGGCCAGGAAGTAAGTCCCAGAAGCGCATAAAAACCTTTTGAGCCTCTGTTATTTCTTTATCTTCTAAATTCCAACTCTCTAGCTCTTTAATAGCTTTAAGGTTCTTAAAAACATCTTTTGGATCCAAAAGATATCTATTAATATCTTCAAAATCGTTTAGTACTAAGGGAGCCCATGTCAAAAAACTTTCAAAATCTTGTTTGGTTTCTGTCTCTACGATACAATACGCCTTATACAGTAAGAGCAAATATCGAGAAGGGTCAATTATTTTTTTTGGTGCTAAAGAGGAGAACAACGCATCAATGGTGAGTATTTTAGGCGCGAAAATTGGTTTTCCATAACTCTTAGATAAAGCAGCCATTAAATATTTTACTGCACGAGAAGAGGGCAAAACAACCACCAAATCATCATTTAACCAGTTATTTTCTTTAATTCTCTCGGCAATAAAATCTATGAATTTCATTTATTTCTTTGTTAAAAAGGTAAGGTAAGTAGATTTATTCACGGTATGTACAGCACTAGTTGGATAATACTTTGAAAACAAAGGCGAAGTTTTTATCATTTTTTTCTTTTCGAACCTAAAATTAAATCCCTCCATTCCTTTTTCACCAATTTCAATCAAATCAATTTGCTGTCTTGTATGAGAACGCCAGAAGTAATACTTTGGATTTCTACCGTTGATGCTATTCCATTTAATCCTTTCGGCAATTAACCAATTCTTCCACAAGGCGTCTAAATCAATTCGCATGGTAAGTGAATTAAAATTATTGATCACTGCATTTCGAATACCATTGTCCATAAAAATAAATATATGAGTCTTTTTTAACTCATAGCGTTGATCTGTATTATAGCAGGGTATTTTGTATAGAAGGTGGGCGTCAATTAATAGATGAATATAGCGTTCCACCGTTTCATTATCTACTTGGATTAATTCACTTATTTGATGGTAAGATAGTGCCTCTCCAATATGATGCGACAGAACTTGTATCGTACGCCACAAAATATCATTTTTATTTACCCTGCTTTTTGCGCTAAAGGGCCCCTCTAACATCGTTTTAGAAAGTTCCTTGAGGTCTAGTTCGATTGACTCATTATTTATCTCTAGACCAAAATAATTCCCGAAAATTAATCTTTTTTCAAGTCCCTTATCCTCGACCGATAAACCATTTTTTATCGTATATTCATAAAAAGTAGAAGCGGGAAAATAGAAACTTAAGCCTGCATTATCAAGTGCATCTATTAATTCAATATCAAGACTTGTTTTATTTTTTGCAATTAGTATTAAGGAAGAAGTGACTAATTGATCCAGGACGGCACCCGCTAATGGCGATAATAATTTTAAATGTTCACAAGCATTAAGAATGGCATAAGGCGCTTGATTGATGTACCAAATGAGCTCCTCTAATGTTAATTTATTTATTTCACCTCTAATAGCGGAATCACTTAAGTCGATAACACTATAATTGAGTGATTTTTCGCTGAGAATGTCAACTACAAAACTTATATTATCTAGACCTTTTGGTCCGTATAATAGGAGTAATTTATTGTTGGGAAGTAGGGTGGAAAATGCCTCCTTGAAGATTCGACTCATATTATTTTTCGCTAAATTTAATATTATTCAGCGTTATTCGAATATAATTTTATCAAAAAATTGTTTCGGTCTATTGGAATTCATAAACATATTACCGCCATAAGTTTTAGCGATTAACAATGATGATCCATTGGTAAATAATTGTACCCAATGCATCCCTTCTGGATAAACATCTGACAATCCAGAATAACTTAAAGTACCATCAAGTGATTCTTGGTAGGTGTAAGTTGAATTTTCTGGACTTGCAATATAAATATCGGCATAGGTATTAAATGTTAATGTTGTATCAAAAGGAATTATTTCAATTTGATAGGTATTACCTTGTCCTATTTCTCGGTAAATAGCTTTAACGGTATTGTCTTGATAGGTAACTTTTGGAACTCCAGGAAAGTGGATGAGTACATTTTTATCCTTGATGAATAAGTCATACCCTTTATTAATTTTCCGAACGGAAGATTTTTCTTTAATGGGTAATTCCGAATATACTGCGCTTACTTGTTTAACTTTAAAACCTTTATTTCTCAATAGCTGAATTATTCCTTCAGCGCCATAGAGATGTCCAGCGCCAACAGCCGTAAAAAGAGCTTGATTTTTATTTAAACAAGAATCCAACACACGCAGCATTTTATAATTCCTTTTAATAATCAAGGATTCGTATACTTCTGGATTTTGTGATAAATTTAAGCGCATAAACTTATCTATTTCACTCAAATTTCCATCTAAATACAGATCAATTAAAGCCTTGCTTTTTCGATTTTTTTTCAATGATTCCCATTGATTTTCATCACTTATTGGCAGATCAATAAGCGCATTTACTTGTTCTTCATTGGTTTCAAGTGGAATAATTTTTTTACCCATAAATAAGGCATATTGCTGAAAATAAGCATCTAAGAATTGAGGCATCCCCTTCTCGTCACCATAAACTGTTTTAGAAGCCAAATTTGAACTTGTATAAGGCTTTCCTAAATCATCAAAGAGCAGTACAACATCATTATCTCGTGGATCAATTTCTTCGAAATAATCAAATATATTAGTCTCTAATAAAACAGCTTGCGCTTGATCTAGTGCATAATAAACAGAGTCTGACAAATAAAAAACGCGTTTATCGTTGGAATGAAGCGTCCCGAATAAATAGGATTTTATTGTGTTTTTTGGACTTGAGATTTCCCAAAGTAACTCGCTGTTGGTGCGTACATTTTGTGCTGAAAGGCAAAACACACTGATAGACGCCAAGAAAAACAATAAAATCTTCATAATCACTCAAAGTTAAAGTTTTCTAGAAGATCCTAGCTATATTATTTTCACCAAAAGAATAGGGCAAATACGCCAAAGAGGGGATTTGTTTAGTAAGAATAATATTTCCTTTATAGCCTAGAAATATTTTTCCATAATTTTCAAGTCCCATGGCATAGGCGGCATTGATTGACAATGCATTAAATGCTTCTTCTGGTGTCAACTTCATTTTTATACAAGCCAATGACCATACCATAAATAAATTAAAATTTGGACTAGACCCAGGATTATAATCACTTGCCAGTGCTAAAGGTAAATCTGCCGCTAGAATCCTTCTTGCGTCACCGTATGGAATATTAATAAAAAAGGAACATGCAGGCAAGAGGGTCGGTATACAAGCACTGTTTTGCAGGGCTAGAATATCATGTTCATCCAAAACCTCTAAATGATCAACTGATTTAGCGCCCAACGAACAAGCGGCGGCAACACCTCCCAAAATAGAAAACTGATTAACATGCACTTTGGGAATTAAACCATATTTTTTTCCGGCATTCAAGATTTCTTGCATTTGTTCTAATGAAAAGTAATTCCGCTCACAAAAAACATCAATATAATCCGCCAATTCTTCGGCAGCAATTATCGGGAGCATTTCGTCTATTATTAAAGAAATATAGGCTTCTTGATTTGACTTAAAAGCCTTCGGGAAAGCGTGAGCCCCTAGAAATGTTGCTTTAATAGGAATTGTGAAATGGGACTTCAAGCGTTTGATAACGCGTAATATTTTTATTTCTGAGTCGACATTAAGTCCATAACCTGATTTAATTTCGAGGGCGCCAGTGCCCATTGCTATCATTTTTTTAACTCGATCGCAAGACAAAACAAATAGATCATCTTCACTTAAATTTGCTAAAGCATCAGCCGAATTTAAGATGCCGCCACCTTTTAATGCGATTTCTTCATAGGTAAGGCCAAGAATCCTGTCAACGAATTCACCTTCACGAAAAGCCGCAAAAACGGCATGCGTATGAGCATCACACATGGCTGGCAAAACATAAGATCCCTCTGCATCCACGACTTCAACATCGCGCCAATCTGTAATGCCTTGCCAATCCTGCATTAAACCATAATCAATAACTTCCCCATCCTCTAGCGCTAGAAAAGCATTCTCAAGAATTGGTAGTGAAGACATTTGCTTTCCTTTCAAAACTAAAGGAAGATTTTCACCCGCCTGTACCAATCCTTTAATATTCTTTATGAGAATTTTTGTCATTGAATTTGCTTATAATATCAATCAAAATTAAGTAAAAAGTCGGACTGTAGGAGTTGATTTTCTCAAAAGCATAAGCGAAGAAATACCATTACAAAAATTGTCAGGCAATAACAGCAGGTTCTAATAATTGAATCGTCCCATCATCTGCATCTAATACAACATTAGCGCCAATTGGAATTGAATGTTTATTTTTTACATGGCCCAATAAAAATCCAGCATAAACAGGGATTTTTAAATTTCCAAAATGTTGAACCAAGACCTCCATTAATGAAAAAGACCATTCTGGTTCCTCCGGTAAGCACTTTCGAAATTGCCCTAAAACAATACCGTTGACTTGATCAAAGACACCATTTAATTTCCATTGAGTAAGCATTCTGTCAATCCTGTAAGGTTCTTCAAGAACTTCCTCAAAAAACAGAATCTTCCCTGTCCAATCCGGTAAATATTCACTTCCAAGTAAACCGGTCATAACACTTAAGTTTCCTCCAAATAACTCGCCTTCTGCCTTTCCTGAAACAATAGTAGTTGGTGGAGTATCCATTGCATTTGAAATAGGTGTATTATAAAAAAATGGAACGGCATTTGAAAGAACCTCATCAATTGATTTCCAACTAAACTCGTTCCAAGTTGCATTTCCGTTGGGGCCATGGAAAGTTATTAAGCCTGTCTTGAAAGTGATTGCATTCAACAGAGAAGAGATATCACTAAAGCCCATGATAATTTTAGGATTTTTTTGAATCAGATCAAAATCTAGTAAGGGCAATATTCGAGCGCAGCCCCATCCACCTCTAGTAAAAAAGATAGCTTTAATACTGGTATCGCAAATCATTTCCATAAATTCAGCTGCACGCAGTTGATCCTCCGCAGAGAAATATCCAAATTTAGTGCGCGTATTAAAACCCTCTTTAACCTCAAAACCGTGTTCTTTCAACACTTGAATAAATGTAGTGATATCATTAACATCATGTATCGCCCCAGCACTTGCACATATACCAATGGTATCTCCTTTTTTTAAAGCTTTTGGTTTTAATTTATTAGGAGGGGGGGGAGTTGAAGGCTTAGATGAAAAGGACAGCATGGATGGCGCTACAAGTAACGCTCCAACTATAGGAATAAAGCTTCTTCTTGAAAATTTCTTCACCCTTAAAGTTAATCATTTAGGCTGAAGTGATCAAAAAATAATTTTGCTAATTGAATTCAAAAAATCCCTCTAAGTCTCTTCGGTCTTTTTTGGATGGTTTTCCATCACCATTATTTCTGTAGTTTTTTTGAGCATCTTGATAATTCTTAAACTTCTCGATCTCCTCGATTGAAGTAAGGTCAATTATATACTCTTTTACAAGTGGGGCACCGACTCTTTTGTCTATTAAACCTATTACTTTAAAGGTAAAAACAGCGGTATTTTTATGATAATAAATAAAGTCACCCATTGCGACTTCCTTAGATGGTTTGACTTGTACTTGATTGATTTTAATGCGTCCTTTTGAAAGGATCTCGGCTGCCATTGAACGCGTTTTACAGATCCGAACACACCAAAGAAACTTATCCCATCTCAATTTCATTTTTGATTTTTTTAGTTAATTTATCAAAAACTAGATTATAGGAGTCTTGAATTAGCTGCCGTAATAACTGATTATCGACGTCACCTCCTACTTTAACACTATTCCAATGCACTTTACTCATGTGAAATGCTCCACTTATAGCACTATATTCAGCCCTAAGTCCTTGCGCATATTCTGGATCACATTTCAAAGCAATTCCTTCAAAATGTTCAACATCCATTAAAGCAAACATTTTATTGCCTACTTTAAATACGAGTGTGTTTTGATCAAAAGGGAAATGTTCCGTTGCTCCTTTT
>Ga0315908_10002103_pt1 | contig 14724 bp, 10 predicted proteins | sample LakEriMetagenome_12_FD_203520 | JGI IMG/M metagenome (GOLD analysis project Ga0315908, IMG submission 203520) | Freshwater fungal communities from buoy surface, Lake Erie, Ohio, United States - Buoy 4 MA124 | ecosystem: Environmental > Aquatic > Freshwater > Lake > Lake biofilm | place: USA... | reverse complement strand
AAGGATCCGAACCTCGTGGTCTACGACCGCCTGGTCTCGACGGAGAGCCCGTTGTTCGCCGGCGTCGACCTGCGGCGGGTCGCCCAGCCGGCCGTGCCGGCGGGCCCCTACGGCCTGCCGAAGGAGCAGTTTGTGACTGCCGGCGGCGCAGCGAGCGAAGGCACGGACAAAGAACGAAAGGGCTCGCCGGCGGCCGACAGCCTGGTGGCGGCGAGCGATGCGGAGGTGGTGATTCGCCTGCCTGCGGCGTTGCTCGCGGGCCGGGAGTTCGTGGTGGATGCGCAGCTGCCGCAGGGATCGTCACCGCGGTGGGTGCGGGTGCGGGCCGCCACGCAGGCGGCCGACGCGACCACGCTCTGGGGCGGTCCGCTGGTCACGACGCCCGACAACCCCGCCTACGCGGCGATGCTGGCGGGGAATGCCGAGTTTCGTCGGGTGTTTCCGCTGTATGTCTATTTCCCGGCGATCGTGCCTCGGGACGACATCCTCTGCCTGAAGATGTTCCACCGTGAGGATGAGCCGCTGCTGCGACTCTTCGCCACGGCCGAGCAGGCCCGCGAACTCGATCGACTGTGGGGCGAGTTGGAGTTCGTCAGCCGCCAGCCGGTAGCCGAGAACGACTACCTGCCGCAGTTCATGGGGTACACGACGCAGATCTCGTCGAAGCGGTTCCAGGAGTTTTTCATCGACCGAAAGCCATGGTTTCAACAGCGTGCCGACGCCTTCCTCGAACTCGAGAAGGCCGCCATCCCGCGGCAGCTCACGGCGGTTGTCGACTTCGCGGCGCGGGCGTACCGCCGGCCGCTCTCGGCCGAGGAGCGGACGGGCCTGCAATCGCTCTACGACCGGCTGCGGAGCGAGGGGATGGGCCACGACGAGGCGTTCCGCGGCGTGGTCGCGAGCGTGCTCGTGTCGCCGGCCTTTCTCTTCCGGATCGAAACGCCGCCGGCGGGCAAGCAGCTGGCCCGCGTGAACGACCACGAGCTGGCGACGCGGCTGAGCTATTTCCTCTGGTCGTCGATGCCCGACGCGGAGCTGCTTGAGGCGGCCGCCTCGGGGCGGCTGCGGGATCCGGCGGTGCTCGCGGCGCAGGCGAAGCGGATGCTCCAGGATCCGCGGGCCCGGGGTCTGGCGATCGAGTTTGGCACGCAGTGGATCCACGTCCGCGGCCTCGACGAGTTCAAGGAGAAGAGCGAGACGCTCTATCCCACGTTCAACGCGGCGCTACGGAAGGATCTCTACGAGGAGTCGATCCTGTTCTTCCTCGACTTCTTCCAGGCGGACCGGCCTGTGCGGTCGCTGTTGGACGCCGACCACATGTTCGTGAACGAGGCGGTGGCCAAGCACTACGGCATTCCAAACGTGGCGGGTCCGCAGTGGCGGCGGATCGACGGGGCGCGGAAGCACGGCCGGGGTGGCATCCTGGGGCTCGCCAGCGTGCAGGCCAAGCAGTCGGGAGCGTCGCGGACGAGCCCCGTGCTCCGTGGCACGTGGGTGGTGGAGACGCTCCTGGGCGAGAAGCTGCCCAAGCCGCCGAAGAACGTGCCGCAGCTGCCCGACCAGGAGGGGCTCGACAACCTGACGACGCGACAGATGGTGGAGCGGCACGTGTCGGACGCCTCGTGCGCCGCGTGCCATGCCCGGATCGATCCCTACGGGTTCGCGTTCGAGAACTTCGACGCCATCGGCCGGTTCCGCACGCAGGAGGCCCCCGGCCGGCCGGTGGACACCAAGGCGAAGCTCCGCGACGGCACGGAGTTCACCGGGCTCGACGGCCTGCGGGAGTATCTCCTGGCGAAGAAGCAGCCGGAGTTCGTCCGGCTCTTCTGCCAGCGGCTTTTGGGCTACGCCTTGGGACGCTCGACCACGCTCTCCGACACGGCGGTCATCGACAAGATGGCGGCGGCGGTGCAGGCCGACGGCGGCAGGGTTTCCGGGGCGATCGGCGTGATCCTCGAAAGCCCCCAGTTTCTCATGGTCCGCGGCAAAGACGCCGAATATAGTGATTGAACCAACCTTTCTGGAGCCTGCCATGCGCCTGAACCATTCGGCTCTGTTTCAGCGGCGGACGTTTTTGCGCGGCGTCGGCGTGAGCATGGCGCTGCCGTGGATGGAGTCGCTGCCGACCCTGGCTGCCGAGGCGGCGGCCGGGAGCAGTGTGGCCGGCAGCACTGCTTCCGGGCCGCCGGTGCGGTTCGCCTGCCTGTTCTCGGGCAACGGCTTCCAGGCGGGCGAGTGGCGGGCGGCGGGCGAGGGCGCAGGCATGGAGCTGGGCAAGGTGCTCGAACCGCTCCTGCCGCACCGCGAGAAGCTGACGTTCATCCGCGGGCTGCACAACGACGCAGCCAAACACGGCGGCATCCACAGCGCCCAGACGGGCAACATCCTCACCGGGGCCATGCTCTCCGCCGGCGGTGAGATCCGCTCCGGCATCAGCTGCGATCAGATGATCGCGCAGCGCATCGGCGACCAGACGAAGGTGCCGAGCCTCGTGCTCGGCTGCGAGCCGTCCATCGCGGCGATCCACAAGAACTACTCGATGATCTACAGCTCGCACATCTCGTGGAGCTCGCCGACGACGCCGACGCCGCTGGAGGTCTATCCGGCGCTCGCCTTCGACCGGCTGTTCCGCGACGACGTGGGGCGGGCCGACAAGAGCGTGCTCGACGCGGTGCTGGAGGAGTCCCGCGGGCTGCGTGGTCGCGTGAGCCAGTCCGACCGGCACCGGCTCGACGAATACCTCTCGTCGGTCGAGGACGTGGAGGGACGGATCAAGCGGGCCGGCCAGGAGGGGCGTCTCCAGGGCTGGCGGCCGACGCTCGACAAGCCCGACATGCCCCGGCCCGCCGACGGCATGCCGCAGGACATCGACCAGCACATGCGGCTGATGTGCGACATCCTCGTACTGGCGTTCCAGACCGACACGACGCGGGTCTGCACGCTCAAGCTCAACAACGACCACTCGTCGCTGCGGTTCCCGAACCTCAAACGCTGGGGCGGCAATGGGGGGATCGACTACATGATCCACCATCTGCTCTCGCACACCAACAACGCCGACTGGCTGGCGGTGAACCGATTCTTTGTCGAGCAGCTGGCCTACATCGCGGCGCGGCTCGACAAGATCCAGGAAGGCGAGCGGACGGCGCTCGACAACTCGATGATCATGTACTGCTCGAGCATGATGACCGGCGGCCACGACAACAAGCAGTTGCCGGTCGTGCTCCTGGGCAGCGGCGGCGGCCAGATCCGCACTGGGCGGGTGCTCGACTACCTCGACAAGCCCAACCGCAAGATGTGCAGCCTCTACCTGTCGCTGATGGACAAGGCGGGCGTGCGGCTCGACTCCTTCGGCGACTCGACGGAGCGGCTCGCGGAGATCTGACCGCCGTGAGCCCGGCGGCGTTGGCTGTTCGTGGCTCATCACGATTCGCGCAGCCAGAAGAACGGCCGCACGTCATTTTGCGTCCGCGGCACCGTAGGTTGCCAGCGCGGCCTCCAACTCCGGGAACCGGCCTGGAGGCAGAACCGCCAGGGCGGCCTTCGCGGTGGCCACGGCCTCGCCCCGCCTGCCGTTGCGGAACTGCGCGAGCGCGGCCTCGCCCGCAGTTATACAGCGGCTCCTCGACGCCGATGCGGCCGCCGACATGCTCGCTCGAGAGAACACTGGGTTTTCGGTGGACGCCAGCGTCCGGGGGGAACGCCGATCGCTTCGAGATCCCGTGCCCGCACAACCCCATATCGCTGGATGTGCCGCAGAAGTCGGTCGACGTGGGTGGCGGCGGGCATCTGGACGGTTGATAGGTATTACGAATGCTATGCCAAAATACTTTCCGGCAGAGGTGGCGTAACATCCTATTCATGTATGGCTGGCGAATTCGAGTTTGCCGACGGCAGGGTCAGCAACCCTGTTCGTACGGAATGGCCTCGACGACCGCGGCCTGCGTGCTTGGTCGACATGGTCGCACTTGCAATGCAGTTGCAAGTAGGGCAGAATGCGGTCGTACCCGCAGGATTATCCCGGAGGCCAATCCATGACACCCGATCCTGACCGTTCGCCGAGGAACAGCGAGACCCTGTCGGACAGCGTCGACCGGCGCCTGCCGGTGACCGTGCTCTCCGGCTTTCTCGGGGCCGGCAAGACGACGCTCCTCAACCACATCCTCGCCAACCGCGAGGGCCTGCGGGTGGCGGTGATCGTCAACGACATGAGCGAAGTGAACATCGACGCCCAGCTCGTGGGCGGTTCCCGTGCCACATCCTCCGCTGCAAAGCTGAGCCGCACCGAAGAGAAACTCGTCGAGTTTTCCAATGGCTGCATCTGCTGCACGCTTCGCGAAGACCTGCTCGAGGAGGTGGCCCGCTTGGCCCGGGAAGAGCGATTCGACTACCTCCTCGTCGAGAGTACGGGCATCTCGGAGCCGCTTCCCGTGGCCGAGACCTTTACGTTCACCGACGAGCAGGGGGAAAGCCTGGCGGCCCTGGCTCGCCTCGACACGCTCGTCACGGTCGTCGATGCCCGCAACTTTCTCGACGACTACTGCTCCCGGGACGAGCTCCGCGATCGTGGCGTCGGCCTCGATGAAAACGACAGCCGAGACCTCGTGCAACTGCTCGTCGACCAGGTGGAGTTCGCGAATGTGCTCGTGATCAATAAGACCGATCTCATCGCGGCGGACGACGTGGCCTATCTGGAGGCGATCCTGACGAAACTCAATCCGACAGCGAAGATCGTCCGCGCATCGCGGGGGCAGGTGCCGCTGGCGGCGATTCTCGGCACGCACTCCTTCGACATGGAGCATGCCGCCAGCCACCCGGGATGGCTGGCCGAGGCGCCGGGCACCCATGTCCCAGAGACCGAGGAATACGGCCTTTCGAGCCGCGTGTTTCAGTCGCGGCGGCCAATGCATCCCCAGCGATTCTGGGACCTCGTCACCGGCCCGGCCTTCAAGGGAGTGATCCGATCCAAGGGTTTTCTCTGGCTCGCCACCCGCCATGACTGGGCCGGTGTCTGGTCGAGCGCGGGTGTGGTGTCGAGCCTGCAGCCGGGTGGATCGTGGCTCGCGACGGCCCCGCGGGACGAGTGGCCCGAGGATCTCGATGCCGACGACATCGCAGCGATCTGGCAGGAACCGTGGGGTGACCGGCGGCAGGAGCTCGTGGTGATCGGGGCCAAACTGGCGCCGGAACTGCTCGAGCGGCTCGACCGGTGCTGTTTATCCGATGCCGAGCTTGCCCTTGGGCCGGAGAGCTGGCTCGGATTCGATGACCCGTTCCCGGCGTGGCGGATTGCCGAAGAGGGAGATGGCGACACGGTCATCGAGGAGGACGAGTTGCCGTAAAGGCGACCGTCTTCGCAGTCAGCGGCCAGCGGGACAGTTCGCTGCGCACGCGGGACGCAGGGCGTCACGATGCGCACGACCCGCGGCGAGTAGCAACTTGAGTTCCGCGGCCACGTGTTCCCGGTCGACTTCCTCCGGGTCGAGCACGGCATGCTCCAGGGCTTCGATCCGTTCGCGGAGCGTCTCGGCGGCGGTGGTCATCTCGGGCGTGACGCTGCCGCGGCGGATCCAGATGCCCACCTCCGTCCGCCGCACGAGATCCTCCCAGGCCGCGATCCAGACCTGCGTGCGGCGCTTGTCGCCGGCAAGCGCGGCCGAATGGGTCTCCGTCTCGGCCATCCGCAGATCCTCGAGGCATGTCGGCAGGTCGGGATAATACACGTAGGCCGCCACCACGCTGAGCGCAACCAAACCGCCGAGGAGAACGGCTCCAAGCACCGGCGTTGGCACCGTCACGTCGAGCCCGCGGCCGCCTGATCTTTGGCCGACGGGGGCCGCACTCTGCTCCAGTCGTGCCTCGATGCTCCGATCGGGATCGAATGCCGCGAGCAGGGCCCCCGCCGCTACGATGCTTGCGAGGACTACGAGCGCGGTCCAGGCATGGGCCGGCACGCGGTCGGCGAGCAGCGCGACGCTCCGGGCCACGGGATCGGCCGTCTCGGGCGGAAACGGCATGCAGAACACGTCGAAGGCGTGCGTATGATCCTCGGGGGGCGAATCCCGGAACGACAGCGGCCGCTCGATCGCCGCGGCGACCGAGAGCACCGCGCCGAAGAACACCGTCAGCCACCACGCGGTCCGCCGTCCGCCCCACGCACGCCACGCCCAGGCGATAAGGCCGAGGTTGAGTCCCGCCCCCACCGACAACAGCACGAAAGCCGCCCCGACGGAGTTGCCGTGGTCGAACATCGAGCCGATCTGCATCATCGCGTCGGTGGGCGTGAGGAAGGCCGGCGTGCCGACTGCGGCCATCAGCGGTGGTGCCCATGGGTCGAATGCCTTCATCGACCGTTGCAGGCTGCCGAACGGAAGGCATGCCGCGAGCAGGCCCACGCCCAGAAGGGCGATCGCGGCGTAGCCCGCCGTCGGCCCCGCCGCCTCCCGCGCCGTCGCCAGCACGAGCGCCACGGCCCGCCGCCAGCCTGGGGAAACCCGGGGCTCGTCCACGGCAGATGGCGAATCTTCCGCGCCGCCGAGCCGGTCCCAGGCAAGGCCCACCGCGGTCACCACCACCATCGACGCCAGCGCGAAGCCGACGATCACGAGCGGGTGCGAGAGCGTGAGCCCGTAGAGCAGTGAGATCGGATTGAAAAGCGGCGCGGAGACGGCGAACGCGAGCACGGCGCCGCCGGCGAGGCCGGCCCGCCTGAGTTCCCGGGCCACCGGAATCGCCCCGATCGAACAGACCGGGAGGAGCATGCCGAGCAGCCAGGCCCGCACGAGCGACCACCACGACCCGGCGGCCAGCAGCCGCCGCGTGAGGGCGGGGCCAAAGAGTTCGCGGATCACCGCCGCCACGACCAGGCCGCAGAGCACCGTCGGCGCGGCATTCGCCAGCGCCGCCACCGCTCGGCACACAGCCCCGCAGCCCATCACCAGCCATTCATGCATCGCCATCGTGGTTCTCCCTGTTTTTGGTTTGGCTGATGAAATCTGCCGGTCATCCGCGGCGGCCGCCGAGTGGCACGGGCACCCGGTCGAGCGCTGCGGCGACGAGCCGGTCGCTCTCCGCGGGCGCAAGCTCGAGCCGCACGCCGAGCACCGGCCCGGCCACGTGCCGCACGTCGTCGGGCGTGACGTGATCCCGGCCCTGGATCACCGCCCACGCCTGGGCCACCCGCTGCCAGATGAGCAGACCGCGCGGGCTCGGGCCGCCCGTCCCGTCCCGCAGCGCGCGGCACGTGCGGCCCACGTCCACGAGATACCCAGCCACGGCGTCGTTCACGAGCTGTCCGGCCGTCATCTCCTGCAGCCGCTCCAGCGCGGGCTGGTCGATGACCGCATCGAGGGCTTCGTCGCCCCGATCCCGGCCCCTCGCCTCCTGGAGCAGTTCCAATTCCGTCGCCCGGTCGGGCGGCCCGATCGACAGCCGCATCGCGAACCGGTCGAGCTGGGCCTCGGGGAGTGGATAGGTGCCCAGATGCTCGAGCGGGTTCTGCGTGGCCACGACGAAGAATCCCCGCGCCAGCCGGTGGCAGTCGTCGTCGATCGTCACCTGCCGCTCGGCCATCGCCTCGAGCAGCGCACTCTGGGTTCGTGGTGTGGCTCGGTTGATCTCGTCGGCCAGGAGGACGTCGGCAAACACCGGTCCGGCCCGAAACTCGAACGACCGCGTCTGCTGGTTGTAGAGCGTGAAGCCGGTGATGTCGGTGGGCAGGAGATCGGGGGTGCATTGGATCCGCGCGAATCTGCCCCCCACGAGCGCGGCCAGCCCCTTCGCGAGCGTCGTCTTACCCAGGCCGGGCGGATCCTCGATCAGGAGGTGCCCGCGGGCGAGCAGGCAGGCGAGCGCGAGATCGCAGGCCTCCGTTTTGCCGCGCAGCGTCTCCCGCAGCCTGTGCCGCAGCCTCTCGATGAGCCCGAATGACTCATCGAGATCGATTCGTTCGGACTTGATCATGACGGTTGCCATCGGTGGGCCTGTGTGGTGAATCGTTGGCGGAGCCGGGCGACGGTGACGTGCCGCGCGGCCGCCGCGGCCGCCTGCCCGTGACGCAGCCGGTCTCGAGGCGTCGCGGGGCGTCCATAGGCCGACTGTTCGAAGGCGGTGACAAATGACGGCGGCTCATCGGCTGCGGGCGCAGCCAGCGTCCGCCGATGCCAGTCGCGCACCGTCTCGGCCGGCCGCCTGGGACAGCCCGCCAGCCACGCCCGCCAGGCGATGAGATGCCAGGTCGCCCGCGCCGGGCACACGTCCCCGCGCCGCATCGCCTGCCGCCACCATGCCGTCGCCAGGGCATCGACGCACCACCGCCATCCGAAGCCCGCAGCCGCAGCCAGCAAGGTGAGCCCGGCCCCGATGGCCGCGATGGTGGCGGCCCGAGCACGCATCCACGCCGCTGCGCGCTGGAGGCACTCGACCGCCCGTGTGGTCCAGGGCACGGTCGGCGGCCGCAGCCGATAGCCCGGCGTCGGCTCGAGCGGAATCCAGCGGCCCGAGGCATCGCGGATCTCGGCCCACAGATGCGCGTCGTCGGCCGCGGCAACGAGCCGGCGCGACCGCACGTCGCGCCGCTCTCCCGACACGTGAAGGCCGCCGACCACGCGTGTCGGATAGCCGCACTCCCGCAGCAGCATCGCCGCGGCGCCGGCGAAGTCGTAGGGCCGCCCGCGGTGCGACACCGTGAGCACGTGCCGGAGCGTGTCGGAGCAGTCATCGGGGGGGCTCGCCACGTCATCGCGGATGATCCGCCGCTGGATCTCGGCCACGATCCGCGCCACCTGCGGCCAGCCCGCGGCCGCAGGATCGCGATCGATCCCCCAGGCGTCGAGCACATCACCCGCCCACGCGGGCGCCTCATCCCGTACGGTCTCATCGACCGCCGGCGGCGTAGTGACTGCGATCGCGCCCATCGCATCGATGCCGCCCGGAAGGCTGCGGGCATGGACCGTCGTGCCGGCCGTCGCCTCGACGCCGTCGAGCGTCACGACATCGTCGGCGGGGGTGCGGAAGAAGTCGGGCCGGTCGATCTTGTCGATCCGCATGGCATCGGCCCGCGCGGGCAGCGGCAGCACGCTGCTACGCACGCTGCCGATCGTGATCGCATGGGTGTCGGCGGCGTCCGAGAATGGCATCGGCACCCCCTGCCACCGCATCCAGTCGCCCCCGGCATGCTCGAGCCGGCAGTCGCGCGGCATCGCGGCTGCCGGCAAAGGCTCGCGCCACGACCGGCCATCGAACGCGTCATAGACGGCAAGCCGAAGGTGGACCGGGGCCGGGCCCGTGAGCGTCACGAGCGCCCGGGCGGCAAGATTCGTCGTGGGCCGACGCGACCGCGGACGGGCCTTCCGCACCGTGGAAAACTCCCGGCCGGCGTGCTCGCTGTCGGCCAGGTGCTGGTCGGTGGGCGGAAGCTCTTGGGGCCCGAGACCAAAGGCCCGCTTCCGCTCCTCGTTCTTCGGCTTGGGCGGCTCGCCGTAGAGATCGTTGAACAGATCGTAGAGAGTAGGCTTGTGGCTGGTGACGAAGACGCCTGAGTTCACCGGCCCCGTGGCCTGCGGGTTCTTCTCCGCGGCGACGAGATTCTCGCCGTCGCCCACGCCGTCGCGGGCCCAAGGAAAGGCGTATGAGTCACCGCCCGAGAGCGGCATCCAGCCGACGAGCGCACGGCCGCAGGCATCGCGGCTGCCCCCGAGCATCGCGACCACGCTGGCGACGGCCAGGCACGAGACGAGGCCCGCCGGGCTCGGCAGCGAACCGCGGCCGCCGCGGCTGGCGGCCCCGGCAGCCCGCGCCGCGAGCCCCGAGGCCGCGACTGCCGCATAGCCTGCGTTGATCATGCCGGTCGCCGGATGATCGTTGACGATGGCGGCCAGTACGACCATGAAGAGCGTCGTCGCCATGGCGAGCCGCGTCTCGCTTGCCGTGATGCCGACCGCAAACAGCCCGCAGAGTATGCCTCGGAGGCTTGCCAAGAGCAGTGCCTCCGGGCTCGCTCCCTCCCCGCCGCAGGCGGTCGGTAGGCTCCGCCAGGCCAGGACGGCGGTAACTGCTGGCGGCACGGCCATGGCCACGAAACATATGCCGACTACGATCACACCCCGCAGCAGTCCGGTATACGTTCCTGTCGATGGCGCCTCGGTTTGCGGCGCCACGAGCCAGCCCCGCGTCTGCCGCAACGCGAAAGCCCACAGCGTCCATGCTGCCCCGCCGAGCACGGCCCACCAGGCTGCGGCATCGGCCGGCACATCCACGAGCTGTTCGGCCATGAAGGCGGCGGCAACGGCGAGCCAATCGAGGGGCGTCATGTCGGCGCGTAGCTCCTGCGTTGGCCGGATGCCCGATTGCGGGGGCTCATGTCGGGGTCATGGTTCAACGCCGGGAAGGCTGCATCGACGGCAGCGATCGGATCGGGCTCGAGGGGCACCTGCACGACCCTTTCCCTGCGGCCGCGGCCGGGCGGTGCGCCGGTCCGCGCTGGCTCGCCGCCCACCACGATCCACAGCCGTTCGTGCCGGGCGCACAGCGCCGCGCCGACTGCCGCAGACAGGCTTTCCCGGCCCGAGGGCGTCGTGAGGAAAATCTCCAGATCGACCGGCCGCGGGCGATGCAGGGTGGAAGTCGCGTGCGGCGCATCCGGGGCGGACAGCGGCTCCAGGCAGGCCAGTTCGTCGAGCAAATCTATGATTTCGGAGCCTGTCCGCGGAGTCGCTGCGGGACGGCCTGGCCAGATGATCTCGAACGCCACGCCCTGCGGCAGCCACGATTCGATGATCGCAAACGCGGCTGTCACGATCGCATCGAGCGTGCGCTCGTGTGTGCCGGCTTCGCGATGCATGCGTTCGACGCGATGGTCCACGACGAGCCGCACGACGGCCGCCGCGCCGCCGGGCCGTTCCCGCACGACGAGCGTATCGCGTCGCGCCGTGTGGGCCCAGTGGATCGACCGCATGGAGTCTCCCTCGCGATAGTCGCGGGCGCCGATCGAATCGCCGCAGGAGCCGGTGATTCGCTCGCTCGTCTCCTGGCCGACTCCGGCAGCTGCGACGAGGCCGGCAGGTACCCGCATCTCGGCCCGAGCTGGCCAGACAATCACGGCCGCAGGCATGGCGAGCGTCCGAGAGGTAGTGACGAAGCCGAACGGCCGATTGCTTTCGATGGCCGGCGCGACACGGGGAAACCTTCCACGCCGCCGCGGCATGACGGCCACCGAGCGGGTGGAGTCGATCGTCGCGGCGGTGGCCATGGCCGCCGGGCTATCCGGGCTTCTTGGCCCGGGCTCCGCGTCGCGCCACGACAGGGAGACATGTGGCCGCCACCACGGCAGGATTGACCGCCAAGTGATCGTGGCGGTGAGCGTGTCGGCGACCCGGCAGCGGCGGCGATCCCATGCAATCACCGCCGTCGCGCTGCGCACGGCAATCCAGGGACCGACGCCCCCGATCGCAAGCGTGGCGAGAATGCCGCCCAGAAGCGGCAGGGCCCGGGCCGACACGAGGAGGAAGGCGATGCCCGCGATGGCCGCCGCGCAGCAGAGCGGGCAGGCAGGATGCCGGAGAAACCGCTCGAGATGGTGGGGGCGGATGTTCGGCACGGGAGAGGTTGGACGGTGTCGCAGCGGGTCACCTGTGCATGACCAATGATCGCGGTTTTCATTTCTGAATGCAACCAAGTTGCACATGCAGTCCTGTCGCGATACCCTGGGCCCCACGTCCTCAGCCCCCGCTGGCGGCCGGTGCGGGCATGTGGCGCCGTCGAGCCTGGCGACTTCCACTGAGCCTGTCGGCATGTCGGACGAGCACGCCAGCACCTTGGCCGACATCGCCTGGCAGCCGGATGGCGCGCGGATCGCGACGGCGGCCTACGGGGGCGTCGCGTATTGAACGGCCGCGGCCACCGGGCCGACCGACCATGTGCCGCTGAAGGGCTCATCGCTCGTGCTCGGCTGGCAGCCACAGGGCAGGTATCTGGCGTGCGGCAATCAGGATGCCACGGTGCTCTTCGCACTCGTCGAGACGGGTGACACGCTGCAGATGTGGGGCTTTCCGGCAAAGGTGCTCGCGCTCTCGTGGAGCCAAGACGGCCGTTGGCTTGCCACCGCGGCAGGTTCCGGCGTGATTCTCTGGGATGCCTCCGGGCCGGGGCCGAAGGGGCGGACGCCGACGGTGCTGGAGGGGCATTTCGGATCCGTGACGACGGTCGCCTGGCAGCCGCAGGGCCGAGTGCTCGCCAGCGGCGGCACGGACGGGCAGGTGTGTTTGTTCACGCCGACCCTGCGGCGCCCTCGGGCGTCGCGTGTCGCCGACGCACCTCCGGAGATCGAAGCGGAAGACTCGATCGCACTCGAGGCCGAGGTGACGGCGCTCGCTTGGACGACCGGCGGTGGCATGCTGGCCGTCGGAGACCGTTCGGGAACCCTGTCGATCTATCGAGTGGCCTGATGCACGACCGAGGAACCGGGAAGGGCAAGCACATGAAGATCGCGCAGCGGAAGCGGCGGCCCGCAGGATGGGACGACGAGCAGATCGCCGGCATTCACGCCGCCGACACCGACATTGTGCTGATCCGCCGGCCAGTGCCCGTCGAGTGTGCGGAGATCGTTGCCCGAGGGCGTGTCGGAGAGGTGAGGTTTCACACGACCGCCCGTGGGGCGAAGAACAAGATCGACCGTGGCCTCGACCACTTGGAGCTGAAAGCCCCGGGCGGTCCGCGGGCCCGGCTGGCTGATGACATCCTCGGGCTCGTCTGCGGCATGCTGGCCGGCTTCGACTGGCCGCGGGTCGAAGTGCGGCTCGATCTGGCCGACGTTCAGGCTTGCCCGAAGTTCCATAGCGACAACGTGCTCGTGCGACTCGACCTGATCTCACGAGCGCTCGGCATCGGGGCGGAGGTCGTGCGGGACGCCCTCTATCTGCACAGCACAGGAAAGCGGCCGCCGGGCCGGATCGACGGACGTTGTCGTCGGCCGCGTAAGCCGGGGCAGCCGTTCGTGCCGAGGTACAAGCAGATTGCGGAGGAGGTGGATCGCCGTAGGAAAGCCGGGGAAGGGTTCGATCGGCTGGCTCGCGAGATGAAGGTCAGCCGCGGCACGGTCTTGCACTGCGAGTTCCCGCCGCTACGAGCGACGCCGACCGGAGAAGACGCCGCTCTACAAGGTCGTCGCAGAGCACCTCGAAGGCTGGCTCGAGACTCGGGCGGTCGCTGAGCATCCCGTTCCGCGCATGTCGAACGGGAGCTGCGGTCATACCTCACCTGCGGCATCCTCTGCTTCGGATTCGGCAGGGCACAATGTGCTTCGTGCGGGCAGGGCGTTGTCGTGGCCTCCCGGCTGAGCCGGGTTGGCAGCCATGGGAACCCTTGGCGTTCCCATCAGCTGCCCGGCAGGACGGGGCCATGGATGGGCCGCCCTGCCGGTGGCTAGCCGCAAGGGCCGCGGCGTCTGTCCCTCCTGCAATGGCCGCCGGATGGCACAGACAGCTGCGCATCTCGTCGACCGCGTCATTCCCCCGGTGCCCGTGCGGCAGTGGGTGATCTCCGTGCCGAAGCGATTGCGCTGCTTCCTTGCTGACCGCCCAAGCGCGGTCGCGGCCCTCACGAGGATCTTCATCGAAGAGATCCAGCGACTGCTTTGTACTGCGGCGGGCCCGACCCGTGCCGGCGACAGGCCGAGCGTAGCTCGCCCGCGACTCGGCGCCGTCTTCTTTCTGCACCGCTTCGGATCGGCGATCAATCACCATGTGCACCTGCATGCGTGCGCGACCGACGGCGTCTTCGTGCCAACCGGTGACGGGCCGCCGGCTTTCTTGCCGGCGGTGCGAAGGCGATGCCGCCGGCTGGAGCCAGCCGCCGGCTCGACTGATTACCCAGGCCGATCTGGCCACGCTCACCGAGAAGGTGCGCCGGCGTGTCGTGCGTTGGTTCCGCATGCAGCGGCTCATCGACGCCGATGCGGCCGCCGACATGCTCGCTCGAGAGAACAGTGGGTTTTCGGTGGACGCCAGCGTCCGGATCACGCTCTTTCGTCTCCAGCTGCGTGTCTATCGTCAGCCTCTCGAGCATCTGCTGCGATACTGCGCCCGCCCCCCCTTCGCGCTGGAGCGGCTCTCCGTGAGGTGCGGTGAAGATGGCCGCATCAGTTGCGTCCGCTACGTGCTGCCCCGACACAAGGCGGCCAACTGGGTCGGCTCGGGGCGCGGGCGGAAGTCGACGCGGCCGGGCGATAACGGCGTCGTCGAACTCTCGCCGTGTGACTTCTTGGAACGGCTGGCCGATCTCGTGCCGCCGCCGCGGAAGCACCGGCACCGCCCGCCGACTTGAAACAAGCCAGGGGTGTTCGCCCCGAATCACAAGCTCAGGTCCGCCGTCACGGCGCTGGCCATCGGGAATGTCGGCAAGCGGCGAGATGCCGCGACCGGTGGGCATGCCACCGGCGACGGCTGCGACTCATGCGGCAAACCGCGATCTCACGACACCTCCCGACGCCAAAGGCCAAACTCATGGCTCGGGTGGGGGAGGAGTTTCCGCTGGAGTGCCCGGGGTGCGGTGGCGACATCCAACCTTGAGGAGACGGCCGGCAGGAGCCGGCTCACTTCGAACCTGAGGTTCGCAAGCGGGAGAAGGCCAGGATGGCTTCGCCCGCGTGAAGGCAGCCCCTGACACACCTCGGCGAACCGCCCGAGCCGCCGCTCGTGTCTCCCGCCCGCGGGGCACCCGCCGACTGGGGAG
>Ga0315908_10002102_pt1 | contig 14725 bp, 9 predicted proteins | sample LakEriMetagenome_12_FD_203520 | JGI IMG/M metagenome (GOLD analysis project Ga0315908, IMG submission 203520) | Freshwater fungal communities from buoy surface, Lake Erie, Ohio, United States - Buoy 4 MA124 | ecosystem: Environmental > Aquatic > Freshwater > Lake > Lake biofilm | place: USA... | reverse complement strand
ATGTTGCAAAGGGAGAAGGAAAAATAAATATAAGAATAAGAAAAAGAGAAAGAAAATATTTAGAATGTATAATATAATAATAATAATAAAGAAATAAAGGTATAAAACAATAGATGAAGAAATAAAAGAATAAGCTCAAAAATAAAGATAGACAGAACTGGAAAAGCAGAGAAAATACATGGAAGAGTTAAATGCTTAACTTAAAGATAATGAGGAGAGAAAAAAAAAAAAATTGAATAAAATGGGTGAGTAAGAGTATTTACTCAACAATGATGTCATAAAGAAAATGCAAGAAATAGCTTAAAAAAGGAATCCTATTTACTGAAATATTAATTATAAATAAATATCATTTTATTTTGTGATTTATTAATAAATATCATTATTTATTGCTTGAAATAATAATAAATATCATTATATATTGCACTCGATGTCTCCGTCTTTGGGCTTCTTTGAGTTGAGTCTGGTGAACTCCATCATCATTATTTCTTAAACTTCTAAATATTTCTATGGCTTTTAATAACTGACTACCAAAGTGTTATTCTTAAATATCCATTTAAGGTTCTTACTCTCTAATGTTATTTGCATTCTCTTCAATTCTATTAACTCTATCTTTTTATAATATTTCTTTATTGTTGTTTTTATTATTATAGCGTCGTTCTCTATTGTAACTATAAAAACTGATTCATCATAGTTAAGATTTCTTATTCTGAATTGGAATTCGTTTAATGTATCCTTCCTTATGAAAATTGGATTTTTTTCTGATTTCTATATTATTTGTTCATTATTATTTTATGCTAAATCTTCTCCTATTTCAAAAGTCCATTTTGAGTCTTTAACGGTACTTTTTGTCTTTGTTTTCCTGATTAATAATTCATGAGTGTTTTGATCGAATTCATCTATCTAATAATATTAATATTTTTTTACTCTTTCAGTGTTGTCTTCGAATATTATATGTAATTTCCTTCTTCCAGATTGCACCAGACTTGTTATATTTGCATTTTCTAATCCTAAATACTTTAAGAACTGCTTTCTATCCATTTACATTATTAATTTAAATATTATATTTGTTTATTTATTTTAGACTTAAATTTAAATCATTAAAATTTTAAAATTAAATTTATGCTATCTTAATTTAATAATGGAAAACTTTAAATTAATTATATTTCTTTAAATTTCTTCACTATTTCCTCTTTATTTAATTGTTCTTGTCCTTATTTTTCTTAAGATTGAATAAATTGATTGTAAAACTAACTATAAAATAAAATAATAGAGTTTATTTCTTATTTAAAAGGAAAATTATTAAGCAATTAATATCTACATAACAATTCTAAAATTAATTAATAAAATTTTTACATAATTCTTTTATTTTCAAATTATAAATATTAAATTATTAATTTTAAATATAATTTTTTAATAAGTTCATTTTATTTAATTAATATTTTTCTAAAAATATAGAATTTAAATTTTGGATATAAGCATTTATTTTTGAATGATTTAAATATAACTTCTCATAAATTTATAATTTATTTTAAAGATAATCATTATTATAAAAGAATTTTAAAATTTTAAGAGATTAAAGAAATTGGAGATCCTTAATAATTAAATAAAAAGGAATAAAATACGAAATGCTAATCTTATTGATAAAACAAATTTAAATATATTTCCAAGATTTCCATACTATCCTCTTACTAGAAATACTAAAATGCCTTTATAATATTAGTGTAGTTATTTTCAAATGTTTAAGTTATTAGTTTATTTTACCATTCCTGAATATTTTCATTAATTTTACTTAGCTTTTCTAAATCGTGTTGATCATTTTACTAGAGAATAAAAAAGATATCTTCCTTTGAGAATTATTTAGTTTCAAAAATAGAAAGATATTTATGGAGTTTATGGGATACAATTTATTGTTTAGGTTTAACATATATGATATTGCATTATTATTCTTACTAATTATAATTGATCTGGAGAGGATGAAATTTACTGTCAATGACTTTAATAGATACTAGTTTTTTGGCTTACTATTAAATCAATATAGGAGTATTTAATGTTTCATTATAAGAATGGTCATTGATCTGGAAACTTACTTGAACTTAACAATTGATTGCTTAATTAGTATGAATATCAACAGAATGAAAGACAGTTTGATGAGCAGCAAGAACATAGAAATGTCTCAATGCTTGCAAATGATACTTGTTGTCATTGGTATGAGTAGGGAAGTTAGGATAAATAGAAATCAATAAAGCAGCAATGCTCATAGGAGTCCTGGTGAATGAGTAACTCCCTAAACCTAAAGTGAGAAACCCTAAAGTCATATTAATAGCCATGATGAACCCATAGTTAATACTCTGTTAATATTTTTAAATAATTCTCTTTTTATAGAATTTTGCCAGTTTAATACATTATACATCGCATGTTCCACTCATCACTAAACCCAGAGATAATAAATACACACTTACTAATTTATAGTAGTTGTATGGTAAAAGGTAGTTTTTGAAAGCTAAATCATTTATGTGCTCTACTCCAATTGTCTTCATTTCTTTTAATTTACATAATTCTTTTATTATTGTTTCTTTTGCTTTTTCATCTCCTGTTCCTGCGTATTTTAGTCCCATCGACATTATAGCACCACCTATAATGTTTGTGTATACCTATGTTACTGTATCATAATCTGCATCTTCAGTGTTATAATTAAAGTTGAACATCTCATGTACCTATTTTAAATATTCATTTTTATCATATTATTATCATATTGTTTTCATATCATTATCTTATCATATTATTATCATATTATATCATTATGAAATTCTATAATAATACCTTAGAAAGAGAGTTTTCAAAGATGAATCTAATATTATTGGGAATCTAGTTATAAATATAAGTTTAATGATTGGCAATATGATCCCACATGATAAGATTCTTGCATAGAATTTTAAGAAGAATAAGATTAGGATTAGTAGTTTCCAATTACTAGAAACTATTAGGAATAGTGATTCTTTGACTTAACTGAAAATTATTACTCATAAGTGCAATCATACTTAATGCCATGATGGCACTAGGAGCAGTGATATGAGTATTGACCCTATTGCCTTCCCTGATAGAAGAACATTTGGTTTCCTGATTGTTATTGTTGTTGACTCCATATTATTACACCATAACCTTGCCTCCCTCAATGAACCTGATCAATCTTTCTTCCAAGTCTAGATTCCTGATATTAGGATCACTAGTCCCTTTTCCTAAATTTATTAATCCTAATGCTATCCCTGCTCCTAAACAATATACATCTCTTTCAATATTTTTATCATTTAATGGCTTCTTACCTATTTAGGATATTATCATTTCACTCATTGAATGATTAGATGTCCCTTTGTACAGCAGTCCTAATCCTATCAAGGCTGCTGTTTGTGATAAGATTGGGATTTCTACATCGTAAGAAGAAGGGATAAGTTATGGAACATGAATGCATAATGCTTTTGATGTGTTTTCATCATATTTTCCTATTCTACTACAGGATATCCCAAGCAATAGACCTACTGAAGTTGCCTCATGAGAGGGTTTTAAATACCAATAGATGTCAGTTGGTAATAATGTTTCTAGGTAACCTTGAAGACCCATTGCTAGCAGGAAACCACTGTGTTCGTGATTTGGCATTTCTGGCTTTTAATACAATATCCAGGTTCTATAATTATAATATTATCATTCTTCATTAAATATTATCGTATCATTATATTAGTATCATATCATTATTATTGTAATATTATAAAATATAATATAAATACCTCAAATGATTTTAACTCAATTACATAATATTTTTGGCTAACTTCAATCCAGTAGAAACTCCATTATGAAATTCAGGCCAAAGTGTGATATCAACATGCTTTTCATCTTTAGTATCAAAATTAATTTTGACTTGTTTTTGAATGACTCCTTATAAACAAATGGAAGGTATTTTAAGTACTTCAGTAATGAAAGTATAAACACTTCCTAAATTAAATGCTCCTTGTCCTATAAAATTAGATAGTCTAGCTATTATATTCTTTTGTAATATCAATTAACTCTCCTTCTCAAAATTTTCTTCAGAAATATTTTCCAGTTTTTTGTCCCTTATTTCTAAAGGAGTTGATGTTTGTAATGATTTTTAAATTAGTTTAAAAACATATTCATTGTTTAGTTTTTGAAGATTAGATGTAGAAGATAGGTATTTGCTTTTCTGTTTGTTCTTTGTTGCATCTACTTGAATTATTTAGTTTATTATGTTTTTGAAATTCTGTTCATCTTTGTTACATCTTTTTATTTGCTTTTGTAATTTTATATTTTTAAATAAGTCTTCTCTACCTATTAAATCGTATGCTAGTTTTGGTAAACCTGGCTAATATAGAAATTTAGGTATGAAAGTCTTGAAGTATTTTAAAATTTCAAAAAAAATTGTTCTTATTCCTACTTGAAAGGTCTGTATTACTTCAGAAGATATTTTATTCTAATTATTATTAATAAAATTTTTAGTTACTTTTATTAAGTATAAAAATAATACATCAAATGCATTTTTATTATATTCTTTTAATTTTTTATTTAGAATGTATTTTTTGTTCTTAACTTAATTCTAATTTTTAAATATATCCTAGTTTAATAAAGGATAATCGAATAATAATTTGTTATTATTTTATTCCATATTTCTAAAGAAAATAGAATCTAAGTTTGAGTGTTTATTAGTTTTCATAAAATTTAATTATTTACTGATATTTGTTAGAATATATAAACATTTACAAACAATTTTAGATTGTTTGTAAATAAGAGGAAACTATTAATTGACAATTAACTTTTAAATTTCTGAATCTGAATTTAAATTTGAATTAAATACTAATTATATCCAATTAATAATATCGGGAGGTTTTTATTCTAAATTCAAATCTTCAGTTTTTATTTGGTATTATTGATTAATGTTTTAATTTTACTAAATTTAGAAAAACTCTTCTAAAGTATGTATATTTGCATCATTTTAATAAAATTATAATATTTCTGGAAATTCTCTTAAATAATATTCACAATATAAATCACTATAATCATGGTCAATAAATTTACTAAAACAAAATTAAAAATATGCTAATTTTTTCAAATCATCTTTATAATTCAAAGAAAAAAGTTTCATATCTTGATACAATAAATGTAAAATCCTAAAAATTAAAATTCTATTTTAATAAAATTAATTTAATGTTAAAGAGAATAAAGGTATAATTAGTTTATTATTATTTAATATTTTCACTTAATAATTTTCATAAATACTATTTTAAGTTTTTCCATTTATATCTTCATCTTATTAATTCTAAGGATTATTAATTGTTTCAAATAAATTATCGAATTTCTATTTATTTTTTAAACTAAAATCACTGCTAAACATTTTTTAAATTTCTTTACAGTTTTTTTAATATAGCTATTATGGATTTTCAATACTATTTTTTTTGCTATTGCACTTTTTAAATATTTTGTTTGGTTATTAGAAATTGTTTTCATTATTATCTGTATTATTATTTTTTTTTAAATCATTTTTATTACATGACTTCAATAAATAAATGCAATAATAAAGAAAATTCATAAATTCATCCGTCTATAAATTTTATTTCATATTATTTCTGAAAATAAATCCTTCTAAATCAAGATTATTTTTGTATATATCTGATAATAGTTTTAAAAAAAAATTTTTTTCTAATGATTTTTCAAGGGAATTTATAACAGTTATAAATAATTAGCTTTTAATAAAAGGTAAAATTTAAATTTTTTGAGAATTATTAATAATCAAATATTAATTTTTTATCTTATATTATTAGTTTAAATCAAATTAATAATTTTTTAATTCATATTATAAAATTTTATGGTTTTCTCTTTGAATATGAATTTAACCTTAACTATCAATAACAAGTAGAGTATCTTTTAAATAACCAGTAATTTATTTATTGACTTTTAAAAAATTGAGTTCATCAAAATTATTTTTATTTTTTAATAAGTTTTTATTAATTTTTTTTTCCTTGTCATTAATTTAATGACAATTTTTCTGACGATTAAAAAAAAGGTTTACAGTCATAAAATATTGAACATCATCAATTATTTTCAAACTATCAATAGGATTAATATAAAATTTAGATCCTTCATTTTTTTATTGATTTAAATTGAGAGAATATATTTTAATTTTACCAGATCTGTTATTAGTCTAAATATAGAAAATAATTTTGATTTCTCCCAATTTGTGTCCTTTGATAAATTTGCACCTGGAAAGTTAATTTTCTTGATTGGATTCTTCATAAACCTACTCAACTAGAATAATAGATTTATCATAATCTTGACTAATATTCTACTCCTGAATATTTTCAAGTAGGTAAAAATTATTGTCAAAATTGATATTATTCTGGTTAATAATATTTTACTCTTTGTTCATTCTAAGAAAATAAATAAGATGTCTTTTATACTCTACATCATAAGAAATTATCAAAGGCATTTTTATGCTACTATAGACTATCTTTTCATTCTAGTTGAACCAAGAGTGTTGAGATAAATCATGCTTTTTATTATTTTATTATTATTATTATTATTTTATTTTAATTTTTTATTATTATTAATATTATTATATATATTATTTATATATTTTTATTAATTTACCTTTTTTAAAGTCCCTAAAAATTTCAGATGATTATAAGGATGTTTGTTTAATACTACATAAGAATATTCTTTCTTTATTAATTCTTTTTATTTTTTCTAATTCATGTTTATCATCTCTAAAATATTTTAAATTTTTTACCTTCATATTTCATATCCTTTTTAAAAAAAAACTCTATTATTATTCCTTCGCTAATACAATGAATTTAATTGATATTTTATTTTAAATTTATTTCAAATATTTATCCTCCAGTTGATTTTATTTGTAAATTCTTTTGATTTTTTATCTCAACCTTACAATTTTTCAGCACTTTTTTTTGTGAATTAAGGTCCATTATATCATCTAATTATTTCTAATTTGAATGAGTTATTTCTTGAATCTAGGAAAAATAACAGCTTTTTATCTAATTTTGAAAAGATTACATTTTAAACTTGTAAATTTATTAATATAAAGTTAATATTTAATAACAAGCATTTAAAAATAATAAAAATAAATAAAGATAATATAATTTAAACATAAATATTTTATAATTAAATAAATGAGCAAAAATTTATTAAAAGCTTGGAACAAATTTATTTAAACAAATTTCAATGTTTTTTTAAGATCTTCTCCAGATCTTTATAAATAAAGAAAGTATGAGCATGTAGAAATATAAAAAAAATTTAACGAAATAGAAAAACAAAGACACAAGCAAAGAATAATATTAATAGATTATAGAAAGCAATTAAAAAAAAAATTATTAGAAAGACAGTTGGAAATACTTTAAAAATATTAATAAACAGAATAAAAATAAGTAGATGGGAACTCTATTGAAGAAAGATTTAAAAGTTTTGAGAATTATTTAAAATCATATAATTTATAAGAATTAGAATAAAGCACAAATGTGGCAGAAAAATAATTAGTTTAAGAATTATAAAAACTATAAGAATAAGGTAAAGAGAAGATGGAATTAGTAATAAAATTAAAGGAAGATTTAGAAAAGATAGTATGAGATATAGAATACATAAAGAAAGAAAAAGAAGAGATAATAGAAGTGAGTGATAAAATAGATGAGTTAGAAGGAGAGTATGTAATAATAAAGGGAAGAGAGAAAAAGATGTTGCAAGTTGCAATAGCTATATTAGAGTTTTATCATAGAAATATGGCAGGAATATAATTCTCAGAAGAGGTAAAGGAGAATATTGAGACAGTACATTATAATTTGGAACATAATTTGCCAATTAATAAATAACAATTATATGAAGTGTTTCCTGATTATTTTGAGGAGGATATAAGGCAATTGGAGAAGGATTAGTAGGAGAGAATTAAAAAAAATTCACCTAAACTCATCACTGATTCTTCTAATACTATTTAAACATTCTCTATGGATGATGGCTTGGCACATCCTAATTCTAAAATCAATTTTATTGAAGAGTTGAAGAAACAGGAATACGAGTTTATGGAATTTATTAATAGTTAATGTAACTTATTTCTTAAAAGGTAAATTATCATATATTCATCATCATATATTCATATATTTATAATTATCATCAAATCATATTATATAATTATAAACAAATTATATTATTTTAATAATATATAGTTTTATAATAATCAATGATATTTAATTTATTAATCTATTAATATTACATAATTATAATATAATCTTAATAATATAATTATTAAATATTTTATATTATATAATTAAAATTAAATAATTTAAATAGACATACAGATCATATATAGTTTAAACTAGAACAAGGATACTTCAACATAAACTTCATTTTAATAAACATTGAAACAAGGGAATATGATCTGTTAACAGATTATGAAAAAAAAATGTGTGAAGAAATGAAACATTTGCGATAACTGCAACAAGACTACATTTAATTAAAAAAGTTAAACGAAGAAAGAAGATTAGACTGGTCAAGAGAATTCTTCATGCCGAAGTTTATTGAACAATCTAAAAACCAGAAGTTGAAAGATTTCTACACTCAAAGGTTCCATCAGATTGTAACTCCAATGTTCAACATCAAGGATGTAATATATCTTTATTTTTTAATTATTATCATATTATCATATTATAATATTATCTTAAATTAAAATTAGAGTATTTTTGTTCCTTCGAATGATAATTATGAGTCAAAACTAGACTAAGTGCTGAAAGGTTAAAGAAAAGATGAGTTGGAAAGATTGTTGGAGGAGAGTAAAAAGGAGTTTCAATTAAAATTCGGAGGAGATGAACCCATTTCAGGACCAGATAGAGTCAATAAGGATGAAAACCTTGTAAAAAGACTTAACTTCATGGCCAAAGTAATGCATGATATTCCAGATGAAGATGAATTACCTAACTACAATGTATATCATTAATATTTTCAAAATTTCATTATCATAATATCATTATGAAACATTATTATTTTATTATTTAGAGAGAATCTTAACTTGTTTAATCAAGTCAACTTTCTTTATAACCTTCAGATAAAAAAATTAATTTAGATTAATTAGCCAAAGTTATATACTTGAACAACTAGGATTATAAAAAATACAATATTGAATTTTGGTCAAAACATTTTAATATTTATCCCAATAAATTAAGAAATATTCTTAATTTTATTGCTTATCCAATTACTGATAATAATAATGAGGTTATTAAGGTTTTAAGATTTATTTATAGTTTGGATGAAAATGACATACAAGAATAATAATAATTAGATAAAGTAATGGACGATATTTGAATATATTATTTAATTTTAGTTAACTTATTTATTTATCTTTAATTTGTATTTTAGTTTATTATTTAATTCTAAGTATAAAATTAAAATCAATAAAAAATAATAAAAATAAGATAAAATAAATATTGATATAAATTTAAATGAATTATTAATGAAATTAAAATAAATTCACTCATTAAACTTCTTAATTATGTTTTATAAAATGGTCTGAGAATCTGTGAAATTAGATGATCGTGAATTAAGAGTGGTAGAAAGTATAAAGGATAATTAAGAATCTTGGGTAAGAGTATGAATATTAATGTAATCTTAATGAATAGGGGATTTCTAAAACATCATCTCAAATAGCAAAACTCCCAAATCTTCAATATCTTTATGCATTTTCAACCTTTGACATTCTGAGACTAATTCTTAACTCAATCCAAAATCGCTTATTTTTACTTATCCTGATTTGTTCATTAAAATATTTGTTACTTTAAGATCATTATGACAAATGTTATTTGAATGCAAGTATAATAAACCTTTACTGATTTACAATATTATATTCTTACATTCTACTTCATTAAATTTTATGTTTTATTAATAAATAAGATCAAATAAATTTCCATTCTCCATATATTCAAAGACTAAACTACTTTCTTCATATTCTCCCAAATAAAATATTATGTTTGGATGTCTTAGTTTTTGCACAATATTTAATTCTCTTTAAAAATTTATCATATTTTTTATTTCTTTTACAACTACATTTTTACCGAAATACTTGGCTAAATATACATTTCCATATTATCCATTGTCTATATAATTTTATATCTCTAAATTTTCTTTTTCTATTTTATTAACAACATTTTATTGTTATTCATATGATATTTAATTATTATTTTATTCAAATCCTTCATTGTTTTCATAAAAATTATTAAATATGATTTATTATTGTTAATTTTTAAATATAATTATATTTTTTAAATTTTCAATATTATAATTATTAGATATTTATTAATTTTTAATTTAGTTTAGAGTTATTTTTTCAATAGAACTTTATTGATTTTCTTTGCTATTTGAATCTTAATTCTAATATTAAATAAAATCAAAGGAAAGTTATTTATTTAATTTAATAACTGATTAATTTTTCTATTAGTTTTAGATAAATTTAATACTTTACAATATATTAAAAATATGTTTTCTATGACCGTAAGAGTTAATGTTAAATTTTTTAAGCTCATTAAATGTGATATTATGAAAGCTTTTAGGATTACTAATAAATCTTTAAATTTGATTAGAATATTAAGATAACTACAGAATATCTAAAAGTTCTAAAAAATCCTCAATATCCCACTATGATATCTATTTTAGTAAAAGATTTTTTGGAATTTTACGAGTATTTTTTTAATGTTCTTTATAAATTTTATTTTCCAAATACTCGTTTTCACTTTCGTTGGTAGATCGAGAGCTAGTTTTTCAAATAACTTTTAATACTTCTTCTTTTATTTAAACTTGAACTTATTCTTAAATATTATTATCTAATCAATCACTTTTTATTTCACTCATTTAACTATTTCTTGCTCCCATTTATAATTAATCTTATATATTATTATTATTTGATTTCAAAGATTTCTTATTAATTATAATAAAGAACTACTTAGATTCTTCTTATATTTTCTATTTATATTTTTATATATTTTAATATTATTAATATCTTTTATTTTAACAAAAACTAAAAACAATAAATTTACTTTATTTGAATGATAATATATTAAATTTATTTAATTCATAATATATTAAATTTATTTAATCCTTAACATATTAAATTTATTTAATCCTATTATTATTTAATTAAGATTTAAATATTTAAAATAATTTTTTTTGTTTATATTTTATAATAAATAATAAATATGGATATTATTAATTAACCAAAAGAATCAATTTCTTAAATTATTGCAGATTTACAAAAAGAATAAAACTTTTAAAAAATTGATAATGAAAAAGATTAATTGCAATATATTAATGAAGAAATTATATAATAAATAAAAATTAATGAATTGAAATTGATAGATATTAACAAAATTGATAATTATGAAGAATTATTGTTATATAATAATAAATTAGTATAATTTATAGGATAATTGCAAAATATATCTGATAATCAATTAAATATTTAGGGATACAAAAAAGAAAATAAAGAAATAATATATCCTTATTTTTAAAAGTATGATTAAGAATAAATAAATGAAATATCATAAAATGTATAAAATCATATATTATAAGACAGATATGTTTATTTTATTATTCCTATATAAGGATTAAATGAATGGGTTTACAAAAAAAGTAAAATTAATCAAGAATTTGAACTTCATAATCACAAATTAAAAGGATTTTTACCTGTTATAGCTTAAGTTGATTTTTTGAAGGAATAGAAAGTAAAAATGAATTAAATAGTCAAAATTAAAGGAATTTTAGAAATAGAAAAAAAAATTGAATGGTAAAATGATGAACATTAATAGCAATAAGAAAGTAAATATGATTAAAATTTGGAAGATAATTATGATTTTGATAAAGTTCCTAGAATAAATTGCTTATCTTTTGAAATTCTAGATAATTAAAAATATGTTTAAGAAATCATAGAGCTTAATAAATTATAAGAAAATCAAGATTTTGATCTTTTAATTTTCATTTAAGATTTATTTTAAGATAAAGAATTAGCAAATTTATTAATGATTATTTTTATTTAATCAGAATTTTTTATGGAATATGAAGAATATTTTGGAAAGACGATTTTTAATATCAGTTAATGTAACTAGTTCAAATTTACTTTCCAAAATAAAACTTACACTTTTAATTAAATATTCATTAGAATATGTCAAATTTTAACAATTAAGTGTAAGACAATAGAGATTAATAATAAAAATCTTTCTTCTATAAATTTTGATGCAGTAAAAGATTATAATAAAGATATTCTTAAATATGGTGAAAGCTAATTGACAGAAGAAACCTTACTTATCTTAGATGAAACAAATTTAAGTGAAGGAAATTTATCAGCGCAATCAGTCAAAAATCTAAGAAGCATTTAAAATATTATCAAATTCAATCAAATATAATTAGATTTTTAATATCAAATAATACAATTATAACTTTTGTTGAATACTATCATTCTGAGTAATAGTAAATCTATTTAAGATTTTGATATTTAATTAAAACTTTCTTCTTAAGACATAGAAATGAATTAGTTCCAGTTTGACTTTTTATTTTAAGATCAAGAAAATAATAAAAAGATTCTTGATAGCTACAGATTGCAAATTTTAAGAATGTAAAAGTTAATTAAATAAGTATAGATAAACGAAGAAGTTTCTTTACAAATTTAAGATGATTTTATAAAAAATACATAAGATATTAATAAAGCTGAAAATTTAAAAAAAATATTGTAAATAACTAAAAGTTATTGTGTTATTAATAAAAAATGCAGTTTAGAATATTCAGATTTTGAATTTATTAAAAATTTTTATTACAAAAACGTGAATAAAAAATGATAATATTTAATATAATTATAATATCAGTTTCTTTTATTTTGTTAATTTATATTTTTAAGATCGAAAAATTCAAAAAATTCATCAAGAAGCTCATTCCTATATACAGCATCAAATTTAACATCAGGTCCACAAGAAAAACACTGATTTTTTCCATATGCTTTTTTGCAATTTAGGCAATAAGTATGTCCACATGGAATTACAGTAGCAGGCTTATCTAGAACGTTATTACAAAATTTACATATTAAATTCTATACTATTTTTACCTAATTTTTATTTATATTTATTACGTTTTGAGTCTGTAAGTTTATCAGAAATTACATCTTCTCTCATTATTCTTCTAGTTTTTAATAAATTTAGTTAAATTCCTGATGAATTTTCTACTATTCTTAGAAATTATCAATTAATTCTTACTTTTTATATTCTTAAAGTAAATTTTAGCAATCTTGAATTTATTAACTGATATCTATTTTTTATTGCTATAATTATTCATAATTTATAAAAAAAATTTATTTCTCTGATACTATTGTTTGATATAAATTTTAATTAAATTTAGACTGTTCTTAAATTTATAAGTCATTTTTTAATATTTATTATTCAATTATTTATATATTAGAATTTATATTTTATTAATCTAAAAGTAAATTTTATTATTATTATTCTTATAGTTTATCAATTCTCGGTTAATAATTTAATTTTTTTTCAAGATCCTAATATATTTAATATATTATTTACTAATAATTATTGAAATTAATTGGATAAATTTTATTTTTCATTAAGCAATTTCTATTTTTCATGATTATATTAATTGATTTCATTTTATAACTTATTTATTTTATTATCCATTTATTAAATTAATAAAACTTTTTTTCGTTAATTATTTTATACTGTCTACAGCTAAACTTATTTCTTTAGTAAAACTTATTATATTTATTTTAAAGATTAATCAGATTAAAATTATAATAATTTATCCTAAAATTTAAATATTAAATATACCTTTAAACTGGTAATTTCATTTCAAATATTCTAAAATTAGCCCTATTAATTAGCAAAACTTAAAATTTTATTTTCATTCTCAATTTTTTGTTCTTAACATAATTTTATTTATTATTAAATTTACATTTATTAATCATTTTATTCATTTTTTAACTTATCTTTATCTATTTTACATGATTATTCAATTTATTTTAATTTATTCATCATTAATAAATTTTTTGTTTTTAATTATTCATTTTTTTCTTAAAGTTCCTTAATATTAACATCCCTATCAAGTTATTTTACTTTTTCATCCATGATTTATTTTTTTAATTCCTAAATATCAAATAGTATTTTGTTGTATTTATTATCATTATTATTTTAAATTGGTTCCTTAATTTCTTCAATTTATGTACATTCTACAAATAAATTTTATTCTTAAATCTATAATTTATTTTTTTTTTTCAAGATATTATTTATTTTTTTTATTTCATTTTAAATAGAATCTGTACAAAATATTGATTTAATTTTATTCTTATCAACTTCTTTATCAAACAAATCTATTTCTTCTATATCGTAATCTTTTTTTTAATTTGTTATTTCAATTTTTTATGTTATACGGGGTAATTCTAACTTATTATTTTAAAATAATACTTAATGAGTTTTCATTTATTTGTAATGATCTATGTTTAGATTAATTAAAGTTTTTTTTAGTTTTATTTAAAAATTAATCATCGATATTTTTATTTTTAAACTAAACAAAAAAATCTGAGCTATTAAACATTTTAATCAGAAATAACAATTACTTTATAATATATATTTTTATTTATAAATTAAAATCATATCAATTCACTAATTAATAATTTGCATTATAAGTT
>Ga0315908_10002099_pt1 | contig 14733 bp, 10 predicted proteins | sample LakEriMetagenome_12_FD_203520 | JGI IMG/M metagenome (GOLD analysis project Ga0315908, IMG submission 203520) | Freshwater fungal communities from buoy surface, Lake Erie, Ohio, United States - Buoy 4 MA124 | ecosystem: Environmental > Aquatic > Freshwater > Lake > Lake biofilm | place: USA... | reverse complement strand
TAAGTAGAGTGTTTTTTTATCGGGACTTAAACAGGGTTGTGTTTCCCAATACTCTGTATTAATTCTTTTTCCCAAATTAATTTTTGGCCCCCATCCTGTTTTGTTGAGAAAAGAAGTATAAATATCAAAATTACCTTCGCCTTCATTTCCATAATTGGCAGCAAATACAATTTGTTTTCCATCCTGTGAAATACTTGGCGCTCCTTCATTTACGGAAGTATTTAATTCGCCGGGGACAGGAATAGCAGTTCTCCAAAATCCATTAGTTTTTTTGCTGATAAAGAAATCTTCATTGCTGTTATTTACTCTTCTTGTAAAAAGCAATTCATTTCCATCAACTGTAACTGATGGTAAATATTCTAAAAATTTAGAATTGATACTGTCGCCCAAATTTTGTGGAGCAAATACATAACCAGTTACATTGTATTGCTTTTGATATTCTAATGCAAAACTGTAACAGCTTAATCTGTATTGAGCAGATTTAATGGTTCGCTCGTTTAAATTTTGTTTGGTAAGAAATTGCGTGGCCGCATGTTTAGCTGCTGCAAATTCTCCGTTACCTGCCAATGCAATTGAATAGGGCAGTAAGTAATTGGATGAATAGAAAGAATCTAATTGAAATGCTTTCTTATAAGCTTCAACCGACGGTTTATATTTTCTTCGTTCACTTAAAATTCCTGCTTTGCTCAGCCATGCATCTACAAAACGGCCATCATCTGCAATACAGGCATCTAATAAACGTAATGCCTCGTCATAGTTTCGTTCTTTTGCCTGGTTAAGAGCACTTCCATATTTGTAGCCGAGTTTTTTATCAACTTTATCAGGATTGTACCATTGTGCTTTTGTACAAAGAGATAGGAATATAAAACTGAAGAGATAAAGTTTTTTCAAGTGCCTGGATTTCATTGCTCAATTTAACGAAAAATGAAATCTGTTATTGCTACGGAACGTTAATGTATTTATGTAACTGCAAACTCAGCTCCCATTGCGGGTGTGTTTTGATGTATTCAATGATGAGTGGTGTTACTTGCGCTGCTTTGTCCCATTCCGGCTGAAGGTATAATTTACATTGAGGTGAAACCAGTGCAGCATATTGCTCAGCCCATGCAAAATCTGATTTATTAAAGATGACAACTTTTAATTCATTTGCATGTGGTACTACATCTGGCAAAGGGGCTTTGAATTTTTTAGGTGATAAACAAATCCAATCCCAACTTCCACTTAATAGGTGAGCGCCGCTAGTTTCAATATTAGTTTCATAACCTTCATTTTGTAATGCAGCAGTTAACGCATCTAAGTTGTGCATTAATGGTTCTCCGCCTGTAATTACAACAATTGGCTTTGAAGAAGAAGCATTTGTTTCTTCATTTGCTTTTGCAACGATTTCTTCAATACTAAATTTTGGATGTTTGTCTGCATCCCAGCTATCTTTTACATCGCACCACACACAACCAACATCACAACCACCCAGTCGAATGAAATATGCAGCACGGCCTTGATGAAATCCTTCACCTTGTAACGTGTAGAAAGATTCCATTACTGGCAATTGTTGTATTGAAGTTTTTGTGCTCAATTAATTATGTTTTTGCAAATAGGCGTTGTAAGTATTCATCAATAAACCTGCAATAGTCATGGGTCCCACACCACCGGGAACAGGCGTTATAAAACTGCATTTCGGTGCCACTTCATCAAACTTTACATCACCTTTCAGACTAAAGCCGCTTTTCTTCGTTTCATCTTTTACACGTGTAATGCCAACATCAATTACAACTGCCCCATCTTTCACCATATCGGCCGTTACAAATTCAGCACGTCCAAGAGCTGCAACAATTATATCTCCCTGCAAACAAATTTCTTTTAAATTTTTTGTTGCGCTGTGGCAAATAGTAACTGTGCAATTACCGGGATAAGTATTGCGGCTCAGCAAAATACTCATGGGTGTTCCTACAATATGGCTTCGGCCAATCACAACTGCATGTTTCCCTTTTGTTTCAACTTTAAAATGTTCCAGTAGTAATAAAATGCCATACGGAGTTGCTGGAATAAAAGTTGGAGCACCACTTACCATATTGCCCACACTCACAGGATGAAAACCATCTACATCTTTTGACGGATGAATGGCTTTTATCACTTTGGTTTCAGAAATATGTTTAGGCAGCGGCAGTTGTACTAAAATACCATTTACGTCTTCCTGTTGATTGAGTTTTTCAATTTCGTTCAGTAATTCTTCTTCGCTGATGTTATTTGGTAAACGTTTCAATGTGCTTTCAAAACCAATTTCGGCACAGGTTTTTACTTTGGACGCAACATAGGTTTCACTGGCGCCATCATTGCCCACTAAAATGGCGGCCAAATGCGGTCTTGGTTTACCTTGTAAAATAAGTTGAGCCGTTTTTTGTGTAAGTTCTTCTTTAATAGCGAGTGCCGCTTTCTTGCCGTCGAGTAATTGCATATTGCAAAAATAAAGCATCAATCCCGTTTTACATTGGTCATAAAATTTTAATTCTGACAAGTTGAGTAATTACTTAAGTTTACCGCATAAAACTGCAACTGCTTGAAACGATTATTTCTTGTTGGTATTCTTTTATGCTCATTGTATGTACATGCGCAAACCGTGAGGCAACCGCTTTCATCATTATACCCCGGCATTGGAGCTTACAGTAAAAATATGGCTGATGCTTTTTCAATGATTGTAAACCCTGCATCGCTCAGCAATGTGAAATCATCTTCAGCCGGCGTGTATGCAGAGCGCCGATTTTTGCTCAGTGCACTTAATCAATATACAGTTGCAGGTGCTTTCGAAACTAGCTCAGGTAACTTTGGAATTCAAGCCGATTATTTTGGGTATTCAAATTATAATGAAACACAGCTGGGTTTAGGTTATGCCCGTTCATTGGGTACTAAAGTTGATGTGGGTGTAAAATTCAACTATTACAATCTGCGGTTGGCATCTTATGGCGCTGCATCTACTTTCAATTTTGAAGCGGGGGTAGTAATGCATTTGAGTGATAAACTGAATGCGGGTTTAAGTGCATTTAATCCCGTTGGCGGTGTGCTTAGTAAAGAAACGGATGAAAAAATTGCAGCAGTTTACAGAGGTGGTTTTGGCTATGAAGCATCCGATCGTTTTTTTATTACTGCAGAAATTATTAAAGAAGAAAATAAAAATGTTGGCGTGAACGCCGCTTTTCAATATGCACTTGTAAAACAACTTTTGATAAGAGGCGGTATAAATACACTCAACTCACAGCCATTTATTGGCGCAGGTTTAAAATTTGGTCAGTTGCGATTTGATTTTGCTGCCAATTACCATCCGCAGCTTGGCGTATCACCTGCGGTAATGTTGTTGTTTAATTTCAATAAAATTAACGAAGAGGAAGAGTGAAACGTATTTGTTTTATACTGATGATTTGTTTCTGTGGAATGATTTCATTTGCACAGGAAAATCCTGTTGTTGAACAGCAAATTGAAAACTTGACTGAAGTTGATGAAAGTGAGACAGATGATGATTCTTACATTCAGTCACTTCAGCAGTATATAAAAAACAAACTCAATCTCAATTCTGCAACAGAAATTGAACTTAAAGAATTTCCATTTTTATCACCATTACAAATTGCAAATTTTCTAAACTACCGCAAGTTGTTTGGCAAATTCATAAGCATCTATGAATTGCAGGCTGTTCCTGCATGGAGTGTAGATGTTATTCAGAAAATGCTTCCCTTTATAACTGTCGGCCCTGCATTAAGTGTACAAGATGATTTCAGAATACGGTTCAAAGAAGGTGATCATTCTGTTTTATCAAGAGCAACTTATGTTTTGGAAAAAGCCGAGGGATTCAGACGTAAAGGTGATACTACAGCAACAAGCTTTTACCCAGGTGGAAGAGAGCGGGTGCTTCTGCGTTACAAATATCAATACCGCAATCTTCTTCAATATGGATTTACTGCAGATAAAGATCCGGGGGAGCAATGGTTTAAAGGTGCACAAAGAAATGGTTTCGATTTTTACTCAGCGCATTTGTTTGCAAGAAATATTGGTATTGTAAAAGCAATTGCTTTGGGCGATTTTACAGTGAACATGGGCCAGGGTTTAATACAATGGCAGTCCCTTGCATTCAGAAAAAGTGTGGATGTAACAAATATTAAAAGGCAGGCCAGTATTCTTCGCCCATACAATTCGCCAAATGAATATTTCTTTAACCGGGGTGCAGGTATTACGTTGGGTTCTGATAAGCTTCAATTCACTGCTTTCGCATCTTTCAGAAGAGTTGATGGAAACGTTGTAGTTGATACATCACTCACTTCAGAAGATTATTTTTCTTCTATTCTCACATCTGGTTTGCACCGAACAAGCAATGAGCAGGCTGATAAAAATGCCCTTCAGATGAATTCATTTGGGGGCAATGTTTCTTATATACAAAACAATTTTAAAATTGGAGTGAATGCAGTTCATTTTCAATTTAGCAAACCATTTAACCGTGATGACGTTCCTTACAATAACTTTTCCTTCCGTGGCACAAAGCTCACCAACATCAGTGTTGACTGGAGCTATACCTGGCGCAACCTGCATTGGTTTGGCGAAGCTGCCAATCATAACAGCAAGGCCTATGCACTGGTGAGCGGTTTAATGATGAGTGTTGATCCTAAAGTGGATCTTTCTTTTGTTTACAGAAATATTGAACCGCAGTTTCAATCAATATTCGGTAATGCGTTTACTGAAGCTACTTTTCCAAATAATGAGAAAGGGCTTTTTGCCGGCGCTTCCATCAAACCAAATTCAAAATGGCGATTGGATGGTTACATGGATTTATACCGTTTTCCTTATCTGCGTTTCAGAATAGATGCACCTTCTTACGGCAAAGATTTTTTGGTCCAGCTTACACATAAGCCTAATAAGCAACTTGAAATTTACACCCGATACCGTCAGGAAAGCCGGGCTTTAAATTTTAATAATGATGGGGAAATGAACAGCGCTGTGGTTGACGCAGTGCCCCGTAAAAACTGGCGGGTACAAATGCAATACAAGGTTAGCCCTGTAATAACACTTCGTCAACGTTTGGACGCCATGTGGTATGATTTGAAAGGGCCAAGAGAAAGCCGTGGTTTTTTGGCGTTTTTTGATGTGTTTTATAAACCCGTGCTCAAACCTTTTTCGGCCAATTTAAGATTGCAATACTTTGAAACTGATGGATTTGACAGCCGTATTTATGCTTATGAAAATGATGTTTTATACAGCTTTTCTATACCTGCTTTTTTTAACAAGGGATTCAGGTATTACACAAACATCAACTATGATTTTTCTAAAAAACTATCGTTTTGGGTTAGGCTTGCCCGCCTGGAATATTTGGATCAGCCTGTAGTTGGCTCAGGGCTGGATGAAATCCCTAAAAATTATCGAACAGAGGTTAGAATGCAAATCCTGTGGAAGTTTTAGGCCCTATTTTTCTGAATCTGTGCAGCAATTGTTAAAATAGTGTTGTCATCACTTTTGTTAAAGCCCTTAAAGGGATGTTTTAACATTTTTTTGTCATTAATATAGATGCCCTATATTTGGACGTCTTAAACTAAATCTATCAACATGAGAAAAAAGCTATCCATCCTCGCTGGTATGCTGGTGCTGTTTGTTCAGTTAGCACTGGCTCAAACAGTTGAGGTGTCCGGTAAAGTATCGGACGACAAGGGTAATCCTTTGGCCAATGCATCAGTAATTGAGCGTGGAACAAAGAATGGTACCACCACAAATGCAAGTGGTGAATTCAAACTTTCAGTAAAAAGAAACGCTACAATTGAAATTTCAAGTGTAGGTTTCGACAAACAAGTGCTTTCGGCAGGAAGCGGTGGCAACTTCAACATTCAGATGGCGAATGCCAACCAATCTCTTGCTGAGGTGGTTGTAACTGCATCTGGTATCAAGCGTGAAAAGAAAGCGCTTGGTTACGCTGTTGCAACTGTTGACAAAAAGCAACTGGAACTTCGCCCAGAAGGTGACCCAATGAGGTTATTACAGGGTAAAGCTCCTGGTGTAAACATTTTGAACAGTAGTGGTATCTCCGGTTCAGGTACAAACATCACCATTCGTGGTGTATCGTCTTTAACTGGTGGATCTCAACCTTTATTTATTGTGGATGGTGTGCCATTTGATGGATCAACCAACTCACAAGGTGGATTTACTTATGGTAACCAAACTGGTAGCCGTTTCTTTGATTTGGATCCAAACAACATTGAAAGCATTAACGTGTTGAAAGGCCTTAGTGCAACTACACTCTATGGTTCTTTGGGCCGTAATGGTGTGGTATTGGTTACTACAAAGAATGGTGCTGTTAGCCGCCGTGAAAAGAAAAAAACAGAAATTACTGTTAACCAGTCTTTATTCTTAAACCAGGTAGCAAATCTTCCTGAGTTTACAGAGAAATATGGTAATGGATTTAACAATGCAATCGGTAACTTCTTCAGTAACTGGGGTTCTATTGCATTTACTGATCCTCCACAACGCCAACCTCACCCTTATGACAGGCCTGCATTGAATGGTGCATTTCCTGAATTAATTGGTGCCAAGTATGATTATAAATTCTATCCTTCTGTTAAGGATTTCTTCCAAACAGGGGTTGTAAGTAATACAAGTGTAAACATAGCAGGTGGTGGCCCTGGTGCTGCTTTCAATGCTAATTACAGTAATTTGAACGATAAAGGCTTTACACCAGGTAACACTGTTTCAAGAAACTCATTTGGTGTGGGTGGTAACGTGAAATTGACTAATAAGTTCACGTTAAATGCTTCTGCCAACTTTGTTACTTCAAACTTCAAAACTCCTCCTACTGCAAGTAGTACAGGTAGTGGTGCTGATAACGGTGTATCTGTTTTCGGTGACCTTATATATACTCCTACTTCAGTTGACCTCATGGGCTGGCCTTACCAGAATCCTGTGGATGGTTCTTCTGTTTATTACAGAGCTGGTAATGATATTACCAACCCCCGTTGGACTGTAGCCAACTCAAGAGTTGAGCAAATTACAAACCGTGTGTATGGTAATGTACAGATGCGTTTTGATGCGATGAAGAACCTGAACTTTACTTATAAGATTGGGTTTGATAACTATTCTGAGCAGCATATTCACAAGCACAATAAAGGTGGTGTAGAATTTCCTCTTGGTTTTTACAGAACAGTATCTGCCAACCGTGCTATCTGGGATCACTCTTTTATCGGTAACTACAACACCAAATTTGGTGATAATTTCACATTGAATGTTGATGCAGGTGCAAACGCTTATATCAATAATTACAAGCAGTTTGGACAGTACAGTTCTCAACAATTGGTGTTTGATTTATTTGATCACTCAAATTTCATTGTTCAAAATAAGAATGGTGAAAACGGAGGTGATATGGATTACCGTGTAGAGCAAATGCTCCTCGGTGCTTTTGCATTCGCTACCGTTGGTTATAAAGACTATTTATTCTTAAACGTAGGTGCCCGTAATGACTGGTCTTCTAAGTTTGAATCAGATAACAGAAAGCAGTTGTATCCTAACGTTACAGCATCATTTATACCAACAAGTGCTATACAATCTTTACAGGGAAATAAAATTCTCAATTACTTAAAGATCCGTGCCGGTTATTCAACCAGTGCGTCTTTTGGTGATGCTTATCAAACAAGAGCAGTATTGGGTATTCAGGCAAACCGTTTCTTAACTCAAGGTGGTACAACCATCAACTCAAACACATTGGGTGGCCGTCGTCCAAATCCAGAGTTGACTCCTGAGTTATCAAAAGAAGCTGAGATCGGTATCGAATCAAAAATGTTCAACAATCGTTTGAATATTGATTTGACTTTGTATCAGCGCCGTAACCCTAACCAGATTCTTGATAAGGATTTGGATCCTGCTTCTGGTTTTACAGTTCAAAGTATTAACTCTGCAACTGTTGAAAATAAAGGTATTGAGCTTGGTTTGGGCTATACAATCATACGCCGCAAGAACCTTGTTTGGGATGTTAATACCAACTTCACTTTAAACAGAAACCGTGCTTACGATTTCCCTGCTGAAATTCAGCAAATTGGATTGGCCGGTTACACTGATCTTGGAATTTTTGCATTCCCCAATAAGCCACTTGGTATGATTTATGGATCCAAAACGTTGAGAGATCCAAATAAAGGAAATCAACCAATAGTTGATGGAAATGGAAATTACATTCAAGATCCTAATTTGGGAATTATTGGTGATGTGAATCCTGATTTCCAGGTGAGTGGTATTACCAACCTTTCTTACAAAGGTTTCAGTTTCCGCATGCAGTGGGATTACTCACAAGGTGGTGATATGTTTGCAATGACTCCATTGATTCTTTTATCTCGTGGTGTTACAAAAGATACAGAAATCGATCGTCAGCAAATGTGGATCATTCCTGGTGTAAATCAACAAGGACAGCCAAACAATGTGCAAATTGACGTTGCGTCTGTATACTTTACAAACAGATTACAAGGTGCTGATGAGTTTGCTGTTTGGGATGCAACTGTAATCCGCTTACGTGAAATGTCACTGTCTTATGCTTTGCCTGAATCAGTGTTAAGCAAAACTCCATTTGGTGGTGTTTCTTTAACCATTTCCGGTCAAAACCTCTGGTATAATGCTCCTGCGTTCCCTAAGTATACCAATTTCGATCCTGAAACATCTACTTTAGGTGTAAGCAGCTATGCACGTGGTTTTGAATTAATGACAGCGCCTTCTTCACGCAGAATGGGTGCAAGCATCAGAGTTACATTCTAAAAAAAAGATTATGAAACAATATAAAATTCTATTCATTGTAGCCGCACTGGTTCTTTCGGTTACATCCTGTAAAAAGAAGTTGGATGATCTGCTCTCCAACCCAAATACACCTACCTTGGATAAAGCTGACGTGGATCTGTATTTGAATGGTATCCAGCTTAGTTTTGGTGATTTCTTTAATACCATGTCAGATCGTGGTAGTGAAGTTACCCGTTTAAATAATATGGGTGGTAATACCTATCTGAACACTTACAGACCTGAAACCTTTAACGGTGCATGGTCTACAGCTTACAGATCGTTACTTACCCAAATTAATGCCATGGAACCTTTAGCAACAGCTCAAAACAAATGGCATCATCTTGGAATTGCCCAGGTATTAAAAGCCTATACAGGCATGACACTGGTTGATCATTTTGGTGATGTTCCCTGGAGTGAAGCGGCAAATCCTGCCAACTCTGTTATTAATCCTAAGATTGATAAAGGTTCAGACATTTATGCAAATTGTATTACCCTTTTAGATGCGGCAATTGCCAATTTTAATAAGACTGCCGGTGCTGCTGTAACAAATGATCTATTTTACAGCGGTGGTGGTTCAACAACAGCTACTGCAATCAATCGTTGGAAAACGTTGGCAAATACTTTGAAGTTGAAAGCCTTCGTGACTACACGTTTGGTTGATGCAACTGCAGCTGCAAAGATTAATGCACTCATTACAGCAGGTGATTTAATTGATACTGAAGCTGAAGATTTTGTATTCCGTTTTAGTACAAATCTGGAAAATCCAGCTTCACGTCACCCAAAATACACAGCTTGTTATAGAGCTGCTGGTGGTGTAAGTATTTATATTTCTAACTACCTGGCTTGGGAAATGGCAACTGAAAAAGGGATTGTAGATCCACGTATCCGTTATTATTTCCGTCGTCAAACAAATGCAAGAAGTACACAATTGGCTGCTAATGGTCAGTTCTTTATTCCTGCAACAGCGGTTTCGTGTCAGGGTGCTTTGTCTCCAGGACATTATCCTCCAACCATGGCATATTGCATGGTAGGTGATGGTTATTTTGGACGTGATCATGGCGATCCCTCTGGTATTCCTCCAGATGGTCAATGGCGTGCTGCCTGGGGTATCTATCCTGCTGGTGGTGATTTTGATGCTCTTGCTGTAAATACAGGTGCTGCAAGCAGTTTAGTAAACAGTACTGTAACACTTACCTCAAATGCAGGTGCACGTGGCGCAGGTATCCATCCTATTTGGTTGTCTTCATTTACGCATTTCCTTTTGACTGAGGCTAATTTAATGCTCGGAACATCTGGTACAGCACGTTCGTTGTTTGAAACAGGTATCCGTCAATCAATTGCTAAGGTGATGGCTTTCCCTGCAACAATGAGCATTACTCCAAATCCTACATTTGTGCCAACTTCAGCGCAAGTTGATGTATATGTAAATACTGTGCTTAACAGTTATGATGCAGCAGCAACTAATGCAGATAAGCTGAATGTAGTTATGAAGGAATACCACATTGCTTCTTTTGGAAATGGTGTTGAGGCTTATAACAACTACCGCAGAACCGGAATGCCACGTAACATGCAACCTACATTGAATGCTGCTCCCGGTCCGTTTATCAGAAGCTTCTGGTATGCACAAGATCATGTAACATTAAACCTGAATGCGAAACAAAAACCTGATAATACTGTTAGAGTATTTTGGGATAATGGTTCAGCTACACTGTTCTAATAAAATAAAATTATTAATATGAAAAAGAATTTCATTAATTATTTACTGTTGTTCTCGCTTTCAGTGAGCTTGTTTAGCTGTACTGATAAGACTGTGAACGACTTTGATGCGTATCAAGCCGGGCTTACAACCGGTGCATACCTGAAAGGGAGAGCATCATTTAATCCCGGTACCAATACCTGGACAGACCAAAGTTTGATCTCAAACACTATTGACGCCAATAATCTTGCTGCTGCAGGCATTGGAGTGGTTGTAAGACAATGGGGAGCTCCTATTGTAACTGCAAATGTCTATGTAGTTCGTAATACTGATGCTAACCAGGCAAACTGGAAGTTCATTAAAAAGTATGATATAAAGGATACGAACTATTTCAACATCAATGTAAGTGCACAGGAAATTGCAACTGCTTTGGGTCTTCAAATGAATGCGAATGCGGGCAATTTTGCACCAGGAAGCATTTTTACCTGTTATGTTGAAGTTGTTACAGCTGATGGACGCAAGTTCACCACAAACAACTCAAACTTTACAAACAGTGGTGCAAACTTTTATTATCCCATTTTCTCATTCAGAGGAAGTGTAGTATGTCCATATAACCCGGCTCTTATGCCTGGAAATTATGTTGTGGTTCAAGATGGTTGGGATGACTGGAGTGCAGGGGATGTTTTACCCAATATCATTTCAGCAACAAGCGCTACTTCATTGTCATTGTTTAATGTTTACCCCAATCCTGCTTACGGCGGAAACAGCCCAAGAGCAGTTGTTGTAAATATTACACCAGCCACTGGTGTTGCAACTGTAACCGACCAAACTTATGGTAATTACGGTACTACAGCTATTGCAGTAACAACTCAAGGAAGTGCCAACTTTGTTTATTCTTGTACCGGATTGATTACGCTTTTATTGCGTCATCATGTTCCGGGTAATCCATCTTTATCTTACGGTAACTTTCAGTTAACCCTTCGTAAGCAATAAAGATTATAAAGATTTTCTTATTAAAAAGACCGCTTTTACAGCGGTCTTTTTAATTTAGAATACAACCCCTAATTTTACCGCCCATACTTACACTATGCCTTCATTAGAAAATCGTCAGTTTATAGAAATAGAGAAACCCATCAAAGAATTGGTGGATGAGCTCAAAGAATTAAAACAACGAGCCGAAAAAAATCCAAAAGTGGATTATGCTGCTATGATTCAGCAACTGGAGCAAAGCATTCATGAAAAACGGAAGGAAATTACACAGCATCTTACCAGTTGGCAAAAAGTACAGTTAAGCCGACACCCCGACAGGCCTTATACTTTGAAGTACATTGATAAGATGTGTACCAATTTTGTTGAAATACATGGCGACCGTGGTGTTAAAGATGACAAGGCAATGGTTGGAGGTTTTGCACAGCTTGATGGAGAAACAGTGATGATCATTGGTCAGCAAAAAGGTATCAATACCAAAATGCGCCAGTTACGCAATTTTGGTATGGCTAATCCTGAAGGCTACCGTAAGGCGTTGCGGCTAATGAAAATGGCAGAAAAATTTAATAAGCCCATTATTACCTTAATTGATACACCCGGTGCATTTCCCGGTCTTGAAGCTGAAGAAAGAGGACAGGGTGAAGCCATTGCACGCAATATTTATGAAATGATCCGTTTGCGGGTGCCTGTGATTTGTGTAATCATTGGCGAAGGTGCCAGCGGTGGTGCATTGGGTATTGGAGTAGGAGATAGGGTACTGATGCTTGAAAATACATGGTACACTGTTATTTCACCCGAAAGCTGCAGTTCTATTTTATGGCGTAGCTGGGAAAAGAAAGAAGTGGCTGCCGATCAATTAAAACTTACGCCCGAATACATGAAGGAATTTGGTTTGGTTGATGATATTGTTCAAGAACCTGCAGGTGGCGCTCATTGGGATTATGATGAAGCAGGACAGTTGCTTAAGAAACAACTCATTCCTTTATTAAGTGAATTAAAACAGCAAAGCCCTGAACAACGGATAGAAAACCGCATCAACCGTTACAGCAAAATGGGCTTTTGGGATGAACTGTAATGATGAATAAAGTTTAATTGCAAACATGAGTTTACAAACTATATTAAGAGGTACCGGCGTGGCATTGGTTACACCATTTGATGCAAATGGTTCCATTGATTTTACATCGCTTGAAAAAGTAATCAATTATGTAATTGATAATGGTTGTGAATATGTGGTTACATTAGGCACCACAGGTGAAACTCCTGTGTTAAGTAAAGAAGAAAAAAAGGAATTGATTGAATTTACCTATCAAACCGCAGGAACAAAAGTGCCGGTTGTAGTTGGTATTGGCGGCAATGATACAAGAGCATTGGTTGAAGACCTGGAGCATTTTCCATTGCAAAAAGCGGCTGCGGTTTTAAGTGCCAGCCCTTATTACAGCAAACCATCACAACAGGGAATTATTGAGCATTATAAAGTGCTTGCAAAGACATCGCCTAAACCCATCATTCTTTACAATGTTCCCGGCAGAACGGGAAGAAGTATGACGGCAGATACCACATTGCTTCTTGCAAATGAAGTTGAAAATATTGCAGGTATAAAAGAAGCGAGTGGTGATATGGGTTTATGTATGGATATCCTCAAAAACAAACCTTCACATTTCTTAGTTGTGAGTGGAGATGATGCATTGGCAATGCCGCAAATTGCATGTGGTATGGAAGGAGTTATTAGTGTTGCGGCTAATGCGTTGCCTAAGCAATTCAGTGAAATGGTTCGTTCTGCATTGCAGCATGATTTCAGCAAAGCAAAACAGTTGAATGATAAAATGATTGAAGCCTATGATTTGATGTTTTGCGAAAATAATCCATCAGGGGTAAAAGCATTTTTAGCAGATATGGGTTTGATACAAAATCATGTTCGTTTGCCGCTTGTGCCGCTTTCATCATCAGTACATGAGAAGGTGAAAGCATATTTAGCCTCTCAATAAAAGGGGTAATTATGTTTGTAAGATCAATCTTCATTTTATTTTTCTATTTTTTTTCAGCTTACAATTCGCAACTCATTGCGCAGGTGCTGCGTATTGAAATCGAAACAAAGCCACAGCAACACTTATCTGATACTCTTTATATTGCCGGCTCCTTTAACAACTGGAACCCTGCATTAAGTTTATATCGCTTTCAAAAAGATGCACTCGGAAATGAGTTTATTGAATTAAGAGGCTTGCCCAAAGGAATTACAGAGTTTAAATTAACACGTGGCGGCTGGAACAAAACTGAATCAACAGGCAACGGTACAGCTATTCAAAACCGGATCCTCAATTTTCAAAAGGATACTGTTCTGAAAATTTCCATTGAAGGTTGGATCGATGATTTTCCGTCAAGACCTCCTGTTTCAACCAAATCAAAAAATGTTTACATCGTTGATACTGCTTTTTCAATTGTTGAATTGAATAGAAAAAGACGCATCTGGATTTATTTGCCCGAAGGATATGCAACATCACGTAAACATTATCCTGTACTGTATATGCATGATGGTCAAAATCTTTTTGATCAGTTAATTGCTCCGTATGGTGAGTGGGGAGTTGATGAAATGATGGATTCCATCAGAGATGGGAAACAAAGTATTATTGTGGGAATTGATCATGGAAATAATACCCGGTTAACAGAGTACAACCCTTATAATTCCAGGTTTGGTAAAGGAGAGGGGGATGCCTATGTTGATTTTATTGTACAACAGTTGAAACCATATGTTGATTCAGTTTACCGCACAAGAAAAGAAAGGGAAAGCACCTTAATTGCCGGTAGCTCAATGGGTGGTTTAATTTCATTCTATGCGGCGTTAAAATATCCACAGATTTTTGGAGGTGCTGCTGTATTTTCTCCGGCGTTTTGGCTGGCTCCTGATTTGCTGAAAGATATTGAGCAAAAATCAAACACATACAAAACGGCATTTTACTTTTTATGCGGTGATTTGGAAAGTGATAAAATGGTAAGTGATATGAAAGCAGTTTATAATGCTGTTTTGAAAACAGGTAATAACAATCTTTTTTTCAAAACAGTTCCGGGGGGTAGACATAATGAACGCTTCTGGCAAACTGAAATGTTTGATTGCTACCGCTGGCTTCAAAAACATCAAATCAAATAGGTTACGCCTTCCTGCGCCAGTTCAGTATTTTCAAATACCTCTTTTGCTTCTTTTTCAAAATCAGAAAGGTCTTCAAATTTTGCAGAGAAATGTCCGAGCAGTAATTTTTTAGCGGCTGCTTTTTCAGCAATCATTG
>Ga0315908_10002098_pt1 | contig 14736 bp, 11 predicted proteins | sample LakEriMetagenome_12_FD_203520 | JGI IMG/M metagenome (GOLD analysis project Ga0315908, IMG submission 203520) | Freshwater fungal communities from buoy surface, Lake Erie, Ohio, United States - Buoy 4 MA124 | ecosystem: Environmental > Aquatic > Freshwater > Lake > Lake biofilm | place: USA... | reverse complement strand
ATTCCCCTCCTGCCGATGCTGCAAGCGGTGCTGGCAGTGCTGCCGGTCGAGGCGGTGATGCGTGCGGCCCTGAACAATGATCCGGCACAGGCAGGTGCCATTCACCACCAGATCGACGCGCTGGCGCAAGGCTGCGGCCAGAGTGCGACATCTCTTTCGGGCGATCAGCTTTACCCAAGGATCCGTGCGGCCTATGCTGTGGTGGCCACCTCGGAGCCTGCGCTTTTCGCCAATGTTCTTTTGCGCAAGGCGGCCCTTCCGCCTTCCAACAGCTAAGGTCCCACCGCCGCCATGCCGCTTGCCGCCGATTTCGTGACCGACCGACAAGGCGCCGATGATCTCGGTTTGCGCGGGTCAAACCAATCGGGGATGCGCGACCATAACGAGCGGCTGGTGCTGTCACTGTTGCGCCAGCATGGCGCGCTGGCGAAATCCGACATTGCCCGCATCACCGGGCTTTCAGCGCAAACGATCAGCGTGATCATGCGCGCGCTGGAACAAGACGGGCTTTTACTGCGCGGCGAGCCGGTGCGTGGGCGTATTGGCCAGCCCTCGGTGCCGATGCACTTGAACCCCGAAGGCGCGCTGTTTTTGGGGCTGAAGATCGGGCGGCGGTCAACCGATCTTGTGCTGGTCGATTTTATGGGTCGGGTGCGCGACAGCCGCCGGAAAACCTATCGCTACCCCACTCCCGGCGGCATTGTTGCCTTTGTGGGCGAGGCCCTGCCAGAGTTGATGCATGGGCTGCCCGCCACCCTGCGGCCACGGGTCAGCGGCATGGGTGTGGCCATGCCATTCCAGCTGTGGAACTGGGTGCAAGCCTTGGGCGCGCCGCAGGCTGAAATGGACGCTTGGCGCGATTGCGACATTCAGGCCGATCTGGCCGCGATCACCGCAATGCCGGTCTATGTGCAAAACGACGCCACCTCCGCCTGTGGGGCAGAACTGGTCTTCGGCACCGGGGATAAGCCACGGGATTTTCTGTATTTCTACTTTGGTACCTTTATCGGCGGTGGGCTGGTATTGAACGGCCAGCTTTGCCTCGGGCGCACCGGGAATGCGGCGGGCGTTGGCCCCATGCCCGTTCAAGGACCAGATGGTCGGATGCGACGCCTGCTCGAAGTGGCCTCTCTGGCCAGTCTCGCAGATGAAATGGAAGCGGCGGGCGAAAGTGCGGATCATCTGTGGGAGCAGCCGGACCGTTGGCAGGTTCCAGAACACTTGCTGGAACGGTGGCTGACCGAAGCAACCGAAGGGCTGGCCTCGGCAATTCTATCGGCCACGACACTGTTGGAGCTCGAAGCGGTGTTGATCGACGGCTGGATGCCACCCGCGATCCGAGCCGAGATCACCGCCCGCACCACCGCAGCCCTGCAGCGGCTAGACCTGTCGGGCATCACCCCGCCCGTGGTGCGGGAGGGGACCGTCGGCGCGCAGGCCCGGTCCTTGGGTGCAGCGGCGATTCCGCTGTCGCAACGCTATCTCTTGGATCAAAACGCAGCCCAGCGCGACGCCTAAGGCAATTGGTTTTGTATTGGTATGGCCGAGGTCCGCCGCAGGTTTGTCTGGGCAGGCAGGCCCTGTGCCTGCAAGACGGGTTTGACCAGCGCTTCGACTGGACAGGCTGTCGCGGCCCATGGCAGGTTGACCCAACCCTTCGCCGCACAAGGCACCGACCCGATGCAGACCGAAACCCCGACCCGACAGCCAAACCTTTTGCCGCAACTGGCCCATACCCGCAATCCCGGCATGGCGCTGGATCTGGATTGGGTGGCCAACGTTCAGGTGAACACCTCAGCGGTCGAACGGCGCACGAGCAGCCTCGGCGGCCGGCGGTCGGTGAAGAAAGAATTTCAGGCAGCGTGGCTTTTGAAGGCCATCTCACTGATCGACCTGACCACGCTCTCGGGCGATGACACGGCAGGCCGGGTCAAGCGGCTCTGCGCCAAGGCCCGCCAACCGGTACGACCCGAGATGCTTGAGGCGCTGGGGCTGCCGGGGCTGACGGTGGGGGCGGTCTGCGTTTATCACGAGATGGTGGAAACGGCCGTGCGCGCGCTGGAAGGCACGAACATTCCAGTCGCGGCTGTATCCACCGGATTTCCGGCAGGCCTGTCGCCCTATCACCTTCGCATCGCCGAGATTGGGGAAAGCGTGAAGGCAGGGGCGCAAGAGATCGACATCGTCATCTCGCGCCGCCATGTGCTGACCGGCAATTGGCAGGCGCTCTATGATGAAATGCGCGAGATGCGCGCGGCCTGTGGCGCGGCCCATGTCAAGGCGATCCTCGCCACAGGTGAATTGCAAACCCTACGCAATGTCGCGCGCGCCTCGCTGGTGTGCATGATGGCGGGGGCCGATTTCATCAAGACCTCAACCGGCAAAGAGACGGTGAACGCAACCCTGCCCGTCTCACTCACCATGATCCGCTGCATCCGCGATTATCAAGACCGCACCGGCATCAAGGTGGGCTACAAACCGGCGGGCGGGATTTCAAAGGCCAAGGATGCGCTGATGTATCTGGCGCTGATGAAGGACGAACTTGGCCACCCTTGGCTGCAGCCCGACCTCTTCCGCTTTGGCGCCTCCTCCCTTCTGGGCGATATCGAACGGCAGTTGGAGCATTACCTGACCGGGCAGTATTCGGCGGCCAACCGCCATGCGATGGGCTGAATGCTGACCCTGTTCAAAGAAGGGGCGCTGCCCCTCGCCGCGTTCCGCGGCTCACCCCGGAGTATTTTTGCCAAGATGAAACCCCGCTCGCATTTCATCTTGGCCCCAAATACTCCCGCCGGAGGCGCACGGCGGCCCTCTGCGATCCCCTTTGCCGAAAGGACCATGACATGACCTCTGTCCGCGAGATTTTCGACAGCATGGCTTACGGCCCTGCGCCCGAAGGACATGCCGAGGCTTTGGCCTGGATTGCGGGGCATCAGGGGCGGTTTGGCCATTGGATCAATGGCGCATTCAGCGCACCCGGGGCGATGTTTGAAACGCGCAACCCGGCGACAGGCAAGGTTTTGGCCGAAGTCACGCAAGGTTCGGGCGAGGAGATCGCCCTTGCCGTAGCGGCGGCACGGGCTGCGCAAGGCAAATGGGCGCGCATGGGCGGGGCGAGGCGGGCGCGGGTGCTTTATGCGCTGGCCCGGTTGGTGCAGAAACACTCTCGCATGTTCGCGGTTCTGGAAACGCTGGACACCGGCAAGCCAATCCGTGAGGCGCGCGATATTGATGTCCCCTTGGTGGCGCGGCATTTTTACTATCACGCAGGCCTTGCCCAGCTTTTGGACAGCGAGCAGCCGGGGTTTGCCCCCGTGGGCGTCTGCGGGGCGGTGATCCCTTGGAACTTTCCGCTCCTCATGCTGGCGTGGAAGGTCGCGCCTGCCTTGGCGGCTGGAAATACTGTGGTGTTGAAGCCAGCCGAATACACGCCCTTGACCGCGCTGTTCTTTGCCGAGATCAGCCGTGAGGCGGGGCTGCCCAAGGGCGTTCTGAACATCGTCACCGGCGATGGCGACACCGGCGCAGCCTTGGTCGCGCACCCGGGTGTGGACAAGATTGCCTTTACAGGCTCCACCGCCGTGGGCCGCAAGATCCGGGCAGCGACGGCAGGCACCGGCAAGGCGCTGACTTTGGAGTTGGGGGGTAAGTCGCCCTATATCGTCTTTGACGATGCCGACATCGACAGCGCCATTGAAGGCTTGGTCGATGCGATCTGGTTCAACGGGGGCCAGGTCTGCTGTGCCGGGTCACGCCTGTTGGTGCAGGAAGGCATTTCCGATCGGTTCCATGCCAAGCTGAAGCGCCGGATGGACGGCCTTCGGATGGGCGATCCGTTGGACAAGTGCATTGATGTCGGCGCGATCGTGGATCCGGTGCAATTGGCGATGATCCGGGGCATGGTTGAAGGCAGCGACGGCGAGGTGTACCACGCCGCCTGTGCTGTGCCCGAGGGCTGTTTCTATCCGCCGACGCTGATCACCGGGCTGAACGCGGCCTCGCGTCTGATGCAGGAAGAGATCTTTGGCCCGGTTCTGGTGTCGATGACCTTCCGCACGCCGAGTGAGGCGGTGGAACTGGCCAACAACACCCGCTATGGGTTGGCGGCCTCCATCTGGACCGAGAATGTCAATCTGGCGCTGGATATGGCGCCCAAGGTCAAGGCGGGGGTCGTCTGGGTCAATGCGACCAACCTCTTTGATGCGGCGGCTGGCTTTGGCGGGGTGCGCGAAAGCGGGTTCGGGCGCGAGGGCGGTTGGGAAGGCCTGATGGCCTATCTGCGCCCCGTCGCAAAGACCAAAGTGCTGACCGCGCCAAAGGTGCTCCCCGCCCCGGCGGAGGCCGTGGTGGAGGGGATCGACCGAACAGCCAAGCTTTACATTGGCGGCAAACAGGCGCGCCCGGACGGGGGCTATAGCCAAGCCATCTGGTCCGCCAAGGGCAAGCTTTTGGGCCATGTGGGCCTTGGCAATCGCAAGGACATTCGCAACGCGGTTGAGGCGGCCCATGCCGCCAAGGGCTGGGGCAAGGCGACCGGACATAACCGGGCGCAGATCCTGTATTACATGGGCGAGAACCTATCGGCGCGCACTAGGGAATTTGCCCAGCGGATCAAGGACCAGACCGGGCGTGACGGTGCGGACGAGGTGGAGGCCGCGATCAACCGGCTGTTCACCTATGCCGCATGGGCTGACAAGTATGATGGCGCGGTGAAACAAGTGCCGATGCGGGCTGTGGCGCTGGCGATGAATGAACCAGTGGGAGTCATTGGCGCGCTATGTCCAGATGAGGCCCCGCTTTTGGGATTTGTCTCTGTCATGGCGCCAGCCATTGCCATGGGCAACACCTGTGTGTTGGTGCCATCGCAGTCGGCGCCCTTGTCGGCCACCGATTTTTATCAGGTGCTGGAGACGTCGGATCTGCCCGCCGGGGTGGTGAACATTGTCACTGGCGCGCATCACGACTTGGCCAAGCCCTTGGCCGGGCATCTGGATGTGGATGCGGTGTGGAGCTTTTCATCCGCGCCCCTGTCTGCCCAGATCGAAACCGAAGCAGCAGGCAACCTAAAGCAGACATGGGTCAACCACGGTCGCGGGCGCGACTGGTTCGGTGCAACAGGCGCGGGTCGGGAGTTCTTGCGCCATGCGACCGAGATCAAGACGATCTGGGTGCCTTACGGCGAGTGATCCTCCGGCCCCTTGGGGCCAGAGGAAACATCTGTAAATTGTAATTCATTTAGGGCATACTGCGCCTGCGCGTTTTTTTTTGCGCAGGCATCAAATCACCTGAAAAAGGTGATGAGCAGTTTGAGGGATTTGTTATGATTCAAGAATTTAAGGCCTTTCTTATGAAAGGCAATGTGATGGACCTTGCGGTCGGTATCATCATCGGTGCGGCCTTTACTGCGATCGTCAACAGCCTTGTGGGTGATCTTATCAACCCCATCATCGGCTTGATCCTTGGCGGGATCAACTTTTCGGACATGTTCCTTGACCTGTCCGGCACCAATCCGGCCTCGCTGGCAGCGGCCAAAGAGTCGGGCGCTGCGGTGTTTGCCTATGGCGCATTCATCACCGCGCTGATCAATTTCATCATCATCGGTTGGGTGGTGTTCATGCTGGTGAAGTTCATGAACCGCCTGATGCCACCCAAGCCGGCTGCGCCTGCCGCCCCGGCTGGCCCGTCAGAGACGGAGCTTCTGGCCGAAATTCTGGCGACGCTGAAGAAGTAAGCGACGCGACATATGGAAAGGCCCCCGAAAGACGGGGGCCTTTTTCTTTGGGCGATGTGCAGTGCCTTACATCTTCAGCGCATCCGCCGCCGAAATCGTCGGCAGACCCAGCGCGACGCCGACCGCTTCGTAGGTCAGCTTGCCAGCGTGCACGTTAAGGCCGTTCAACAGGTGCTTGTCATCGGCACAGGCCTTTTTCCAACCCTTGTTGGCCAAGGCCATCATGAAGGGCAAGGTGGCATTGCCAAGGGCCTGGGTCGATGTCCGCGCAACCGCGCCCGGCATGTTGGCCACGCAGTAATGCATGATGCCGTCAACCTCATAGATCGGGTCTTGGTGGGTGGTGGCGCGGGAGGTTTCAAAGCAGCCGCCTTGGTCAATCGCCACGTCCACAAGCGCCGCGCCGGGCTTCAGCTCTTTCAGCTGCGCCTTCGACAGAAGCTTGGGGGCGGCAGCACCGGGGATCAGCACCGCGCCGATGATCATGTCGGCCTGACGTGCCAGCTCGATCGTGGTGGCGGCATCGGAATAGCCGCATTTGAACTGGCCGCCGAACACGTCATCCAAATAGCGCAGACGGTTCACCGACCGGTCCAGCACGGTGACATCCGCGCCCATCCCGGCGGAGATTTTGGCCGCATGGGTGCCGACTACGCCACCGCCGATCACCAGCACCTTGGCCGGAAGCACGCCGGGGACACCGCCCATCAGCACACCACGGCCGCCATTGGCCTTTTGCAGCGTCCATGCACCAACCTGCGGGGCCAGACGGCCCGCCACTTCGGACATCGGGGCCAGCAAAGGCAGGCCACCGCGATCATCGGTCACGGTTTCGTAGGCAATACAGGTGGCACCGGATTTCAGCAGGTCATGGGTCTGTTCCGGATCGGGAGCAAGGTGCAGATAGGTGAACAGGATCTGGCCTTCGCGCAGCATCTTGCGCTCACCCGCCTGCGGTTCCTTGACCTTTACGATCATGTCAGCGGCGGCAAAAATCTCGCTCGCGGTGCCAACGATCTTGGCCCCGGCTGCGACATAGTCAGCATCCGTAAAGCCCGCGCCGGTGCCGGCGTTCGTTTCCACCATCACCGAATGACCGGCATTCACCGCCTCACGCGCGGCGTTGGGCGTCATGCCGACGCGGAACTCTTGCGGTTTGATTTCCTTGGGGCAACCGATTTTCATGTGACTTCCTCCCTGCTGGACCGACCTCTTTGGGTCGCCCTTGTGCCAAAAGCTTGCGCCTGAATCGGCGCAATTGCTTTGAAACTTGGCTGGTCGTTTTGGGCAAACGTGGTAGATTATTTGATGAATGGGCCTATTCGCGAAAGATTCCACCATGACCCTGATGCTTGACGCCACCGATCGCCGCATTCTGGCAGTGCTGCAAAAAGAGGGGCGGATCACCAATGCTGATCTGTCCGAACGGGTCAACCTGTCACCCTCCGCTTGCCACCGCCGGGTGCAGCAGTTGGAGGAGGCGGGGTACATCGACAAGTATGTGGCGCTGTTGAACACCCGAAAGATGGGCAAGCCGACGACGGTGTTTGTCGAAATCACGCTTCAAAGTCAGGCGGAAGACCTTCTGGACGCATTCGAGCGCGAGGTGGCGCGGGTGCCGGACATTTTAGAATGTCACCTGATGGCGGGGACGGCCGACTACCTTTTGAAGATCATGGCCGAAGACACCGAAGATTTCGCCCGCATCCACCGCCAGCATCTCAGCCGCCTGCCCGGCGTGCGGCAGATGCAATCATCCTTTGCGCTGCGGACTGTTGTGCAGACCACGGCGCTGGCGGTTTAGGGTAGGCAAAGAAAAACCCCCGAACCTTGCGGACGGGGGTTAATCTGAGCTTGGGGCTTGCGCCCCCAGTGTTCGCTGGACGTCTTAGAGACCGCCTTCGCGCTGAAGCTTTTTCCGGGCGAGTTTGCGCGAACGCCGTACGGCTTCGGCTTGCTCGCGAGCTTTCTTGACGGAGGGCTTCTCGAAATGCTGCTTAAGCTTCATTTCGCGGAACACGCCTTCGCGCTGGAGCTTTTTCTTGAGGGCGCGGAGCGCTTGCTCAACGTTGTTATCGCGGACGCTGACCTGCATGTGGTTTTCACCACCTTTCTAAGTTTGAGTTGCACTATATGTGCAGGCCTGGCGCGCATAGCAAAAGGCGGCGGGCTTGTCTACACTGGGCAGGGAATGGAGGCGGCAATGGACAGTGAAAACAGCATGGAGCGGGCAAAAGCCAGCGTTTTGCAGGCCGCAACGATGCATGTGGCCTTTGACGGTTGGTCCGAAGCCAGCTTTCAGGCCGCGATCATCGATTCGGGGGTAAGCCCGGCCCTGGCGCGCGCGCTCTTCCCGCGCGGTGGCGTTGATCTGGCGGTGGCCTACCATCAGGCGGGTGATGCCGCGATGCGCGCAGCACTGGCCGAACGGGATCTCAGCACCTTGCGGTTTCGCGAGCGGGTGGCGCTGGCGATCCGCCTGCGGCTTGACGGGGCGGACAAAGAGTTGGTCCGGCGCGGATCGGCGCTCTTTGCACTGCCGCATCAGGCAATCGAAGGCGCGGGGCTGATCTGGGCCACATCCGACGCGATTTGGACCGCACTTGGGGATACGTCGCGCGACCTCAGCTGGTATTCCAAACGCGCCAGCCTTTCGGCGGTCTATGGCGCGACGGTGCTGTTTTGGCTGGGCGATACATCCGATCGGGACGAGGCGACATGGGCCTTTCTGGACCGTCGGATCGAGAATGTGATGCAGTTTGAAAAACTGAAAACTGGCGCGCAAAAGGCGCCGGGTTTCCAAGCCCTGATGAAAGGGCCACTCAAGATTCTGGAAAGGATTTCCGCGCCAAAAGGGGCTGCGGACCTGCCCGGCAAGATGAAAGGCTGACGACGAATGACGATCTCTGATTCTATGCTGGCGATGGCGATCTATCAGCCGGGCGGGCCGGATGTGCTGCAACCGGTTTCGGTGCCGGTCCCGGTGCCGGGCCATGGCCAGATCATCATCCGGCTCGCCTATGCTGGGGTGAACCGTCCCGATGCTCTGCAGCGCGCAGGGTCCTATGCGCCACCGCCCAGCGCCTCGCCCCTGCCGGGGCTGGAGGGGTCAGGCACGGTGGTTGAAGTGGGGCCGGGCGTGACGCGCTGGAAGATCGGTGACAAGGTTTGCGCCCTGTTGCCCGGCGGCGGCTATGCCGAATATGCAGCCTGCCATGAGGCGCATGCCCTGCCCATCCCCCCGGGGATGAGCCTGCGCGATGCGGCGGGTCTGCCGGAAACCTGCTTTACCGTCTGGTCCAACATCGTGATGCGCGGCGGGCTCAGGGCGGGTGAGCGGTTCTTGGTACATGGCGGCTCTTCAGGCATCGGCACAACCGCCATCCAGATTGCGCGCGCGCTGGGGGCGCGGGTCTTTGCCACGGCGGGGACCGAGAAGAAATGCAAAGCCTGCGAGGATTTGGGAGCTGACCGCTGCTTTAACTACCGCGATGAGGATTTTCTGGCCGAAGCCAAGAAGATCGGCGGGTTTGATCTGATTCTGGATATGGTCGGGGGCAGCTATCTGCCCAAGAACATCAAGGCCTTGGCCGATGATGGCAGACTTGTGCAGATTGCGTTTCTGCAAGGTGCCAAGGTCGAGTTAAACTTTGCCGAGGTGATGATGCGACGACTGACGATCACCGGATCCACGCTGCGACCGCAGTCCGATCAGGCCAAGGCGCGTATCGCCACGCAGGTCGAGGCGCATATCTGGCCACTGATCGCGCGCGGGGCGTTCAAGGTGGTAGTCGACAGCGAATACCCGCTGAGCGAGGCCCCAGCGGCGCATTGGCGGCTGGAAAGCTCGGGCCATGTCGGCAAGATCCTGTTGAAGGTCGAAGGGATCTGATTGCGACGCTGCTTTGGCAAGCCAAAGCAGCGGCAAGCCGTTCAGGTCGTCTGCGCGGGCAAGAGGCCCGCTTGCCTCCGGTCGCCTCCGGCGGGCATGTTTTGATAACGTTGAAGGCCTTCAATGTGGCGCAAATATCCTCGGGGGTGAGCGCGGCACGCGCGAGGGGGCGGAAAGCCCCCTGACGCCTGAGCCGTCGCGCTCTTGCGCGTAAGGCGAGGACCCGGCTTGCGCGGGCTTCTTCGGCCCGCGCGCCGCTGGACCCTCAGTCGCCCAGCTTGGCGTGGACCTCATCCAAATCGATCTCGCCAATCGGCATCTTGTTGGCGGGATTGTCGAAATCGTATTTGAAGAGCTGAAAATCGCGCTTGTAGATTTCCCAGACAAGGTGGCGCGACAGATCGTCAAAGTAGTCTTCCACCGGATGGGCGCGTTTGGGGCCATGACCTTCGCTTTCGTTGAAGCGGGGGATCTTCTTGAGATCAACCTTGTGTTTGGTTTTGATGTTCTTCAGCACCGTAGCCATGCCAGCATCAAAGTTTTCGGTGAAGAAGATCTTGTCATAGCGGCCGCCGTTCACGATGAAGGTCGAGACATGCCCCGCCATGGCCGACCAGTGGATGTCCGGCTCCATCGGTTTTTTCCAGCGGATGGTGTCGCGGGCGAACAAGAGGAAGCGGCGGAAGCTGGCGATCTGGTCAAACTCTTGCTTGCCGTCCTCGCCGCCCACGTCGATGCCGTATTTCTGAATGAGGAGCGGCACGAGGTTGCCACGATAGCGTTTACCGTTCCTTTGGATGCCACAAATCTTGTCAAAGAACGACGACAGGATGCGGGTATAGGGGTTGCGCACGCAGGTGAAGGCATAGACCTTTTGCCCCTTCACCGCCTTTTCGATCTTGGGCTGGCTCGCCTCGATCGCCCATTTGTGCATGCCACCCATGGCGTCGTGGATATCGCCGTCAAAAAACGTTCCGTGGTCGGAATAGAACATGATCTGCCCGATGGTCGAACAGGCGCATTTCGGCACGACCCGGTACACCACGCTTTCGCTTTCTGTCATCCATGTTCCGGGGAAACCCACGATCTGCCTCCTTTGGCCAGCCCTTTGCGGCATGACCTGTTGCAACAGGGTGGAAAAAAGCAAAGAAACTGTGGTTTTTCAATGTCTGATGTCGCACTTTAGGGAAACAATTATATCTTATTGCGTTAACTGTCTCTCAAATGGCTAGAATCGCTTACATCCTGCTGTGTCACAAAGACCCCGAGGGGATCATCGCCCAAGCCCGCCGATTGACGGCGGCGGGCGATTTTGTGGCGATTCATTTCGACGGGCGCGCCAAGCAGGCCGATTTCGACAAGATCCGCGACAGCCTGTCCACCAACCCGGCGGTGACCTTTGCCGCGCGGCGGGCGAAATGCGGCTGGGGCGAGTGGTCCTTGGTCGAGGCCACGCTCTTGGCGGTTGAGGCGGCGGTGGACAACTTTCCGCGCGCCACGCATTTCTACATGCTGTCGGGCGACTGCATGCCGATCAAGACGGCAGAGTTTGCCCATAGTTTTCTGGACCGCGACGAAGTCGACTACATCGAGAGCTTCGATTTCTTCAACTCAGAATGGATCAAGACCGGCATCAAGGAAGAGCGGCTGATCTATCGGCACTGGTTCAACGAGCGCAATCAAAAGTCTTTGTTCTATGCCTCAATGAACCTACAGCGCCGGCTGGGTTTGCAACGCAAGGTGCCGTCTGACATTCAGATGCAGATTGGCAGCCAGTGGTGGTGTCTGCGGCGGCGCACGATTGAGTGGATCTTGGACTTTGTCCGCCGCCGCAAGGATGTGATGCGCTTTTTCCGCACCACATGGATTCCGGATGAGACGTTTTTCCAAACGCTGGTGCGCCATCTGGTGCCCGAGCATGAGATCCGCACCCGCACACTGACCTTTTTGATGTTCACCGATTACGGCATGCCGGTGACATTTTACAATGACCACTATGACCTGCTTCTTAGCCAAGACTACCTCTTTGCCCGCAAGATCAGCCCGGATGCCAAAGATCTGAAAGAGCGCTTGGGCAAGCTCTATGTCGCCCGAAACGTGCGGTTTTCCATTTCGAATGAGGGGCGCAGCCTTTTCACCTTTCTGGCCGGGCGCGGCCGGATTGGCCGCCGCTTTGCCCCGCGCTTTTGGGAGAATGAAGGATCATTGGGGCGCGAGCGCACCTTGATGATGGTGACCTGCAAGAAATGGCATGTCGCCAAGCGGATGGTCGATCGCATGCGGCGGGTGACCAACCTTCCCGCCCTCGATTATCTTTTCAACGAAGGCTCCACACCCTTGCCCGATCTGGGGGGTATCCAGTCCAACCTGGAAAAGCGTACGCGGCATCGGCGGGCCTTAGTGCGGATGCTCTTTGACTATTGGCAAAGCAACAAGCTGATCTTTTGCATCGATCCGGCCAATGTCGATCTGATGCAGGACTTTTACAACGATAAGGCCAATGTCCGGCTCTTGGAGATCGAATGCGATTTCACCGATGATTATCTGATCGGCCATGCAACGCGGGTGGGGCTCGCGGGGGAACAGACGCCGCAAGAGACGATCGACCGGCTGTTGCCTACCATCCGCTATGATGTGAAGTTTGAAAGCGACCGGCTGCGCGATGCGGGGTTTGTGAATTTCTATCGCCTCCGCGAAAGCGGGACGGTGGATGAAAACACCGTGGCTTTGGCCGGATTCCTTGATATTCCGATGGACAAGGCGCGCGAGATTGCCGCCACGGAATATCTATATGTGGACTGACCGATGACCCATAGCTACGATCCGCAGAACATCTTTGCCCGCATCCTGCGCGGCGAAATCCCCAACAAGACGGTTCTGGAAACCGCCCACACGCTGGCCTTCCATGACATCAACCCGGCCGCACCCGTGCATGTGCTGGTTATCCCGAAAGGCCCCTATGTGACATTTGACCATTTCGCCGCTGCGGCCAGTGCCGAGGAGATCGTCGATTTCCACCGCACCTCGGCCAAGGTCTGCGAGATGCTGGGGGTGGTGCCGGGCGATGGCTACCGCGCGATCACCAATGCGGGCAAGCACGGCATGCAAGAGGTGCCGCATTACCATCTGCACATCTTGGGGGGTAAGGTTCTGGGCCCCTTAATCCAGCGCTGAACGAGAAAGGCGCCCCCGACGCGAGTCTGGGGGCGCCTTTTTGTGCGCTTGGCCGAGGCGCGGTCCTTACCGCTCCGGCACCAGAATTTCGCGCTTGCCGACATGGTTGGCAGGCGTGACCACACCCTCTTCTTCCATCTGTTCCACCAGACGCGCGGCCTTGTTATAGCCGATGCCCAGCTTGCGCTGGATGTAAGAGGTGGAGCACTTGCGGTCTTTTGCGACAATCGCCACGGCCTGATCATACAGCGCATCGTCCGAACTGTCGCCGCTGCCAAGGCCAAGAACCAAATCAATATCCGATGCCGCGTCGTCCTCGGGGCCTTCGACGACGCCCGACATATAAGACGGCGGGCCAAAGGATTTCAGGTGGTTCACCACCTCTTCGACCTCTTCATCCGACACAAACGGTCCGTGGATACGGGAAATCCGCCCGCCCCCGGCCATGTAAAGCATGTCGCCCATGCCCAAAAGCTGCTCGGCCCCCTGCTCGCCCAAGATCGTGCGGCTGTCGATCTTTGAGGTCACTTGGAACGAAATCCGGGTGGGGAAGTTTGCCTTAATCGTGCCGGTGATCACATCGACCGAGGGGCGCTGCGTGGCCATGATGAGGTGGATGCCGGAGGCGCGGGCCATCTGCGCCAGACGCTGAATGCAGGCTTCAATCTCTTTCCCTGCGACCATCATCAGGTCGGCCATTTCGTCAACGATCACCACGATATAGGGCAGCGAGACCGGGGCGAATTCTTCGGTTTCAAACACCGGATCGCCGGTTTCCTCGTCAAACCCGGTCTGGATGGTGCGTTTGAACATCTCACCCTTGGCGAGCGCCTCTTTCACGCGACCATTGTAGCCTTCGATGTTGCGCACGCCCATTTTGGACATTTTGCGATAGCGCTCTTCCATCTCGCCCACGACCCATTTCAAGGCCACGACGGCCTTTTTCGGGTCGGTCACAACGGGCGACAGGAGATGCGGGATGCCGTCATAGACGGAAAGTTCCAGCATCTTGGGGTCGATCATGATCAGGCGGCATTCTTCGGGCGTCAGCTTATACAGCAGCGACAGGATCATCGTGTTGATCGCCACCGACTTGCCCGACCCGGTGGTCCCGGCGATCAAGAGGTGGGGCATCTTGGCAAGGTTGGCCACGATGGGATCGCCGCCAATGTCTTTGCCCAAGGCCAAGGGCAGGCGCAGGTTGCTGTCGCCAAAGTCGCGGGCGGCCAGAATTTCGCGCAAGACGACCTTTTCGCGGGTGACGTTCGGCAGTTCAATGCCAATCACCGTGCGACCGGGAACGGTCGAGACGCGGGCCGATAGCGCCGACATGGACCGGGCGATATCGTCGGCCAGACCGATCACGCGGCTGGCCTTCAAGCCGGGTGCGGGTTCCAGCTCATACATGGTGACCACCGGGCCGGGGCGGACCGAGACGATCTCGCCCTTCACGCCATAGTCATCCAGCACGGTTTCCAGCATGCGGGCGTTTTCTTCCAACGACTCATCCGAAAGCGCCATGCGCTGGATGGTGGTGGGGTTGGTCAAAAGCGACAGCGGCGGCAGTTCATAGGCCGGGGCCGCATCATCAAACCGCAGGCGCGGCTGAGCCTCGGCCATGGCGCGGGTGGAAGGGGCAACAGGTTTCTTGGCCACATGCTGCACCACCGGGCGACGATCCAGCGTTATGGGCGTAACGCGTTGCGGGGCTGCGTCGTCGGCCGCATCAACGCCGCCCTGCCAGTCCAGATCATCCTCAAGCAGATCGTCGTCCATCTCGGGTTGATCAGGCGTAATGAAATCATCCTTGGCAAAGGCGTTGGCCGCCGGAACTTGCGGCGGCACCGTCGGGGCGCCGCCCAGAACCGGGGGCTCACTGCGCAGGCCGGGTGCAGCCAGAGGCCGAATGTTGGCGATCAGCGGTTCCGGCCCACGCGGG
>Ga0315908_10002095_pt1 | contig 14743 bp, 8 predicted proteins | sample LakEriMetagenome_12_FD_203520 | JGI IMG/M metagenome (GOLD analysis project Ga0315908, IMG submission 203520) | Freshwater fungal communities from buoy surface, Lake Erie, Ohio, United States - Buoy 4 MA124 | ecosystem: Environmental > Aquatic > Freshwater > Lake > Lake biofilm | place: USA... | reverse complement strand
TGCTTCTTCTATTCCCGTGCCGCCTTCCCGCCGCTTCAGCAGACCCGCGGATGAACATACTAATTCTGCAAGCCGATGACTGGCGATTCGACACCCTAGGCTGCGCGGGCAACCCGGTCGTGAAGACTCCCCGACTCGATCAACTCGCCAAGGAAGGCGTTCGCTTTACCCATGCCTGCGTGACTACTTCAATCTGCGGCGTAAGTCGCGCTTCTCTAATGACTGGCCAGTGGATGTCACGCCACGGCAACGTCGCCATGAATCCGTTCAAGACACCTTGGGCGGAAACCTATCCAGGATTGCTGAGGAGCCATGGATATCACGTCGGACACGTCGGCAAATGGCACAACGGTGAATTTCCGAAAGAGAACTACGACTTCGGTCGCGCCTACAGCGGAACCCACTGGATGACGGGGCAGGACGGAGTCAAAATCCACGTAACCCAGAAGAATCAAACCGACGCTCTGGAGTTTCTTGGCAAAAGACCGACCGACAAACCATTCTGCCTGACGCTGGCGTTTTTCGCAACCCATGCGGAGGACGGCAACCCATTACAGTATTTGCCTCAACCGCAGAGCATGGAACTCTATAAAAATGTCGTTATTCCCCTGCCAAAATCCGCAACTGACGAAGCATATCACAAACTGCCATCCTTTCTTGTCAGTGAGAGAAACGAAAGCCGCCACCGCTGGCACTGGCGTTTTGATACCCCGGAGAAATACCAGAGCATGATGAAGAATTACTACCGTCTGGCGAGTGAAGTCGATGCGACTTGCGGACGGGTGCTCGACGAGCTGAAAAAACAAAACATGTTAGAAAAAACATTGGTGATATTTACCGGCGACAACGGTTACTTTCACGGCGAACATGGCTTGGCGGACAAATGGTATCCTCACGAAGAGAGCATCCGCGTCCCCCTGATTATTCGTGACCCACGCCTCCAGAAAACTAAAGCGGGCGGCACCAACGATGATTTTGCGCTGAATGTCGACATCGCCCCAACCATCCTCTCTGCCGCAGGCATTGCTGCCCCGCCGCAGATGCAAGGTCAGAATCTGGCGACCCTTTACCTTGCCTTGAAAAAACCCACATGGCGCAGTGAGTTCTTCTATGAACACGCAACCCACCAGGGCAAGGACTTCATCCCGGCCTCGGAGGCACTGGTTCGGAAAGATATGAAATACTTCTACTGGCCGGATTTTAACAAGGAACAACTCTTCGACCTCGTCAACGATCCGACAGAGGAGAATGATGTCATCGGCGATCCGAAGCGGGCAATGATCTTGACGGAGATGCGCGCCCACTTTGCCAAATTGAAAGCGGCCGCGCGCTGAGTGAATTATTTTTTCTCCACCACCCAGATGTTGCGATAACGCACCGGATTGCCGTGATCCTGCAAGTGCAGCGGACCAGGCTCCGCGCCTTCTCCCAATGGCGAAGCGGTGGTCGCATGGGGAAGTTCAATGCTCTTATGGATCAATACGCCGTTGTGCTTCACCTCCGCTTTCGCATTCGCAGTTTTTTTGCCCGAAGCATCGTAGGTGGCGGCGGTGAAATCGATGTCATAGGTCTGCCAGGCAAGCGGCGGATAGGCCATGTTGAAATCAGGCGTCTTGATCTTGTAGAACCCGCCGCACTCGTCGGTCTCACCTTCGAGCCCGAAACTGTCGAGCATCTGGCACTCATAGCGGCTTTGCAAATAACAACCGCTGTTGCCGCGGCCCTGCCCGCGCGCTTCGGGCATGAACGGAATCTTGAATTCAATGTGCAACTGGAAACTCTGGAACTTCTGTTTGCTGTTGATTCCCTGGCACAGCGTGTCGCCATCCAACACACCCTTGTCAAAGGCGTCGCCGTTTTTGCCGTCAAATAGCACCACGGCGCCTTTCGGAGCCGCAGCACCGAGAGTTATGCTCTTGCGCTCGACTTTGCTCAATGTGCCATTTTTAAAAACCATCTTGCCATCTTTCAATGTCGCACTCATCTCGGGCAGGGTGACTTTTTCGGCGTCCGCCGCGCCTTTGATGCGAGTGACTTTGTCGCCACTGAAACCGTCGCCGGGCAATCCACCCGGGTAGTAAACCACCGCAAACTTGCCCGAGCCCTCGGCAATCAACTGCACCCCAACCTTGCTATCTCCCAGTTTGCCGGTGTATTCACCCTGGATCAAAAAATCGGGGCTCTCCGCAGCAGCTTTCGCGGGATCGGTCCAGACGCTTTCCTTGCCCTCCATGGCAAGAGGTGATAGGGATAAAATAAACAACGAAGCTGCGAAGGTTTTGCGATTCATGGTTCAACAAATACTCAGGCATTCGCAGGCTTTTTTCAACAATTTAAGCCGATTGACTCAATTCGTTAGGTGCGACTTGTAATATATAGGGATTGTATCAGCCTCGAATCCTGCGCTATGAATGGGGGCACGACTATGAAAATCCCTATCGTTGGCCTTTTGAGCATCATCAAGTCAACCGTTGCCGCCCTCGTCACGGCATTAGCAGGAATTCTACCATGCCAAGCTGCGGAGAAACCAAATGTGCTGATCGTTCTAGCCGACGACCTGGGCTACTCGGATCTCTCCTGCTACGGCGGTGAAATCGCCACCCCCAACCTGGACAAAATCGCTGCTGCAGGCGTGCGTTTTTCCAAGTGCTACAATTCAGCGCGCTGCTGTCCCACCCGTGCCTCGCTGATGACGGGACTGCATCCTCACGAGGCGGGCATCGGCTCATTCACCCAGCCCAAACCTTCACCCGGGCTGGGCCCAGCCTACACCGGACACTTGCTCGACAACAACATCACGATCGCCGAGTTGCTAAAGTCGGCCGGTTATACAACATGGATGACGGGCAAGTGGCACATGGGAACCCCGGGCCCCATCGAACGGGGATTCGATCACTACTATGGATATCGTAATTTCAATTCATACGCCGAGGATCAATGGAGCCCCGCGGGTTATGCTCGGCTTCCCCAAGGCACTCCCGCCGAGTTGTCGCCAGAGAAATTCTATGCCACCGATGTCTTCACCGACTATGCGCTGGAGTTTCTTAAACAGGCACGGAGCGCGAAAAAACCATGGTTTCTTTACCTCGCGCATTCCTCGCCTCATTTTCCGGTACAGGCACCGCGGAAGACGGTGGAAAAATACCTCAATATCTATCGAAAAGGCTGGGACATTTTGCGCGCTGAACGATTGGAACGCATGAAAAAATCGGGACTAATCCCGACATCGACCGCCCTGCCACCGCTGTCACAAGTGCCTGTAGAACCTGAAGAAATCGCCAATGGCTACTCGGGCAAACCCAACCCTGAGTGGTCGACACTGCCCGCAGACCGCCGCGAGGACCTCGCCCATCGCATGGCGATCTTTGCGGCGATGGTCGAACACATCGACACCGGCATCGGACGCATCATGGCGGATCTGGAAAAAAGCGGCGAACTCGCCAACACGGTGATTGCTTTCACCAGCGACAACGGCGCCTGCTACGAATGGGGGCCATTCGGGTTCGATGGACCATCGCGCGCGGGCAAAACGATCCTCCACACCGGCGCCGCTCTGAATGCCATGGGGCAAAAGGGTTCGGACCACGCCTACGGCTCCGGTTGGGCCAACCTCTGCAATACGCCGCTGAACATGTACAAACATTTTTGTCACGAGGGCGGCGTCAGTTCGCCACTGCTGATCCAATGGCCTTCCGGCTTCAAGCCGCGTGCGGGGTGGATCACCAGCCCGGCCCATGTCATGGACCTGCTACCCACGATCGCCGCAGCGGCGAATATCCCCTACCCTGCGGAGAGAAACAAAGTAGCGCTCCTACCGTTGTCCGGCATATCCCTGCTTCCCACAATTCATGGCGAGCCCATGCCAGAACGGATCATCCCGACCGAACATCAGGGCGCGCGCGGCCTGCGCAAGGGAGACTGGAAAATCGTCTGGGGCAAACGCCAGCCGGAACAGGTTACTTGGGAACTCTACAATCTCGCCGATGACCCCTGCGAACAAAACGATCTTGCCGCTGCGAATCCAAAAAAATGCGCGGAACTCACATCACTGTGGACCGTGTGGGCCAAAAATGCCGGTGTGCACTTCAAACCCTAACCATAGGGCAAGTGAATCCACGCCGCACGATCCTACATCAGCCATGAAACCGACATCCTGTCTTTTTTTTCTCTGCTTATCCCTGTCGTTTCATACCTTCACGACAGCGGCTGAAAAACCTAATATCGTTTACATTATCTCCGATGACATCGGCTACGGCGACATCGGTTGCTACGGTGCCACCGATGTAAAAACTCCCCATCTCGACAATTTGGCCAGTGGCGGCCGACGTTTCACCGATGCCCATTCGACGGCGACGGTCTGCACTCCGACCCGCTACGCCTTGCTGACGGGGCGATACGCATGGCGGCAGCCGGGCACCGGCATCGCCCGCGGCGACGAACCCGCCTTGATCAAACCGGGAACTACGACGGTGGCATCGATGCTTAATAAGGCGGGATACAAAACCGCTGTCATTGGCAAATGGCACCTGGGCCTCGGCAATCCTCCGAGCACCGACTTCAACAAGAAAATCGCGCCCGGCCCACTGGAATTGGGATTCGATCAGGCCTTCATGATTCCCGCCACCGGCGATCGTGTGCCTTGCGTGTTTGTGGAAAATCATGGCGTTTACAATTACGATCCGACAGACCCGATCGAAGTCAGCTTCGGAAAAAAAATCGGCAACGATCCGACAGGAGCCGATCCCGGTGTGAAACTAAAAATCCAGGGAGGCCCCGGCCACAAGGACAGCGTGATCAACGGCATCCCCCGCATCGGTTTCATGACCGGCGGCATGGCAGCCCGATGGGTCGATGAAGACATTGCCGACACAGTCACCGCCCGCGCTATCGGCTTCATCGAAGCGAACAAGTCCGCTCCATTTTTCCTACTTTTCGCCACCCATGATATTCACGAACCGATGGTTCCGCACCCGCGATTCCGGGGCACCAGCACCTGCGGCTGGCGCGGCGACGCCATTCATCAACTCGACTGGAGTGTCGGTCAGATTCTGAATACTCTCGAACGCCTTCAACTGAGTGAAAAAACTCTGGTCATTTTTACCAGCGACAATGGCGGATTGATTAAAGACACTTACGATGACGGAACCAACGCCCTGCACGGCAGACAGAGGCCTAACGGAATCCTGCGCGGGGCAAAAGGAAATCTGTATGAAGGTGGGCATCGAGTTCCCTTCATCGCCCGCTGGCCAGGCCATATCCCGACAGCCAGCACTTCGGATCAACTTATTAGCCATATCGACACTCTCGCGACTCTCGCTGCGCTCACCGGTCAAAAGCTCGCCACGAGTGCCGGAGCTGACAGCCTCAATGTGTTGCCCGCGCTGCTGAAGGAAAAACCAGGGCCTGCACTGCGCAATCATCTGATTATACAAAACAATGGTCCATTTCCACTGGCACTGCGTCAGAGCAACTGGATTTTGATAGAAAAAGGCGGCGGAAAAAAATCACTTCAACTGACAGAGAACACAGCAAATAACTCATTCGAATTGTATGATCTCAATAGCGATATCGCACAAAAGAATAACCAGGCCGACAATGAACGCGAACGGGTCAAAAGCATGGCTGACCTGCTTGGAAAAATACGGCGACAACCCTAAACCAGCTGTCGATTTTGTCACTTTCGCACTCAACCAGGTAACAAAGGCAAAAATTTCTCATGCCGACCAACCAATGCCCTAATGCCGAAAAATTCCGGTCAAAATGACGAATAACCTAACATCAACAATCTTTCCAGAGCGAAACGGCAGAATGGAAACTACGACTCTCACAATGCGTTTTTTTAAATATTAAGATAGGTTAAATTTCAACTTGCCAAAGGTTAAGAATTTTATAGAATAAGTGCCATGAGGACGCTCAACCTTCTGCATGGAATCATCGCACTATTCGCCACCTCAATCGCTGGCGCTACTACCCACGTAGTAAAATCAGGCGACAATTTCTATCAAATCGCTAGAACATACAACGTCAGCCTAAGCGCTTTGCAACAAGCCAATCCCGGAGTCAACGCCCAATCACTGAATGTGGGGCGGCAGATTACAATCCCGAAGACAACCACATCCGCGGCCAAGCAGTCAGCTCCAAAACCGGAAACCAGACCGGCGACCAGCGGCAGCTATACCGTAGTGGCAGGAGACAGCTTGAGCAAAATTGCCCGCAGCCAAGGGACCACAGTGTCGGCCTTGCAGGAGGCCAATCCCAAACTTGATTCCGCAGCCCTGCGCATCGGCCAAACAATCAACCTCAGTGGCAAAGCTGCCGCAGCAGTGGCAAAAGCACCTACAGCAAAGGCGCCATCGGTGGCCAGCACGACTTCTGAACGTTCGTCATCACCCCGTGTAGAGGCCAAGGAAAAATTAAACACAACGACAACCAACAAAAACCCCAACGTATCATCGTCGATCGTGAAGGAACCAGCTTTGCAGCAACCAGCAAGAAACAAAGAGATTGCGGATGTGGAAAAAACTCCCGCCAATACCCCTGCCGCCAGCCTGTCGGCGGACAGCACCCAGCAGATTGCCCATAAGAACAATTCCGAAGCCACGGCTAGCTCGTATGTTTTGATCAAAACAACCCGCGAACAGACACTTGCAGAAGTGGCCGGCGAGCACGCCACCACACCGGAAAAACTCAATGCGTTAAACGGGTGGAGCTTTAGCCCGCAAACCCTTCTTGCCGTTGATTCAGAGCTCTACGTTCCCGCCCAGCCATAAGCAGACCATACGAGACAAACGGCACCCTAATCCGCCTGGAGACGTCCTCTCCAGGCGGATTTCTAACAATTTAAAAATTGGATCATTTTCCTTAGGGTGACATTTGCAAACAGGCCTCTACCAATTTCGGAAGCGAAAGAGAAGCTCCGCCGCCTGGAGCTTTGGTGACCGATGCCGGTTCTTCGTGAAAAGCGGCGGGGAATTTGAGGATGTCGCTCATCGCTTGAATTGCCTTCAGCGGATCGACAGCCGGATGGAAAGTGGGAAATTCTCCCGTTTCAAATTCTGTTCCATTTAGGGGGCAGATAGTGCCGCCCGCAGGCTGATCGCGCCATCATCACACAGCCACATGATAACCTTTCCATTACCGACAAAGGAGTGCCCATTTGACTGCTAAGGAATAAAGCAGTGAAAAATGTCTAACAAAAAAGTAAACTACAAGATGCAAGGACCGGTGCCAGTCACTGGGACCCTCACCGAAGGCGATGAGCTTACGTCCGGCATCGGCGAGTTCCGGAAACTCGAACGGCGTCTTGGCCCCGAGTTGGCGGAGCTGGGCGAGAGTCTGCTCGGCTTTGCCTGTGTCACCTAAGCGAGACGCGCCAGCGGCATGAAGATGATGCGTTCCTCGAGCCAGTCGGTTTCGGCTGCGATGGCAAACACCTGGGCTACTAGGAATCCTGGCTCGTCGCAGGGTGTGGCTTTTTTCCGCCTGGCTCGGCCACGCCTCTGGGATCCTCTGGGGATCGGTCAAAATGCGCAAGCAGCCTGACCAGGAAAATCACGCCCAAAAATAAGCCGTAAAAAAAGTCGAAAATAACTCTTGATTCGATCTGATACTACTGACCCTATTCACGACCCTATTCATGCGTGTGCGCTAGATGTCGGGGGATGAGCGGGGTTTTATGCCATCCCGCATTAGAACATCAGGGGACATTGCCCTGTGCAAGCAGGCCTAGTGAGACAGATCACTTCTCTCGCCAAGGAGAGTCAATTCCAGGTGTCCGTTGTGAAAGCAGAAATGGCCCGCGCGACTCATGCGCGCGGGCCATCGAAGACCAATAGCTCCTGTAAGGCGTATTAGTTTGAGGTGATGCTGAGTCTCCAGAATTTTCTTTGCGCCGTGCCGAGCAATTTGATGGTGGTGGTCGTCTCAGCACCGGACACTACGGAGCTTACCGCTTGGTAGTCCACGCCCTGCACGGCGGTATCCCACTGATCGGAGATTCCGAGATCGGTGGACGTTTGGAGGATTCCATTCACGCCAGCTGCCGTGTTGTTGGTGGTGAAGGTTAGGAACTTCTCACCGGATGCCATGGTCACCACAGGAAGGTTGCCGTTGTCGGAACCGCTATTAGTGCTCTGGTTGAAGAAGTATTCAACGAGGTCCGTGGAACCGTCCAAGTCGCTGTCGTTATTGATACCCGTGGAACTGAATCCATTGAGTGCGAGCCAAGCGGCAAAGGTAGCTGGGCCAGTGAGCACGTTGTCGGTGCGAACCGCTGTGCTTTGGATACGGGTGTCGAGTGCGGGGGCAGTGTCGGCGATGTCAAAGGCGGTGGATGGTGTGGCATAGCGGGTTTGCAGGTAGCTTGAGAGAGCGGCCTGCTCACCGAGGATGTTACCGGGGACTACACCGGCAGCAGTGAAGTCGGAAGTCTCCAGCTGCGCAGCAGACAGTGAGCCGTCGGTGAGTAGGAAGCGGAAGTTGTCCGCATTTGCTTTAAACGGATAACTGTCACCGCCTTGGGCAAGGAAGTTCATCGTCACCAGGGTGATGAGAGCGGGGGCATCAGATCGAACTGCGCCAGCCGAAAACACGCGGCCTGTGATGTTATCGTTTTCATCTACCAACACGATGCTCTGCACGCGTGAGCCTGCGGTGGCGGTCGGATTGTAGGAGAACCGGATGCCACCGATTTGCGGGAAGCGGCCCTGGGTGCCTAATAAGAAAACACCGTGTTCAAGGATGGCTTTGAGACCGGCTGGCGTCGTATCACAGACCATGAGGCTGTTGTTGAAACGAAGCGAGTTCTCGATATCAAGCAACGAGACGGCTCCGGCCGGTTTGCTTGCGCCCGAATTGGCAATCGGCGGCGTTTTTGCACCGCTGACCACGTCAACCGCTCCGATGGATGAGCGGATGCCACCGCCGTTTTTGAATCCAGCGATGTGTGTTGCATTTGGCAGCGCTGTCTTAGCCGCCGAGATCATCGAGTCGGCCGCAATGTCTCCCAAGTTGGTCTGTTGGTTGCGGATGATGTTACGCTCGCCTTCGAGGTAAACATCGGTGTAACCGCGAACATCTCCGTCTTTTGCGCTGATGACAGCTTGCACGGCATCGGTCAGCAGTTTCACTTTCGTGCCTTTGGTATTGGCCGCAAACGCGGTGGTAGCCAGATTTCCAACGGTGGTATTCCAGGCTGCGGCAACATTGGCATCAGTGGCGGCATAAGCACCATTTTCGGCGATATTTGCCGTGAGGTTTGGTACGATCAGCACACCATCAGAATCGAAGTCAGCAACGAGACGGCCAAGGTAGGTGAACTCGTTGTCAGTGTTGACGATGACGGTTGGCAGACCATCGGAACCCGCGGTGTAGATCGGGTAGTTGGCAGCGAAGTCAGCGGTGTGCCCGGTGAACAGGGCTGGAACGTCGTTTGAATCTCCAAGGCGTGTGTTCGATCCGGCAGCGAGGATGATGTCCACACCGTTCAGCAGCGGAGCGAGCTGCTGCTCATAGGTGATCTGCTGAAGGTGAGCCATGAGGATGATTTTATCCACACCTTCGGATTTAAGCTCATCAATGGCAGGTTGAATCTGAGAAGCGAGGAGCACCATGTCATTCGTCTCAAGGCCGTCTCCCACGAATCCTTTCACCTCGACACCGCCTGTGGAAGAGATGCTTTCGAGGATCTGGGTGGTGACTCCAACGAGACCAATTTTTTCACCACCTTTGGTGATTACCACAGCGGGCGCGATGCTACCTTTAAGCGTGTTGGCTTCGGGAATCAGTGATGTCGAGGTTCCACTGAGCGTGTTGGTGAAGCGAGCTACGATATCCGAGTCACCAGCGAAGTCCAAGTTCGCGGAGAGGTAGGGGAATGTCGCACCGACCCAGCCACTTCCTGACAGGATGGAATCGCGGAAGACTCGAGTGCCGAGGTCGAACTCATGGTTACCGATGGTCGAGGCTTCCACGCCGATAATGTTGTGGATGGCGATGTCGACGGCGGCGGTCGGGTGATTGAATGAGGAGAGTGTACTCATGGTAGAACCCGTGACCGTATTGAGCTCATCACGCACGGAGATATCGGTGCCGCCAGCGATGAAGGGGCCGGGGATGAAGTTGTCACCACCTGCGAGGATGAGCGTGTTCGGGTAGGCACCATCAAAACCATCCACAAGAGCCGCGAGATTCGGAGCGGTGCTCGAGGCAAGCAAGCCAGCCTCGGCATCAGCGAGGTGGAGGAGCTGGAGCTTGAAGTCGGTCGGCTGACCGATTTCGAAGACAGTCATCGTGTTCGATACTTCGCTGGAAACGATGAGCAATGGCTTACCGGACGGACTATCCGCAGCTTCGACGACGACCATGCCCTCAGGGTTGAGATCGCCAGTGCGTTGGAAGCTGGTAGCGAAGGTCGGGGCAAGTGGGTTGGTGACATCGAACGCGAGCACCATGTGTGAGCGCTCGAGACCTACGAAGGCGAAGGTACGGGCGCCGATCTTGGCAACAATCACGCCTTCTGGCTCTGGCCCCTTGTTGTCACTGCGGCCATCATCAAATTGGGCAGGGAATTGCGAAGCCACGATCATTTCAACCATGTCGCCGCTATCGAAGATGAGTGCGCCAGTTGAATCGAGGATCGAGAACGAGCGACCGCCATAACTGAGGATTTTATCGATGTCGCCATCGCCGTCGGTATCACCGCGCAGGCCGGGGGCGTTGGAAACCGTGAGGCGTCCAAGGCTTGGATTGGTTTTGAGTGTGCTTTCCGTTGAGAAGGTCGCATTATCGAGATCGTAGCTCGCATCGCTCACCGTGGTGGTTTCATTTGGATCGATGAAATCGTTGCGGTCGTCGCCTTCGTTGGCGGTGACATAATACGTTTGTCCGCCCACCTGATAGGAAGCGACGGCATCCGGCATGTAGAGACCGAAGACTGGATTGCCGGTGGTGGGATTCGCGATGCCAGAGGCGGCACCCGCTCCGTCGCGGTCACTGAAGTCGTGCCTGCCAGTGGAGAAATCCTTTTCACCGAGAGCAGCCACGGAAGTGAAGGTGGCGGTAGCAATGTCGAGGATGGCAACGGCGTTCGCTTCTTGGAGCGTGACCATGGCCTTGGTGCCGTCGGGAGAAATGGCAAGGTATTCTGGCTCGAAGTCGGTCGAGGGAACTCCGACACCGAACAAACGGACACCGGCGGCTTTCAGCGAAGTGATGGTAGCCGTTGTATCAAAGGAGCTGAAGTTCGCGGTTTCCACAACTCCTGGAAGGCCTGCAGAATTGACGGTGATGATGCTGACGGTGCCCATGGCAGCGTCTGGAATGGTTGCGCTGCTTCCGGCAAGCTCGCCTTCGTTACAGACCAACAATTTGGTGCCATCTGGGGTGAAAGCGATGTGGTCAGGAACCGCTCCAACAACTGCGGAGCCGATCAGCGCGCCCGTGGCGGCATTGAGAAAAACGACATGGCCGTTAGAAGTCGTCGGCGAGTTGATGATCGCTGCGGCAAGGATGCTTGGATTTCCACCGGTGCCTTTGCGGATAGCGATGGAGGAGACATCGTTGCTGGTGAGACCGGAGACACCCAGTGCGGATGGTGCAATCGTAGTGAGCTGAACTGGCGCTGCCGTGTCGGCGAGATTCACGACTTGGATGCCGACGCCCGACGAAGCGAAGGCACGCTTGGATGCTGGATCGAAGGCGGGAATTTCAGAGCCACCAAGTGTGATGCTGCTCTTGAGAGTCGATGTGATTGTTCCGCTAGCGGGGAAGGTAACCGGAACGCTGTCATCGTTGGTGATGGTGATGGTGCCGGTCGCATTGCCGAGAGTGGCCGTGCCCGTGACCTGCACGAGATTCGAGAGGGTGATGATCACCGTTTCATTCGACTCGATCGCAGTATCACCCAGAATATCGAGGGTGATGTTCTGAGAAAGCGCGCCGCTAACTGCGAAGGTAAGCGTGCCACTAGCAAGTGCGGTGAAGTCGGTGCCAGAAGTCGCCGTTCCGCCGGTCACCGCGTAGTCCACGGTAAATGCGGTGGTGGCTGCCGTGCGACTGACCGCGAGGGTGAGCGATGTATTTCCTGAGTTCCCCTCAGCTGCGGAAGCGGTGGCGGCGATATCGACGATAGCGCTTCCTGGGGTGAAGAGGGTGAAAGCGGTGGCGTTTGGTGCGGTGCCCGCAAAATCTCCTGTGCCGCCACCCGTCCAGTTGCTGGCAACATTACCAATTAAAGCAAGGTAATCGGCGATGGCTGTTTGGTTCACGCGCGATCCGGTATACTCGGCTTGGTTGGTTCCGCTTGGAAGGACTTGGAGGGCGGTGCTGCCTGAGGTCAATCCCGTTCCCACGATGCTATCGAGATTGGCGTTGGAGATCGCGGCGAGGAAGGTGATCGGCTGGCGAACGGCGACGCCCTGATAGGCATAAATCGTTTCATTGGAGCTGCTGATACCGGAGCCGCCCGTGGCGCTGCCTACCGACGCGGCAGGAGTGGTGTCATAGGTGTCGATCACGACGACCGTGCCTGGCGCGATGCCGCCCACTGGGGCCGTCCAGCTCACGTTCCCTTCACCAGAGGCAAAGTGATCGGAACCATCAATGGTGCTTCCGTCCCAGGCGCTGTCGGTGAAGTGAATGACCTCTCCTGCGGGGATGGTGTCAAGCGCTACGAAAGCAATCGCATCGCGGTCGCCATTGAAGGTAGTGAAAGCGATATCACCAACCTGTAGTGTTGTGGTCGGCAAGGTGTCGCCATCATCTTGCACGGTCACGTCGAAAGTGCCGGCAGTGGAGGCGGTAGCGCTTGCGTTGAGAGTGACTACTTTGTTGCCGTCAGGGATTGTGTCATTCACCGCAGTGATGTCAAAAGTAGCGGAAGCTGAGCCGATTGGGATCGTGACCGAGGCAGGCACCGTGGCCTCCGTGGTGTCGCTCGAGGAAAGAGTGACGACCAACGCACTCGTCGTGGCACCCGTGCGGGTAACCGTGCCAACGGATGCGGGGTTTGCGGCACTCTCAGAAAAGCTGGAGTTGGTTGCGGTCACCGTGAGAGTCACTGTTGGTGTCGCAACGGCCAATCCACTTACACCGGGGGAGCCGATGGTCGCGGACGCGGTGGAGTGAGCGAACGCGCCGAAGGTACCAACCACAGCAGCGGCATAGCGCGGAGATGTGGTGCTAAACCCCGGATCGAGAACCATAGATACGGTGGCTGCTCCTCCAGCCGAAACACCGGCGTGACCGCCCGCAGCGCTACCACTTGAGCGAGTGAACCCACTCACCGCATAGCTTAAATACAGAATTTCCGTATTGGACGCATTGAAGAGAGTGATCGCGTCATCCTGACCCAGACTAGCGCCCCCACTAACAACTTGCACCGAGCTATTGATACCCCAGGCGCTGCGAAACGCGGCCGCGGTGCCAGTGACATTGAATACGATCGATTCACCCGCTGCGATGGAAGTGCCGACTGGAATTGTGAGGGCGGAGCCCGTTGTCACACGAGCGCTATCGTTCCACTTGTAATTGCCGAGATCGACCGAAGAAGTGCCGACGTTAGTGAGTTCCCAGAAATCTCCGCCCGTTCCATTGGAGTTGATTTCCGTGATGAGCAACTGGGCGTGGGCGAGCGGTGCGGCAGCTAGCAGCGAGCCGGTAAGAAGTGATAAAGTTAATTTTCTTTTCATAGGGTGTGGTTTAGATGCGCCCATATTCAAGCCCACCTCTCGTGAGTAATCACTTATTATTATGTGACTATTTTGCCATCTTGAAAAAAACGAGATGTTCACACCAATAACCGAGAAATCGTAATGGGGTCGGTCCTTGGATATGCGCATTTTTTAATTGCGTTTATTGAATTGCGGCATCCTTGAGGAGCGAATATCGCACATGCAAAATGTTAGATATTTGTTAGAAATATTTTATCGCGTTTTTCTCTATAAGTCGATTGGACACGTTGTGCCGGGTCCAGAATACTTGACAAGTAGCTGTGAGATGATGATGCGACTAGGTTATGGAATATTGCTTGGGAACTCGCATGGAAACTTGCATACAGAATCCGAGCTTAGGGCGCGGCTGCGCTTAGGCTATGGGACGGCAGTGAAGTGATTATTTATCCTTATAATGATTCTGGTGAAGTTTTTGTTAGAGTTAGTTCATCAGACTCAAAAGCTAAATTACTGCTCGAAGAGCAGATGTATCGTTCATAATGCAAACTGCCAGAGGAATATAAAAAACAAGTTCGATGCTGTCGAGATCCAGTTGTTTTTAAAATTACCAAATGCAAATCGGAAATGTTATCCATACAAATCAGCCGCTGTTCTTCCATTGAAATGTAGTGAATAATGTCCTTGGATGCGATCATTGAAAGCGCCGGGAAAAACCGTGTCTATGGGGTCAGCAGCATCAGATCGAATCAAAAGTGATTTGCAACTTTTTTTACGGCTATTTTTTAGGCGCGGTTTTTGAGATCAGGGCGCCGGGGTCTTTCGCCAGGCGGAATATGTCATTTCGCACCCTGCAGAAAAATCCTGCCTGCACGCCTCCGCAATTGCAGGTCTCCGGGAAGGTTCACCGCGAAGAATTTTACATCGACTAACAAAACAAGACATCGCTGCAAGAATTCGCGGCTGATTTCTTGCACTCCCTGTCCGACCAAATAACGACGGAAAACGAGCGCCTGCACTGCGGGGGGAAATTTCCTGAGCGCGGCGACGTGAATCCTCCCCTGCGGATCGAAGGC